>Ga0255338_1002072_pt1 | contig 32356 bp, 24 predicted proteins | sample MeOH1_35cm_T4_19_FD_203715 | JGI IMG/M metagenome (GOLD analysis project Ga0255338, IMG submission 203715) | Sandy soil microbial communities from University of British Columbia, Vancouver, Canada - MeOH1_35cm_T4_195 | ecosystem: Engineered > Artificial ecosystem > Sand microcosm > Unclassified ... | reverse complement strand
GACGGCGGCCTTGTCGAGCCGGTGCTGGTAGATGTGCTTCACCTTGAGCAGTCTGAGACGCTGGTCCGTTCCTTTGGAAACGCGGCCGCTGATGACGCCGGTGATGAGCCCGGACTCCGTCAGCCACGCCATCGCGATCGAATCCTGGGCGTGGATGCCCTTGAACTCGACGAGCTCCCCGGCGGTGTCGACGAAATGGTAGATCGTCCCCCCCGTCAGCACGCCGTCGATGTCGGTCAAGACGATGCGTGCCTTGGCGGTCCGCGCCCTCAGGGCCTTCGGCGAGAGCTTGCTCACCGCGCGGCCGCCGCGGCGTCGGACAAGGCGTTCGACAGGGCGCGCAGGCCCTCGGTCGCGTTGGCGCCGAGGTCGAGCCGCAGCAGGCGCCGGCCCGCCGCCAGCATCGCGGCGGCGTCGCCCTTGGCCTGGGCGCGGCAGAGCTCGCCGAACGAGAAAGGCTTGCCCGGGACGGCCAGGTCCCCCTTCCCGGCGTCGCCGAGGACGAGGAAGACGCCCTTGGCGGGGCCGCCCTTGTGGAGCTGCCCCGTCGAGTGGAGATAGCGCGGGCCCCAGGACACGGTCACGGGAGCCGTCGAGCGCGCGCTCGCGCGCAGCCGGATCTCCTCGATCAGACGGCGGTTCTCGTCGGTCTCGGCGAGGAACGCCAGCACCGCCACGTAATCCCCGGCCTTGACGCGCGACAGGTGCGCGCCGAGGACCTCGCGCAGGGGCCGGTCCTGGCCCGCGTCGGACTTCAGCGCCGAGACGAGGCCGGCGTCCGCGAAGGCGGCCAGGCCGCCCGCGCGAAGGTTCGCCTTATCGGGGGCCGCGTCCTTCAGGCCGTTGAGCACTTCCTTGGCCTTGTCCTTCGCCGCCTGGACGTCGGGCTGGTCGAACGGGTCGACCTTGAGCAGGAAGCCGGCGGCCGCGGTGGCGACCTCCCACAGGAGGAACTGGGCGCCGAGGTCGAGGGCGTCGTTCATCTCGAGGCGCAGCACGGGGTGGCCCGCTTGCTCGAGCGCGGCCAGCTTCGCGTCGACGGCGGGCTCGGGGCGGTCCTTCAGCGCCACCCGCACGAACGCGCGGTCCCGGCCGTAGGCCGCGGGCGCCCCCAGGGGCTCGCCCGTCACGGGGAGGACGCCGCGTCCTTCCTTGCCCGTCGATTCCGCCACGAGCTGCTCGATCCAGAGGCCGAACGATTCGAGCGACGGAGGCAGGACGAAAGTCAGCTTGTCGCGGCCGTCCTTCGCGTGACGGCCGATGAACGCCCCGAGGCGCAGGGCCGCGTTGGCCCGCGTCGGCGTCTGGGGCGAGAACGATCCCGCGGCCTGGCGCGCGCGGGAGAGCAGCTCCCCCACGTCGATGCCGGCCAGGGCGGCGGGCACGAGCCCGAACAAAGTCAGCGCCGAGAAGCGGCCGCCGACGTCGGACGGGTTCAGGAAGGTCTTGCGGAAGCCGCGCTCGCGGGACATCTTGTCGAGCGAGGTCCCGGTGTCGGTGATGGCGACGAACTGCCGGCCGGGCTTGGCGCCGGGGCGCTTCGCGCACAGGTCCCAGAAGTAGTCGAAGAAGGCGTTCGGCTCGACGGTGCCTCCCGACTTGCTCGCGACGATGAACAAGGTCTTGTCGAGGTCGAGGCGCTTGGCGAGCGCCTCGACGGCGTCGGGATGCGTCGAATCGAGGGTCAGCAGCTCGAGGCGGGCCGGGACGGAGCCGAACACGGAGCGCAGGACCTCCACGCACAGGCTCGAGCCCCCCATGCCGAGCACTAAGGCCTGCCGGAAACCTTCCGTCGCCGCGGCGTCGGCGAAACCCTTCACGGCCGACAGCGCCCCGCCCGAGACGATCGGCGCGTCGAGCCAGCCCAGCGAGTGCTTGATCAGCTTCTGGTGCTCCTTGTCGTCCTTCCAGAGCGTCGGGTCCTTGGCCCAGAGGCGCTCGGAGAAGCGCGCGGCCTCGAGCTCGGCGAGGCCGGCGTCTACGGCGGCGAACTCCGCCTCGAGCAGCGCGCGCTTGGCCGTCAGCTTGCCCATCAAGGTCTCGAAGGACTTGGCGAAGGAGGCCAGGCCTTCCTCCTCGAGCTTCGCCATGACCGCCGCGCGGTCCACGCCGAACTTCGGCAGGGCGTTCCACTGCTCGCCCGCCTCGATGGTGTTCTCCTCGATGCTGAAGCGTCCGGCGCCGTGCGCGCGGTAGGCGTCGACGGTCGCGGGCGGCATGGTGTTGACGGTGTCGGGCCCGATGAGCTCTTCGACATACAAAACGTCTCGGTAGGCCGGATTCTTAGTGCCGGTCGACGCCCAGAGCAAGCGCTGGGGCAAAGCGCCCTTGGCCTTGAGGGCGTTGAAGCGGGCGGAAGAAAAAACTTTTTTGCCGTGCTGGTATGCCAGCTTGGCGTTTGCGATGGCCGCTTTGCCCATCAAGGCCTTGGCTTCGGGTTCCGATCGTTTCTCAAGTATCGCGTCGATGGCGCTGTCGACGCGGCTCACGAAGAAGCTGGCGACCGAGGCGACCTTGGACAGATCTTTTCCGGCCGCCGCCCTTCGCTCAAGACCTTTAAGATATGCCTCGGCGACGGCGCCATAGCGCTCGAGCGAGAACAGGAGGGTGACGTTGACTGAGACGCCCTCGGCGGTGAGGTCCTCGAAGGCCTGGAGGCCCTCGATCGTGCCGGGGACCTTGACCATCAGGTTCGGGCGGTTGACGGCGGCCCAGAGGCGGAGGCCCTCGGAGACCGTGCCGGCGGCGTCGCGCGCGAGCGAGGGCGCGACCTCCAGGCTCACGAAGCCGTCGCCGGCCTTCGTCTCCTCGTAGAGCGGGCGGAACAGGTCGCAGGCGGCCTGGATGTCCGCGACGGCGAGCTTCTCGAACAGCTCGGTCGGGGTCGCGCCGGGCTTGGCGTGCGCGCGGATGGCGTCGTCGTAGTCGGACGAGCCGCCGATGGCCTTCTCGAAGATGGTCGGGTTCGAGGTGACGCCGCGCACTCCGTCCGCCTCGATGAGGCGCTTGAGCTCGCCCGAGGAGATCAGGGAGCGGGACACGTAGTCGTACCAGACGGACACGCCGAAGCGGTGCAGGTCGCGGAGAGGGTTTTTCTGGGTCATTTGATGGCTCCCGATTTCGAGTAGGTCCGCTCGATGGCGGTGACTTTGTCCTTGCGGCGCTGATGACGGTCGAGGCCGGAGAACCTGGCGTTGAGGAAGGCGCCGAGCACCTCGTAGGCGAGCTCCTGGCCGATGATACGGCCGCCGAGGCAGAGCACGTTCATGTCGTCGTCCTCGACGCCCTGGCGCGCGGAGAAGGTATCGTGGCACATGCAGCCGCGCACGCCGGGTACCTTGTTGGCCGCGATGGTGGCGCCCACGCCCGAGCCGCACACGATGACGCCCCTCTCGGCCTTGCCGGCGGCGACGGCCTCGGAGACGGCTCGCGCGTAGTCGGGATAATCGGCCGGGACGGCGTCGGTGTCGACGCCCTGGTCCAGGACTTGATGGCCTTTCTTCTCGAGCCAGGCGTGGAGGAGTCTCTTGAGCGGGAAGCCGGCGTGGTCGCAGCCGAGGGCGATGATCATGCCCTGATTCTACAAAAAGCGGGAGCCGTTAAAGGCCAGCGGCGGCCTGCTCGGCGGGGACGCGCGGGGCGACGAGGACGACGCGCCCGAGGCGGCGGAGCACGGCCTTGCGCAGGGCGGCGTTCTTGAAGAGGCTGCCGTGCAGCGCGAGCGGGACCGGGCGGGGCAGGGCCAGGCCCTTCACCGCCTCGACAGCGAGCGCGGCGAGGTGGCCGGCGGCTTCCTCGCGCAGGCGGCGGGCGCGGGCGGAGCGGGCGCGCAGGACCTTCGGCGCGAGCGCGGCGGTCGCGCGCACGGGGTCCGCCGCGTGCGCGAGGTCGAGCGGCGCGGGCAGCCGCAGCTCTCGCCGGAGAGCCTCGTCGCGCGAGGCGGTCTTGCCGAGCCAGAAGCCGGAGCCCTCGTCGCCGAGCAGCGGGCCGAGCCCCCCCGCCCGGCGCGACGCCCCGTCCGCGCCGCGCGCGAAGGCGATCGAGCCCGTGCTCGCGACGAGCAGGACGCCGGGGCCCGAGGCGAAGGCCGCCTTATGGGCGATCTCGAAATCGGGCACCACGCGTACGCGCGTCGCCAGCGGCTTGAGCATCCTGGTCAGCGCGGCCTGGCCCGCCTTGCCTCCGAGGCGCGTCCCGCCGAGCGTGATCCCGTCGACGCGGCGCAGGCCGCGCCTCGCGAGCATGCGCCGCAGGGCGGCGGGCGCGTCGCGCCAGGCGGTGGCGTGGGTCCTCTCGGTCCAGCGCGCGCGGCCGCCCTCGGCGAGGCAGGCTCTCAGCCAGGTCGCTCCGAGGTCGACGCCGAGGCGCGAGGTCATTGCGCCGGCTTGTAGAGCGGGCGCTGCTCTTCCTCGGCGAGCAGGTCCATGAGGCTGATCTGGAGCGCGCGGCTCCAGGCGAGGGCGCTCTCGCGCACCTCGAGCGATTTGCGGGGGTCCATCATGTCCCGGATCGCGCTCTGCACGACGTTGCGCCGGGCCTGGGGGCTGTCGTCGAGGCGCACGCGCACCGTCGGCTTCTGGCCGGGCAGGGCCGGCATCACCTTCGCCTCGAGCGTGCCCATCGAGGTGATCTTGCCCGGCTTGATCTCGTAGGCGTGCTGGCGCAGGAGGTCCCGCGGGAAAGGGAGCGTGTACGAGCGCCCCTCGATGACGACGGTCATGACGGGCTTGTAGAAGCCGAACATCGAGCGCGTCGGCGCGATGCGGTAGATCCCGGGCTCGATCAGGAAGAGGTAGTTCTCCCCGCTGGTCAGCGGCAGGCGGTACACCTCGGCCTGGCGGCCGCCCTCGCTCTCGAAGTTGATCGTGATCCGTCCGTTGCGCGTCTCCCCGGACGGGAGGACGGTCTTGCAGCTGACGAGGATGGCGGAGATCGCCTGCTCGGGCGGCGCGTTGCGCTCCGGGACCGTGCCCCGGCAGGCGGCGGACGCGAGGACGGCGAAGGCGAGGAGCGAGCGGCGCATCGTCATGGAGGATAGCCCATCTATGTTAAGGAAACAAGTTCCGTCTAATAATCGAGCTTCCCGATCTCGACGCCCCGGAAATAGGCCCGGACGATGGTCTCGTAGTCCTGGCCGGCCTCGGCCCGGCCCATCGCGCCGGACTGGCACAGGCCGACGGCGTGGCCCCAGCCGCCGCCGCGGAAGACGAAGGTCTCGGGCGCCAGGACCTTGCCCTCCTTGCGGTACTCCGTGTCCAGGACGAACAAGGTGCTGCGCAGGGAGCCGACGCCGATCAGGCTGCGGATGTCCATCTCATCGGTGAGCTTCTTGTTCCTCTTGGAGCCGATGATCAGCAGGCTCTCGACGTGCCCCGAAGCGACCCGCCGGAGCACGCGCAGGCCGCGCAGCTTCCCGATCTTGAACTTCCGGTTCAGCTTCTCCTCGAGGGCCTTGGCCGGTATCGCCCGAGTCCAGCGCGCGTGCGCCGGGTGCACGTAGCCCGACGGCCGGTCGAAGCCTTTCGGCCATTCGGACAGGAAGAGGCGCAGCTCGAGAGGCGTCGCCGGCGGGTCCTGGAACTCGGCCGAGTCGTCGACGCTCGTCCAGTACGGGACGTTCCCCCATCCGATGTCGGTGCCGCTCTGCGTGCGGCCCCCGCAATGCGAGGAGTAGATCACGTGCGCGGGCCGGCCCTGGTAGACGGCGACGCGGCCGCGCGTGTCCACGACGACGGAGCGCGTGCGCTCGGTCTCGGCGCGGCGCCCGCCGTACACCTGGCAATGCTGCTCGTCGCACAGGTCGTAGCCCTCCTTGCGGTGGCGCTTCGTGACGGTCTTGATGAAGAGCGCGTGCGTGCGCGCGACGACGGCCTGGGCCTTGAGGGCCTCGAAGGGCGCGCGCTGGGGCATCTCGGCGGAGACCACGCCGTGGGTGTAGTCCTCGAGGCCGATGATGTTCACGACCCGGATGGTCCGGCGTCCCCCGAACAGCGCCAGCTCGAGGTCTCCCCGGAACGAGCGCGGCGAGTGCTCGGGGTCGTCCTCGAGGGTCAGGGCGGAGGTCGCGGGCTCCATCGGCTTGAGCAGGGCGGCGTCCCCTGGCACGGCGGCGACACGCCCATCCGAGGCGTGGAACTCCAGGCGCGAGCGTCCCTTCTTCCTCTTCACCGTCTTCCCCGGCACGAGGCGCAAGGTCCAGGCCTCCCCCGCCTCGGCGGTGAGCAGGACCCGGCCGGTCTTCGGGTCGACGGCTTTCCACGGACCGTTCCCGCGCACGGTCGCCGAGCGCCTCGGCCGGGGCCGCCCCATCTGGGTGGACGAGACGCCGATGCGCAGGACCGGCACCTTGCCGTCCCAGGGCTCGGTCTCGTGCACCCGGGCCGGCTCCAGCGCGGGTGCGGGGCCGAGCGCGGGCGCGGGCGATTCCTCGGACCGCGGGAGCATCGGCCGGACCTTCTCGAGCATCGCCCGCGCCAGCTTCGAGCCGGGGTCGGCCTCGACGAGCCTCTGCAGGTGGCGCCAAGCGTCCTTGTAGCGGCGCAGCTTCAGGTAGCTGCGCGACAGGATGGCGCGACCCTCGTAGAAGTAGCTGTCGGCGCCGACGGCGCGTTTGTAGGCCTCGGCGGCGGCTTCCTGGTCTCCGAGCTTCTCGTACGCCATGCCGAGGTAATAGTCGGCGAGGGACTGCCCGGGGGAGGCCTTGCTCATCAGCGCGACCGCCTCGCGCGGCTTGCCGAGCGCCAGCTTCGTCCGCCCGGCGCCGAGAAGCGCGTAGGCGGAGCCCGGGTCCGACGCGAGCGCGCGCGCGAACTCGGCGTCCGCCGCTTCGGGTTGGGCGGCGCGCAGCAGCGCCCACCCCGAGGCCGCGCGTGCCTCGGCGCCGTCGTAGAGCGCGGCCGCCCGGCGCTGCCAGGCCACCGCCTTGTCCGGGCGTCCGGCCTCGCCCCAGGCGATCGCCCCGTCCGCCCACACACGCCAATCGGCGGAGGACGTCTTCACCGCGGCCTCGAAGGCCTCGGCGGACTTCAGCACGTCGGCGGTGAAATAGAGGGCGCGCGCCTTCTCGGCGAGGGCGCTCCTGAGCGGCGGCGGGACGACCGCGCCCGGCGGGGGCGAGATCGCGGGGCCCGGCGCCGGCCGGACGGCGGTCGGCGGCCCCGACGAGATGGCGGACGAAGGCGCCGCGATAGGCGCGTCCTCTGGCTCCTGAGCGGAGGCGAGCCCCGCGCAGAAGACGACGGCCCAGATGGCTCGGCTCACTTCAGGACGATGGTCTCCAGGAGGATGAGGACCAGGCCGATGATGGAGCCGCCAGCGATGGCGCCGGCGCAGACCGTCTCCTGGTTGTCGACGAAGGCGCGGTAGCTCACCGACTTCTTGTCGGTCAGGTACTTCCCCGCCAGCCAGAAGATCAGCGCGCCCATCGCCATGGACAGCGAGTCGCTGAACTTCAGCACGAACGCCAGGCCCAAGCCCACGCCGGAGATCGGGAACTTCCCCTTGCTGCGCTGGTTCAGGATCTCGATGACGAGGCCGATCAGGGCGCCGACGGCGATCGCGGCGCGCGCCGTCGGATGCAGGAAGCTCAGGCCCTTCGTGAGCACCTCGGCCACGGCCTTCCATATTTGCGCTCCCGGCATCGGCAGGCGGTCGGACATCAGCACCGTGAGGTCGTTGTTCATGATGGCGTAGAACACGGGCACGGCCACGAGCGCCCCCGCGAGGATGCCGAGCGTGTGGCCCAGCGCCTGGTGGCGCGGCTTGCCGCCCAGCATGTAGCCGGGCTTGATGTCCATGAGCAGGTTCGCCGCGCTCGAGGCGACCTCGCCGGTGATGCCGGCGGTCATGATGTTCGTCTGGATGTTGCCCGGCGCCAGGACGCTGTAGGTGAGCTGGGTGAGCTTGCCGAGCGCGCCCGTCGGCGTAATCGAGGTCAGGCCCGTGGCGTTGACCGCGATGAGGGTGAAGACGAAGACCATCGGGATGGCGATCAGGCCCATCCACCAATGGATCCCGAAGAAGATGTGCCCCATCCACACCGTGAGCAGGCCCACGACCGGGATGCCGACGGCGAACAGCCACATCGGCAATTCGATGTCCTTGAGGACGTCCTCCTCCCCCGCCTTCTTCTTGCCGAACATGCCCTGGAACGACTGGAGGATCACCTTCGGCTTCGACAGGAACGAGTAGATCGAGGAGGTAGTCATCAGCGCCACGCCGCCCCACAGCGCCCACATCGTGATGTTCTTGAAGCCGGTCCCGACGATGATGCCCTTGCTGATCAGGTACGGCGCGAGGATCAGATAATTGACGACGGCGCCGACCATCAGCGAGGCCGCGGTCTTCGTGCCCATCAGGCCGCCGGCGGCGACCATGACGATGGAGGTGTCGAACTGGACGGTCAGCTCCTTGAGGGGCGTGCCCATGATCCGGGGCGTGAACCACTTGTAGACCACGTCGTCCCAGTGCGCGGGCAGGCTGGCCCATTTCAGCTTGATGGCCTCCATCACGGGCTCGTTGCACATCGTCTCGATCGTCGCCGACACGGCCGCGCCGTAGCCGAGGAGCTTGGCCTTGAACATGCCTTCGGCGCCCTCGCCGGTGTGGAGGTTGTCCATGACGATGCCCGCGGCGTAGCCCTCGGGGAAGGGCAGCTGCTCGTCGTTGATGAAGCGCTTCTTGAGCGGGAAGGCGAAGAGGACGCCGAGGATGCCGAGCAGGATGATCCACACCATCGTGTGCTGCCAGGGGATGATCCGGCCGGTGACGGCCATGTAGGCCGCCAGCGAGGAGATCAGCGGCGCGGTCATGTAGCCGGCGCTCGTCGCGATCGACTGCATCGCGTTGTTCTCGAGCACGGTCATCTCGTTGCCGAGCTTGAGCTTGGAGATCACCTTGAAGATCGCGAAGGACAGGATCACCGAGGTGATGCCGACGCCGAGCGTCCAGCCGGTACGGATGCCGACGTAGAGGTTGGTGAGGCTGAGCACGCCGCCGAGCAGCATGCCGGTCAGGCCCGAGCGGAGGTTGAGCTGGGGCATGTCCCCCTTATAGACGTTCTTGAGCCACCAGCGATCCTTCTCCGCCAAAGTCATGTCGTGGATCTGCTCTGGCGTCAGCTCGATGATGGCCATTCTCTCGCGTCCTCCGGTCCGTCGGGTTCGAAGAGTCTACATCAATCCGCATTAAAACGGTGTCAGGCCTGTCGATGTGCATAACTCGAAGTTATGCACATCGACAGGCCTGACACCATCATAAATTGGAGCGGGTGATGGGAATCGAACCCACGTCTAAAGCTTGGGAAGCTCTCGTTCTACCATTGAACTACACCCGCGAAAGCGCCGGAAAAAAGTATATCACATCTCCCCCGCCGCCCCTCAATCCCTGCCGGCCAGCGCGTCGTCGATCAGCATGATCAGCGGCCCGAACCCGAAGGTCGGGAGCCCCTTGCCGTTGACGAAGAACTCCGGGGTCTTGGTGACGTTCAGGACGCGGGCGTCCTCCAGGTCCTGCGCGATCTCGCCGGCGATCTCAGGGGAGCGCATGTCGGCCTTCAGCTTTTTCAGATCGAGGCCCAGGCCGTCGAGATGCGGCCAGATCTTCTCCACCCGCGCGGTGTGGTGAGCGGCCCAATCGTCCTGCGTGGCCATCAACGCCTCCAGCGCGGGCCAGAACTTGCCCTGCCGGTGCGCCGCCGCCAAAGCCGCCGCGACCTTGTCCGAGCCCTCGTGGAACGGCGCGAAACGCAGCACCAGCCGGATCTTGCCGGGATTGGCCGCCATCTTCTCCTTGACCCGGGGATAGAACGCCCAGCAGGTCTCGCAGGCGGGGTCGATGAACTCGACGATCGACACGGGCGCGGAGGCCTCTCCGAGCGTCGGCGCGTGGTCGCGCACGAGCGGCGCGCGGCTGTACTCGGCGATCCGGGCGACCCGGTTCTTCTCCGCCTTCTTGAAGGCGATCGTTCCCGCCGTGAAGGCCAGCGCCAGGATCGCGGCGGAAACGGCGAACAGCGTTTTATTGTTCATTTGATCTCCGGAGGCCCGCCAGGGCCAGCAAGGTGATGATGCTCGCGGAAGCCGCGGCCGACAGCAACGGTATCGTGACGAAACCGAACCACTCGATGACCTTCTCCGAGCAAGGCACGCCACGGCTGCAGGGCTTGATGCTTTCGGGGATGACGCCGGCGATCAGGAGGAGGTGGAAGGCGGCGAACAGGCCGCCGATCACGGCCAACGGCAGCGCGTAGCGGACCACCTTCCGGTCGAGCGGGAACAGGCCGATCGGCAGGATCAGCGCCAGCGGGAACATGAAGATGCGCTGATACCAGCAGAGGCTGCACGGGGGCAGCTTCATGACCTCGCCGAAGAAAAGCGCGCCGAGCGTCGCGGACGCCGCGATCACCCAGGCGCCGAAGATCAGCCTCCACGTCGTCGAATCCTCCTGGACGCGCGGCGAGCCAGCCATCATGACGGCCTCTTGCCGAGCACGGACAGGATCTCCTCTTCGACCGAGCGGACGTCCACCGCGCCGACCCAGCGGCGCACGATGCGCCCCTCGGCGTCGATCAGGAAGGCGGCCGGCAGGCCGCGCACCGCGTAGGCGGCGGAGACCTTCCCGTCGGTGTAGAGGATGGGGAAGGTGACGCCGTGTTCCTTTACGAAGGGCGCCACGGCGGCGAGGTTCTCGTCCATCGACACCCCGACGACGGAATATCTCCCTCCGGAACGGCGGGAGAGCGCCTCGAGGTCAGGCATCTCCTTCTTGCAGGTCTCGCACCAGGTGGCCCAGAAGTTGACGAGCGCGGGCTTGCCTCGCAGGGACGCGAGGCTGACGGTCTTGCCGGCGAGGTCCGGCAGCGCGAACTCCGGAGCCTGGCGGGAGCCCGCGGGGTCGCCGCAGGCGGCCAGGCCGAGGACGAGCGCGACGGCTTTGATCGTTTTCATACCGTACTCCTTAAAATCATGACGAGTTTCTTGAGTCAGCGCGCCCAAAGCCGCGCCTAAAGCGCCGAATATATGATAGCTCACCGCAGCAGTCGGAGCGCGTTGAAGATCACGAGCAGCGACACTCCCATGTCCGCCGCGATCGCGCTCCACAAGGTGGCTCGGCCGGCCAAGGTCAGGGCGACGAAGAGCGCCTTAATGAGGAGCGAGGCGAAGATGTTCTGCCGGATGACGCTCAGCGCCCGGCGTGAGTGGCCGATGAGCCAGGCGATCTTGCCGAGGTCGTCCGACATGAGGGCCACGTCGGCCGTCTCGATCGCCGCGTCGCTGCCGACGGCCCCCATCGCGACGCCGAGGGTGGCGCGGGCCATGGCGGGCGCGTCGTTGACCCCGTCGCCCACCATCGCGACGGCCCCGTAGCGTTCGACGAGATTCTCGACGGCGGCGACCTTCTCTTCCGGGAGCAGTTCCGCGAAGGTCTCGTCGACTCCGGTCTCCTTGGCGACGGCCTCGGCCGTCGCCTTGTTGTCCCCGGTCAGCATGACCACCCGCTCGATGCCGGCGGCCTTGAGGCGCGCCACGGACTCCGCCGCGTCCGGTCTGAGCTTGTCGGCGATCGCGATCAAGCCGCAGACATGGGAGGCGTCGCCGATCACGACGACGGTCCTGCCGGCTTGAGACAGGCCTTCGAGGCGAGCGTGCACCTCCGGCGTCTCCTGGCGCCGCTCCTCCAGATAGCGATGCGAGCCCAGCCAATAGGCCGCGCCGCCGACCATCCCGGACGCGCCTTTGCCCGGGATGATCTCGAAGGAGGACACGGGGGCGGGCGCCACTCCCTGAGCGCGCGCGTAGTCGAGGATCGCCTTCGCCAGCGGATGCTCGCTGTGCGACTCGAGCGCGGCGGCGGTGGCCAGCAGTTCCCCTTCCGTATGGCCGTTCAGGGCGATCACCTCGACCACCGCGGGGCGGCCCTCGGTCAAGGTGCCGGTCTTGTCGACGGCTATCGCCCGAAGCCTGGCGGGCACTTCGAGGTACATGCCGCCCTTGATCAGCACTCCGTTGCGTGCGGCGGAGGTCAAGCCCGCCACGACGCTGACGGGCGTCGAGATCACGAGCGCGCAGGGGCAGCCGATCACGAGGAAGGTCAGGGAGCGATAGATCCAGGCCTCCCAGGAGGCGCCGAAGAGCAGCGGCGGCAGGAGCAGGAGCAGGGCGGCCGCGAAGACGGCGGGCGTGTAGACGCGGGCGAAGCGCTCGACCCATTGCTCCGACGGCGCGCGCTTGCCCTGCGCCGACCCGACCAGCTTGATGATGTGCGCGAGCGTCGTGTCCTGGGCCGCCTTGGTCGAGCGTATCTCGAGGGAGCCGTTCCCGTTGACGGTTCCCGCGAACACCTCGGCCCCGGCTTCCTTTAAGACGGGCATGCTCTCCCCGGTGATCGGCGCCTGGTTGACGCCGCTCGCGCCGGCGGCGACGGCGCCGTCCAAGGGGATGCGCTCCCCGGGCTTGACCAGAAAGAGCGTGCCGACGGCGACGCCTGCCGACGGCACCTCGTTCCAGGCTCCTTCGGCCGCCCGCACCCGGACCGTCTCGGGCGCGAGCTTCATCAAAGCGGCGACCGCCTTGCGGGCTCGGGCGATGCTCCAGGACTCCAGGAGCAGCGAGAGGGCGAAGAGAAAGGAGACCGTCGCCGCCTCGAACCATTCGCCGATGCCGATGGCCCCGACGACGGCGATGGTCATGAGCAGGTTCATGTCCGGGCGCCGGCTCTTCAAGGCGAACCAGGCCTTGGGCAGGACGGTCCAGACGCCCGCCATGACCGCGACGGCGTAGATGGCTTTGACGACGGCCGGGATGGCGTGGACTCGCTCAAGGCCCTCGGTCCCTATCGCGGCGGTCACGCTGCCGCTGAGCCAGGCGTGAAGACCGAATCCCGCCGCCGTCGCGCAGGCGCTCAACAAGGTCAGCGGTCCGCGCCATCTGCCGGTGCCGTGCTCATCGACGGACTCGATGCCGGCGGGAACGGCGCTCATCCCCGTCTTGGCCACGGCCGCGACGATCGCCGCCGGATCGGCCGGCCCGAGCACGGTCATCGTCGCGTTCATCAGGTCGAAGGCGAGACGGTCCTCCCCCCCGGCCAGCGGGCCGATCACGCGCTTGAGGACCGCCACCTCCTCGGCGCAGTCCATGCCCGTGATGCTGAATACGCGGCTGTCGGATGTCGGATTCAATGGATCATAGCCCGGACACGGTGCCCGTTCGGAGGTCGACGCGCAGCGCCTGGCCCGCGGTCGAGAGCCGGGACAGCTTATCCGTTTCCGCCTCGCCGAAATACTCCCGCACGTCCTGCTCGACATCCGACCAGGCCGCGGGCTCGGAGCGGGCGGGGTCCAGCACGATCTCGTGGAAATAGACGGCTTTGCCCATCGCGCGGCTGAGGTGGTCGCCGTGGATCGAAGGCTTCTTTTCGATGACGGGGGTCTTGAGCTTCGGCAAAGGGAAGTCGAATCCGGCGGAGCGAGGGCCCATCGTGGAAGGAGCGGAGACGAGGCTTGCGGGCGACGCCGGGACGCGCCAGGGGCCGTAGGGCACGGTGACCCGGAACGCTTTATAGGACCGCTGGACCGGATACTGGGCGTTGTCTTTGCCGAAGGAGGACACGACGAGCAGGCAGTTGGCCCCGAGCTCCGCCGCTTTCTCCGCGGCCAGATGCTGGGCGCTGCGTTCCCAGGCCCCGGGGATGCTCAATTTGATGAGCGCCACCTCTTCGCTTTGCGCGCCCGCAAGGGCGGTCGCGCGGCAGTCGGCGACAGCCACATTGGAGGGGAGCATGTGCGGACGCTTCTCCTTCAGGATCTGCGTGACCTCCACCTCGGGTGGGGATTGGGCCCAGATCTGGGAGGCGAAAAGAAGGACGCCGAGGAGGGCCTTGCGCCTCATTCGATCGTGCCTTTGACGAAGTCCAGCATGACCTTGGAACGCGCGTCGTATGCCTTGATCAGCTTCCGGTATTCCGCGGCCGGGAAGTTCTCCCGGACGTACAGCTTCAGCTGCTCCAGCTCGTCCTTGCTCGCGCGGGCCGTGTCGAAGCCGAGGCGATGGGAGAGGACCGAGGCGTCCCTCACCCAGACCCAATCGAAATGGCGATGGCTCCTGGGCGCCGGCGGCGCCTCTGGGGCGGTGGAGGGCGCAGCCGCCTCCGCGGGGCTCGCGTCCGGCGGGGCCGGGGCGGCGGGCGGCGGGTCGTCGCTGGGCTTGGTGTAGATCGGCCTGCCCGCGGAGTTCGCCAGCCGCAGGGCCCGGTAGCTCCTGACGGCGCCGGCTCCCAGCTCTTCGCGGCCGGTCGCCTCGACCAGGACGAGCGCGTTGGCGCCCAAGGCCGCCGCCTTCTCCCTCGCCAGGTAATCGGCCGATTTGTACCACCTTCCCTTGAAGGCGACACGGATGGCGGCGACGTCCTCGAAGGAGAAGGCCTTGCCCCTCAGCCTGTAGAACTCGTCGGAGCTCATGATCGCCGCCTCATCCTCGGCGACGGCCGAAAATTCCTTGTCGGAGAGCTTCTGGACCTGGATCTCGGGCTCCGCGAATTGCGCGAAGCCCGAGATCGGGCTCAGGAGCGCCAAGCCGGCGATGAGGACCCGGCGCATCGCTCTCAGATCGCGCCCTCGCCGCGCTTCCCGGTCCGTATGGCGACGACCTCCTCGCAGTTCATGACGAAGATCTTGCCGTCGCCGGGACCGCCGGTGCGAGCGTTCTTGATGATGGTCTCGATTACCTTCTTCCGGTCGGAGTCCTTCACGACGATCTCGAGCTTGGTCCGCTCCTCCGATTCGAGGGTTTCCTCCGCCGGGCCGCCGTCGGACTTGCGGTAGCCGTGCACATGGGACACCGTGCAGCCGGGCAGGCCCTTCATCTCGTGCAGGGCCAGCAAGACTCTCTCGAGTCTAGACGTCTGAATGATCGCTTTGATCTCTTTCACGGGTCCTCCTTATATTTCTACGGCTTTCTTCTCGTGCCCCGCCGCGAAGCGCTTGTACAGCGCCGGGAGGACGATCAAGGTCAGCAAGGTGGAGGTGATGAGGCCTCCGATGACCACGGTGGCCAGCGGCCGCTGCACCTCCGCGCCGATGCCGGTGTTGAGCGCCATCGGCACGAAGCCGAGGCCTGCGACCAAAGCCGTCATCGCCACCGGCCGCAGACGGGTCAGCGAGCCTTCCTTCGCGGCCTCCTCGGGTGTCCGGCCCTTGTCCCGGAGCTGGTTGAAGAAGGTGACGAGCACCATGCCGTTCAAGATGGCGATGCCCATCAGCGCGATGAAGCCCACCGAGGCCGAGACGCTCAAGGGAATCCCGCGCAGCGCCAGGGAGAACACGCCTCCGGTCATCGCGAGCGGGATGCAGAGGTAGACGAGCACGGCCTCTCTCAGGTTGCCGAAGGCCCGCCAAAGAATGATCAGGATGGCCAGCAGCACGGTCGGCACGATGAGAGAAAGCCGGGCCTTGGCCCGCTCCAGGTTCTTGAATTGCCCACCCCAGGTCATCGTGTAGCCCTCGGGGAGCTTGACCTCGCGCTCGACGGCGGCGCGGGCCTCGGCGACATAGCCGGAGATGTCGCGTTCGCCCAGGAACACGGCCACCGCCGCGTAGCGCTGGCTGTAGTGATGGGCGATCGTCGTCACCTCCTCCTTGGTCTCGAAGTCGACGACCTTGTTGAGCGGGATCGAGCCGCCGTCCGTGCCCACGGGCAAGGACTTGATCGTCTCCACGTCCTCGCGGTGCTTCTCCTCGACGCGCATGATGACGGGGAAGCGCCACTGCGCCTCGTAGAAGCTGCCGACCTCCCGCCCCGCCATGGCGGCCTCGAGCAGGTCGTTGACCCGCTGCAGGTCCAGGCCGTAGCGGGCGATGGCCGCGTAGTTGGGGCGAGCGCTGAGCACGGGGCTCTTGCGCAGGGCGGTCAGCGCGTCCATCTCCGCCTCGCGGGTGCCCGGGACCTTCTCGAGGACCTCGATGGACTTCTCGAGCAGGTCGATGAGGACGGGGAGTTCCTTGCCGTAGACGCGCAGGCTCACGTCCGCGCGGCTGCCCTCGAGGATCTCCCCGAAGCGCATCTCGATCGGCTGGCTCTCGACGACTTCCTGGCCAGGGACCTCCTTCTCCAAGGCTTCCTTCATGGCCTCGTAGAGTTCGGACTTGGTTCTTCTGCGGCCGTTGACCAACGGCCACTTCGAATGGTCTTTCTGAAGGACGAGGAACGTGTCCGCCAGGTGGACCCCCATGGCATCGGTCGCGGACTCGGCTGTTCCGATGCGGGCGAACACGCGCTCGATCTCCGGGAACCGGGCGATGACCTTCTCGCTGCGCTCCTGCATCTCGAGCGAGGCGTCCACCCCGATGTCGGAAGGCCGCGTGAAGTTGACCACGAGGTCCCCCTCGTCGAGCGGCGGCATGAAGTCCGCGCCCATGCGGGAGCCGACGACGGCGGCCGCGACGAACAGGAGCGCGGCCGGCGCCACGGCGAAGGCGGGGCGCTTGAGGCAGGCCGCGAGCAGCGGTTCGTAGGCCTTGACCATCTTCCCGTAGAGCAAGCCCCCGCCATGTCCGCCTCCGTGATTTCCGGCGGGCGCCTTGAGGAAAAGGAAGGCGAGGACGGGCATGAGGAAGACGGCCACGAGCAAGGAGGCGCCCAGCGCCATGAGCACCGTCAGCGCCATCGGATGGAAGAGCTTGCCTTCGATGCCCTCGAGCGACAGGATGGGCACGTAGACGAGCATGATGATGAGCAGCCCCAGGGACACGGGCTTGATCACCTCCGTCGCCGCATCGAGGAACAGCGCCAGGCGCTCAGGCCCCTCGAGCTTGCCTTTATGCTCCTCCAGGCGCCGCAGGGCGTTCTCGATCATGACCACGGCGCCGTCCACGAGCAGGCCGAAGTCGATGGCGCCGAGGCTCATGAGGCTCGCCGACACCCCGAACCAGCGCATGCCGATCGCGCCGAAGAGCATCGAGATGGGGATGGCCAGCGAGACGAACAGCGCCCCGCGCAGGTTCCCCAGGACGGCGAGCAGGACGACCACGACCAGCACCGCGCCCTCGCCCATGCTCTTGAGGACGGTCTTGAGCGTGGCGTTGACGAGGAAGCTGCGGGTGTAGAGCAGCTCGATCCGCACGTCGGGCGGGAGGGGCGCGTCCTTGATCGCCTGCTCGGCGTCGATCGCCACCTTCCGGGAGTTGGCGCCGCTGAGCATCAGGACGGTGCCCAGCACCGTCTCCTCCCCGCCGGAGGTGGCGCCGCCCATGCGCTGGGCGAAGCCTTCCTTGACGTCGGCCACCGCGGAGAGCGGGACGGGCTTGCCGCGCACGTCGAGCTTGATGGGGATGCTCATGATCTCGCTCATGCTCTTGAGCCGTCCCGAGGCCCGCACGATCAAGGTCCGTCCTTTGGGCTGGATGTAGCCTCCGCCCGAGTTCTCGCCGATCCCCTTGAGGCTTTCGGCGATGCCCTCGATGGTCACGCCGTTGCTTTCCAGCCTCTCGGGGTGCAGCTCGATGTGGATCTGCTTCTTGTAGCCGCCCGTGGTGTCCACTTCGGCCACGTTCTTGATCGAGCGGCGCAGATACGGCACGACGACGAAGTCCTGGATGGTGCGGAGATAGAGGAGCCGCTCGAGCTTGGGCTTGGCGGCCAGCGCCGTGCCGGGCTTGGCCGTGACCTCGTACATCAGGACCTCGCCTAAGCCGGTGCTGATGGGCGCCAGTTTGGGCGAAAGACCCGCCGGGAGCTCGCCTTGGGTGCCCTGCAGCCTCTCGCCGACTTGCTGGCGAGCCCAGTAGATGTCGGTGCCGTCCTCGAAGATGACGACGACCTGCGAGAGGCCGTACTTCGAGAGCGAGCGCACGTCCTTGACGTGGGCGATGCCGCTCATGTCGGTCTCGATCGGGAAGGAGACCGTCTTCTCGATCTGCTCCGGGTCCAGGGCGCCGGTCTTGGTGTTGACGACGACTTGGACGGGCGTGATGTCGGGCACGGCGTCCACGGGCGTGATGGCGACGGCGTAGAGCCCAATCGCGGAGCCGAGCGCGAACAGGAAGATCACGGTCAGCCGGTTCTTGAACGTCCAATCGAGCAAGCGATTCATGATGTCTCCTAGAACGAGGCCAGCTTGGCCAGCGCGTCGCGGTCGGCCGTCAAGGCCAGCAGCTCAGAGGCCTTGGTAGCGAGGTCGGCCTGCGCGTCGAAGGCGCGGGCGACGGTCTCGGCGGCGGAGCCGTCGAGCTCCAGGAAGGTCAGCAAGTCCACCTGCCCTCTGCGGAAGCCCTCGTCGGCGTCCGCCAGCTGGGCGTCGAGCTCGTCGAGCTTCTCCCGCGGATAGAGCCGGACCGTTTGGCGCGCCGCCTCGTACTCGACGAGCGCCCGCGTCACCTCGGAGCGGAGCTTGCGCTCATCGAAGGCCAGCTGCCGCTCCTCGGAGAGCCGCTTCTGCTCCGCGCTCCTCACCCCGGACCTGTTCGCGTTCCACGTGGGGAAGGAGAGGCTCAGCCCCAGGCCGTAATTCTTTTCCGTCTCGCCGGCCTTGCTCCTTTCATAGGACGCCACCAGGGCCGCGTCGGGCAGGCCTTCGCGGGAGGCGAGGGATTTCTCGAGCCCCGCGCTCGTGACGCCCAGCCTGCGGACGCGCAGCTCGGGGTTGCCGGCCAGGGCCTTTTCCAGCCACTCCCGCTCGTCGAGAGCGCCGGAGCCCGAAAACCAGCGGAGGTCGACCTCGGGATACGATCCGGAGGGAAGAGGCGCGTACGCCTTGAGCTTCTCCAGTGAGGCCTTGTAGCCCGCCTCGCTTTGGACCGCCTCGGCGGCTACGCTCTTGAGCCGGTTCTGGACGATGCGGCTCTCCGCGCGGCGCTGCGGGGTCGGGAACACGCGTCCCGAGAGGTAGGACTCGATGAGCTCGAAGCGCTTGCGGCGCTTGTCCGTGAAGGCGGCCTTGCGGCGGTTGGCCGAGTATTCGTACGCCCCCTGGACGACGGCGAGCGAGACGAACACCTCCGCCCCGGTCCGCTGGGCGGCGCGCGCGTCGGCCTCCAGGCCGAGAAGCTCGCCGCGCAATCCCGTCTTCCCCGTCACAGGCAGGGGCTGGGCCGCGGACAGCTCGAAGCTCGGGCCTCCCGCCTCGCCGGACGTCTTGCGACCGACGAGGAACTCCGCGGACGGGCCCGGCCAGACGCGCGCCTGCGCGGCGGAGCGCCGCGCCTCCTCCACGCGGGCGTCCTGGGCGCCGAGAAGCGGCGAGGCCTTCAGGGCCAAGGTCACGAGGTCGGACAAGCCGAATGTCGCGCCTTGGGGCGCGGGTTCTTGAGCCCGCAGCGGCGACAAAACGGCGAGAAGGACGAGAACGGCGGCTTGCATGGATGACATAGAGCCTCGATGATCACGGGTCGTTCGCCGGCAGCGGATGGGTCACAGCCGACGGGGCCGCCGGAAGCGGCGGCTACGGCTAGCGCGGAAGACGCGTCAGGCGCCGAGGCAGGGAGGGCGGAACAGGGACTTCGGGAGGAGGAGGGAGTAGGCGGGCGTCTCGTACGCGGCGTAAACCGCGGGCGCCGGATCGGTTCGAACCTGGATGGCCGCCGGAGAGGCGATACGAAGGCTGCACGAGCAGGCATGGCAAGTCGCGTCCGTCCCCCCGCAGGCCGCCGCATCGGCGACACCGTCGAACAGGAGCAGGCCTAGAGCTGCGAGGCACATGATCTTCAGAACGCTTCGAGGCATCGGGACAATATACAAAACGACTGAGTTACCCGCAAGGGTCGCGCGCTGATTTCCTCGGATTGACGCCCGGGTGTGAAATCCGATATATTCAGTCAGGATTCAAAATTCGTCAGGAGGCGCGATGAGCAAGCTCGAGTTCGGGATGCGGTGGCTGCACGTGTTCATGGGGATCATCTGGATCGGCCATCTCTACTTCTTCAATTTCGTCAACCTCCAGCTCCAGGGCAAGATGGATGACCCGACCAAGAAGCTGGTCAACCCCCACCTGATGCCGCGCGCGCTGTGGTGGTTCCGCTGGGGCGCGATGGTCACCTTCCTGTCCGGCCTGATCCTGTTCGCCCAGATCTTCATGTACACCCCCGAGATCGGCTGGGGCTCGAACATGATCCTCAAGAGCGTCGACGGTCTGACCGACCGCGCGCGCTGGATCATGTGGGGCATGACGTTCGGCTCCATCATGTGGTTCAACGTGTGGTTCATCATCTGGCCCGCGCAGAAGAAGCTCCTCGGCGGCACGGCCGGCGACGCGGCTCCCGCCTTGCGCACGCGCGCGGCGACGGCGTCGCGCATCAACACCTACCTGTCGGCCCCGATGCTCGTCGGCATGCTCGGCGCCGGCCACGCGGGCATGCCCTTCAGCTACGGGGCGCTTTTGACCGCGGCGCTGCTCGGGCTGGCGATGATCAAGGCCGCGTACGTGCACTCGACCTTCGTCGGGCAGAAGGTTTAAGCATGTCCGGCATCCAGCACAAGCCGTACGTCGTCGACGAGCAGCCGGGCCGCAAGGCCTGGTGCGCGTGCGGCGAGTCGGAGAAGCAGCCCTACTGCGACGGCTCCCACGCGCGCAAGAACACCGGGAAGTCCCCCGTCATCGTCGAGATCACCGAGGCCAAGAAGGTGGCCTGGTGCGGCTGCCGCGAGTCGAAGAACAAGCCGTTCTGCGACGGGACGCACCGGACTTTGCCGCCGCTGCCTTAAGACTGCGCCGTAAAGAAAAGAAGCCCCGGCACGATTCGCTCGCGAATCGAAGCCGGGGCTTCTTCTTTTTGAAGGACTGTTTCCGGAAACAGTCCCTGGTTCAGACCGGCCGGCTCTTCACGAGCTCCAGGAACTCCTTGCGGGTGCGGGCGTCCTTCTTGAACACGCCGAGCATGCAGGAGGTCGTCGTCGGCGAGTGGTGGCTCTCCGCGCCGCGCATCTCCATGCAGAGGTGGCGCGCCTCCATGATGACGCCGACGCCGATCGGCTTGAGCTTGTCGGCGAGCGTGTAGGCGATGTCCATCGTGAGGCGCTCCTGGACCTGTAGCCGCCGGGAGAAGACCTCGACGATCTTGGGGATCTTGGAGAGCCCGATGATCTTCTTGTTCGGGAGGTACGCGACATGCGCCCGGCCGAAGAAAGGCAGCATGTGGTGCTCGCACATCGAGTAGAACGCGATGTCGCGGACGATGACCATCTCGTCGTAGCACTCGGTGAAGAGCGCCTCGTTGATCAGGGCGTCGAGGTCCACGCGGTAGCCGCTCGTCAGCTCGCGCAGCGCCTTGGCGACGCGGTGCGGCGTCTTGACCAGTCCCTCCCGCTTCGGGTCCTCGCCGAGGTCGGCGATGATGTCCTGGTAATGCCGCTCGATGCGGGCGATGTCCGGCTCGGCGCCCCTGCGCGGAGGATGCGACTTGATCCGGCTCACAGCGCCCCCAGCCACTCGAGCAAGGTGCGCACCGGCGAGCCGGTCGCTCCCTTCGGCGCGTAGGTCGCCGACTCGCCGCCGGTGAACGCCGTGCCGGCGATGTCGAGGTGGGCCCACGGCTTGCCGTCCACGAATTCCTGCAGGAACAGGCCGCCGATGATGGAGCCGGCCTCTCCGCGGGCCTTGGAGATGTTGAGGAGCTCGGCGATGTTGCCCTTGATGTTCTCCTTGTAGTCTTCGACCAGGGGAAGCTCGCAGAAAGCCTCGTCGGCGCGCTTGCCCGCGGCCTTGATCTGGCCGACGAGCTTCGGGTCGTTGCCCATGATGCCCGCGACCTTCGAGCCGAGAGCGATGACGACCGCCCCGGTGAGCGTCGCGAGGTCCACGATGGCCTGCGGCTCCTGCTTCGCCGCGAGGCACAGCGCGTCGGCGAGGACCAGCCGGCCCTCGGCGTCGGTGTTCCAGACCTCGATGGTCTTGCCGTTCATGGCCTTGAGCACGTCTCCGGGCTTGTAGGCGTCGGGGCCGGGCATGTTGTAGGTCGCGCCGATGATGCCGTGGACCTCGACCTTGGGCTTGAGCTCGGCGATGACCTTGAACACGGCGAGGACGGAGGCCGCGCCGGCCATGTCGCACTTCATGTCCTCCATCGACTGCGCCGGCTTCAGCGACAGCCCGCCCGAGTCGAACATCACGCCCTTGCCGACGATGGCGACGCGCTTCTTCGTCGCGGCCTTGGGCTTGTAGACCAGGTGGATCATGACGGGCGGCTGCGCCGAGCCGCGCGCGACCCCGAGGAAGGAGCCCATGCCCATGTCGGCGCAGGCGACCTTGTCGTGGACGGTGACGCTCACGCCCGCGCCCTCGAGGGTGGCGGCGAGGTCGGCGATGCTCTGCGGCGTCTTATCGGAGGGGCCGCGGTTGACGAGGTCACGGGCGAAGCCGACGGCGGACGCGTAGGTCGCCGCCTTGGCGCAGGCCTTCTCGAGCGGGACGCGCGAGCCGGCGTCCTGCACGACGATCGACGCGGAGATCAGCTTGTCGGCGTCGCCCTTCTTGTACTCCTCGAACTTGTAGGCGGCCAGAAGCAGGCCTTCGGCGACGGCCTGCGGATTCTCGGAGCACAGGATGGCGACCTTTTCGCGCTTGCTGCGGATCGCGCCGAGCAGGCTGCCGGCCGCGCGGCGGAAGGTCTCGGAGTTCGAGCCCTTCTTCTTGCCGAGGCCGACGGCGAACACGCGGCGGTGCTTGCCCAGGATGTCGAGGTCGATCCGGCACACTTCCTTGACGGCGGCCTTGAAGCCCTCCTCGTGGAGCTTGGCGTTGATCGCCACCTTGGCGGCGTTGGTCAGGACCTTGGCGCCGGCCAGGCCCGCGTCCTCGTAGACGAAGACGGCCAGGTCGCGGTGGTCGGACTCCAGGGCTTTGAGCGGAAGGGGCGAGACGTTCATGGGCGGTTCTCCTCAGTGTGGATCAAGAATGGGGCGGCCAGGGCGGCGACGACGGCTCCGGCGAGCGGGCCGACCCAGTAGACGTAATGCATGGACCAGGATCCGGCGGCCAGCGCGGGGCCGAAGGCCCGCGCGGGGTTCAACGCCCCCCCGGTGAGCGGGCCGGCGACGAGCGACCCGAACAGGGTCGCGGCGCCGATGTAGAGCGGGCCCAGGCGCCGCGCGCGGCGCTGATCGGAGGCGAAGGCGGCCAGGGCGAGGAAGAAGACGGCGACGGCCTCGACGAGGGTGGCGGCGCGGTAGCCGATGCCGACGGGGAGGCAGGAGCCGAGGTAGGCCGGCCCGGTCAGCAGCTCGGGGCGGCCGCCGGAGAGGACCGCCCGCAGGAAGAGGCCGGCGCACATCGCGCCCAGGAGCTGGGCGCCGAGGGCGAAGACCCCGCGCAGGATGTCCGCGCGGCGCACGGCCAGCTCGGCGATCACGAGCGCGGGATTGAAGCGGCCGACGGCGGACGGGAACGCGTGGGTGACGGTCATGGCGCCGGCGGCGTAGGCGAGCGCGATGCCCACGGGGCCGATCCTCCCCCCCGTCGCGAAATCGAGGCAGAGCGCGCCGGCCCCCGCGAGCGTCAGCGCGAAGGTCCCGGCCAGCTCGGCGGCGAACGCCCTCAATCCACCCACGCAACGAGGATACTAAATCTCCCCGTTATTGGGGTCAGGCACGCAAATTCGTCGAATTCCGGGCCAAAAGAATTCGATGAATTTGCGTGCCTGACCCCGGACGAACCGGGCGCCGGTTAAAAGCGGTAGGAGAGGGACAGCTTGTGGGTGGAGCCGAGGCCGCCGGCGGGAGACCAGCCGTAGTCGAAGCCGAAGCGCTGGACGCCGAGGCCGCCGCCGAAGGTGATGCCGGTGAGGCCGCCGGAATCGGTCCCTTTGAGGCGGCCGTCGTAGCCTCCCCGGAGGGCGGCGGAGAGCCCCTGCTTCATCGGGACGCGCCATTCGGCGCCGAAGCTCGCGTACATCGAACGGTCCCGCGGGGCGTTGAGGTCGAGGGTGAGGACGAGGCCTTTGACGACGCGGATGGCCTGGCCGACGGTGACGAGCATGGGCAGAGGGTCGCCGGCCTCTCGGAACTTGAGCTGGCCGCCGAGGTTCTGCGCGCTGACCGACAGGGCGTAGGGGAACTCCCCCGGCAGCCAGGTGCGCCAGCGCGCGCCGAGGTCCACCGCGCCGGTCGAGGCGGTTCCCTTGATCTGCGAGGTGACGTACTTGAGGCCGATGCCGACGTCGAGGCCGCGCGAGACCGTGGCGCCCCAGGCGAGGAAGACGGCGAGGTCCTGCGGCGTGAAGCGTTCGCCGGTCGCCTGAGCGGTGTTGTCGACCTCGTTGATGCTCCCGGAGTTCTGATATAAGACGGCGACCCCGAGCGTGCCCAGCTGGTCGGGGCGCAGGTCGCGCTCGCGCCCCGTCTGGCGGCCGAACGGCGATTCCACCGGCTGGGCGTAGGCGATGAAGTCCTGGAAGGTGGTCTGATAGGAGGCGCCGTGGGTCATCGTCGCGTGGCGGTAGCGCAGGCCGGCGAGGCCGGCGGGGTTCCAATAGATCGCCGTCGCGTCGTCGACCGCGGCGCGCACCGCGCCGCCCATGCCAGCGGCGCGCGCGTCCGCTCCGAGCTTGAGGAACGAGGCCCCGCTGGTCCCCCCCTGGCTCGACCCGAAGCCCCCGGCCCCGGCCGGGAGGGCCGCGAGGACGAGCAGGGCGGCGAGCGGGAGGAGGTTCATCTCTCTATCGCGAACTTGACGATCGACTCGCCGCCTCCGCCGGTGATCCGGGCGAAGTACACGCCGCTGGCGGCGCGCTGGCCGCCGTCGGTGACGCCGTTCCAGACGACCGAGCCCGAGGAGGAGCCGTCGAAGGCGATCTCGCGGACGCGCTCGCCGGCGAGGCTCAGGATCCGGACGACGCCGGACACGGGCAGGCGGTCGAAGGTGACGCCGGCGGCGTCGAAGCGGCCGTTCGAGCCCGGCTTCCAGGGGACCGGGTACACCCGTACCTGCGCGAGCGAGGTCCCGATCGTCAGCGGCGCGAACATGGCGAACACGGAGAAGTGCGGGGTGAAGAAGGTGACGCGGCGGGTCGTCGGGTCGACGTAGGTCGGCAGCAGCTCCCAGCGGTTGACCGTGGTGTTCAGCGTGTAGACCTTGATCGCGGAGGCCGCGAGCGGCGGGTTGGAGCCGTCGATGATGTTGTCCCCGTTGGCGTCGGTATACGGCATCGAGATGCTCGCCGACGAGCCGAGGGTCTGGGTGAACGGCGTACCGGCGACGATCGGCACGATCTCGATGATGCTGTTCGGTACGAGGGTGAAGCCGGTCGGGATCACCGTGAGGCCCTCGTTGAGGACGGCTGCGGTGATCGTGATCGGATGCGCGAGCGGGTCCACTGAGACCGAGATCGTGGCGGGCGCGCCGAACGCGTTGGGCGCGAGGCCGATCAGGATCCCGTTGTTCGGGGACGGCGGGGTCACGGTCGAGACGTAGCTCCCCTCGAACTCGGCGAGGGCCTCGGCGGCGCTCAGGGCGCGGCTCTGGACGCGCACGGCGTCGATGCCGCCGAGGAAGCCCCGGTCGTAGGCGGTGGCGCCCGACTGGCGGTTGCCGATCGTGATGTCGTGGTTCGCCGCGGTGCGCGCCGGCACCGCCAGGACGGTCGACGCGGGGCGGCCGTTGACGTACAGGGTGGCGCTGCCGACGGAGGCGTCGTAGGAGCCGATGAGATGGATCCAGGTCCCGACCGAGACGGTCTTCGTCGAGGCGGCGATGAAGCCGAGCTTGGGGATGAAGCGGTAGAGGCCGCTGGAGACGTCGAGGGCGAAGTTCTCCACCGTGGCGCTCCCGCGGACGACGATGCCGGCGCCGTTCGGCTGGAACAGGCTCGAGGGGTTCACCCAGGCCGAGACGGTCATGCTTCCCGTGAACGCGTATGTCGACGAGTCGGGGACGCGCGCCAGGCTCCCCGCGAGGCCGGAGAAGGACGCCGCCGTGCCGAGCCCGGCGGGGCCGGCGATGAAGGTGGGCGTCGAGGTGCACAGCGCGGTCACGCAGGTGAGGAGCGCGGGGTTGCTGAAGCCCGAGGAGTCCGCGGCGGAGGTCCCGGTGCTCTCGTCGAAATGCCACTGCCCGACGGACCCGCCGGGCGGGACGTAGGCCGAGGGCGGAGAGAGGACGGAGGTGATCGAAGGGTCGGGGATCGTGCGCGTGGCGGCGAAGACGGCGTAGGCGGTCCCGTAGACCTGGCTGCCGTTGACGGAGCGCACGCGCGCGTAGTAGGTGGTGCCCGGGAAGAGCCCTGTCGCGGTCGCGGTGGTCGCGTTGACGGTCAAGGTCGTGACGATGATGCCGTAGCTCGAGTCCGTGGTGACCGCGAGCTCGTAGAACGTATAGGAAGGATTGATCCCCCCGTTCCATGAGTAGGTGATGCTGCTCGCGTAAGCGGCGTTGACGGTCGGGGCCGTCGGGTTGTTGGCCAAGGTGAAGGCGGTGGCGGTGGCTCGCTGCCCTCCGCCGTTGGCCGAGACGGCCTCGACGCGCGCGGTGTATTGGGCGTTGGTCCCGAGGCCCGTCTGGGTGAAGGTCAGGTTGCCGCCGGTGTACAAGGTCGAGCCCGCGACGTCGAAGAGCTTGTAGTATTGCGCGCCCGGCACGGCGGTCCAGTTCCAGGTGATCTGGTTGGCCACGCCGTTCGGGGTCCCGCCGAGGTTGGGCGCGCCGGGAAGGGTCGTGAAGGAGGTGCTGACGAACACCGAGCCGGTCCCGCCGAAGCCGTCGGTGGAGCGGCCGCTGAAGGACTGCACGCGCACGAAATAGGTCGTGCCGATGGAGAGGATCGGGATCGTGATCGAGCTGCCGGTGAGGTTGCTGGCGACGGTCGCGGGCGTGGAGACGCCGGTCGCGAACAGCGGGTCCTGGGAGATGGCGACGAGGTAGCGGGTGTAGGACGGGTTCCCGTTCTGGTTCCAGCTGATGAGCGCGCTGCCGGTGGAGATGGCGCTCGGCACGACGCTGGCGGCCAGAGGCGGGTTCGCCAAGGTGTAGATCGAGGTCGCGACGCTGAGGCCCGAGCCCCAGACGTCGGTGACGCGGAGCTTGCGCCCGACCAGCTGGTTGGAGCCGCCGGCGATGTTCTCTCCGACGGTGAAGGTCGGATGGGCCATGGTGCCCGGCGGGATCAGGTTCGAGCCGGCGACGGCGTCGACGAGCTGGTACGTGACGGAGGTCGAGCCCGGGGGCAGGCAGACTCGGGGCGGAAGGCCCCAGTTCCAGGTGATGTCGTTCGGGGAGGTCGCGACCGCGGTCAGCGTCGGTGCGATCGGCGGCAGGTTGTCGATCGAGACGCCGTAGGAGGTGCTGTAGGCGGTCTCGCCGTCGATGGATTGACCGACGAACTGCCAGCGGCCGTTCGCCGTCCAGGGCTCGACCGGGACCGCGCCGGCCGTCGAGTAGGTGACGACGGCGGTGGTGCCGTTGACCGGGGAGCCGGCGTAGGTGCCGCCGGCGGTGCTGAAGGTGACGCCGGCGTCGGAGGAATACTTGTGGAACTGCGTCGTCCACTCCAGCATGACGTCGTCGTCCGTCAAGGTCGTGTTCACGAGGCGGACGTCGTCGATGGAGCCGTTGAAGTACTCCGAGCCGCCGCCGTAGCGGCCGATCTCGAGGGTGGCGTTGTTGGGATGCGTCGAGAAGGAGTTCGTGCTGGCCGCGACCGCGGTGCCGACGAGGCGCCCGTCGATGTAGAACCGGCGGTCGATGCCGTTGCGGCGGACCAGGTGCACGAGGTGCCAGCCGGCGAGCGTGCCGGCGGCCGTGAGGCCGCTGCCGCGCTCCAGGTCGGGGCCGGGGGTCGCGTCGCGCGAATCGAAGTGCCGCAGGCCGCCGGTCGCGCCGACGCCGATGCCCCAGTAGCCCGTGGCGCCCTGCTGGGAGACGATGCGGCCGTTGAAGGCGGACGGCTTGACCCAGGCCGCGAGGGTGTAGCTCGCCGGCAGGTCCCAGTTCCCGGAGTTGGTCGTCGAGGCGTAAAGGGAGGAGCCGTTGAGCTGGAGGGCCTGGGCGGAGAGGCCGCTGGTGGCCAGGCCCGCGAGCGGGCCCGTCGGCGTGATGGCGACGCTGCCGCTGGCGGAGGGAAGGGTCGTCGTGCTCGCCACGCAGGTGGCCCCGCCGATGGGCACGGGCACCTGGTTGCTGCCGAGGCCGTAGAGGGACATGGTGTTGGAGCAGGTCGCGCCGACCGTGTCGCGGTAGGTGCATTGCCCCGTCTGGAGCGCCGCCGAGCCGTTCCCGTCGATGTAGTGATAGGTCCAGGTTCGGCACGAGTCGAAGCCGCTGTTGCAGCCGCCGGTGTAGCAGCTGGAGACGGTGACCGTGAAGTTCCCGTCGAAGCGCCACAGGGCGAGCGTGCTCGTGGGCAGGACGCTGAGGCGGCGCTGGCCGACCTTGAGGCCGGGGTTGGTGCTTTGCGCCTCGACGAGGACCGTCGGGGCCGGGTGGCTGGTGACCGTGCCCGCCGCGAAGCTGCCGTCGCACTGGAGGACCTTCGGCGTCAAGGTCGGCTGGACGGCCCTGGAGGACGCCGGGGCAAAGAGGGCCGCGGCCGCGAATGCGGCTGCGACGAGATGACCACGAGCGTTTCGCGAGGTGGGCGCCATCCTATTAGGAGAGGCTAGCTTCCGGCTGTTACGCAATCATTTCAGGCGTGAGATCAGGGCAAGGGCCTCGTCGCGGTTTTTGATTTCCCCCTCGGCCTGCGCCTCGCGGACGCGCTCGAGGAGCTCCCCGATCCGGGGCCCAGGCGGGATCTTCAGGGCCTTCATGACGTCGCGTCCGTCGAGCAGGCGTTCGGGGGCCGGCGCGCGCGACAGGTCCCGCCACCGGCGCAGCAAGGTCGACACGAGCTGGAGATGGTGGACGGTCTTGCGCGCGTCCTCGGGCTTGAAGGTCGAGAGGTCGGCGCGCTTGACGTCGGCGGCGGCCGTCTTGAGGAGGCGCTTGAGTCGCGCCTCGGGCAGATAGCTCGCGTGGTCCCCCCAGCAGACGATGAGCAGGCCGGGGGCGTCGGGGCCGAGGTCGCGGAAGAAGCGGTAGGCCGCGCGCTCGGTCAGCGGCCCGCCGGCGGCCAGGTGGCCGGGGCGCAGGTGCTGGCGCACGATGGCCGAGGCGGTGCCGATCTGGTCCCGCGAGAGGCGCAGGCGGCGCAGGATCTTCTCGGTGAGGACCGCGCCCTTCGTGTCGTGCTCGAAGAAGCGCAGGCGTCCGTCGACCTTCTTCGCGGTCTCGGCCTTGGCGACGTCGTGGAGAAGCGCGGCCAGGAGAAGGAGGGCGCGGAAGGGCGGGCCGCCGCGCTGGGCGATATGAGCCTCCAGGTCCCCGGCGAGCGGGCGGTAGACCGTGCGCAGGTTCGTGAGCAGGAAGTCCACGCGGGAGCAGACCTCGAGGGTGTGCTTGAGCACCCCGCCGGGGCCGTAGTAGTCCTCGGCGCAGCGGCGCGCGGGCTCGAGCTCGGGGAAGATGGCCGTGAGCAGGGCGTGCTCGTCCATCAGGGCGAGCCAGGACGAGGCGCCGGGCACCGCGAGGAGCATGAGCAGCTCCGCGGTGACGCGCTCGGCGGCGGGCACCTGGATCAGGCGGCAGCGGCGCTTGATGGCCTTCAGCGTCCTCGGTTCGATCGTCAGGCCGAGCTGGGCGGCGAGGCGGAAGGCGCGCAGGAGTCGTAAAGGGTCGTCGCTGAGGTTCTCCTCGATGTCCGCGCGCAGCACGCCCGCGGCGAGGTCCTTGAACCCGCCGCGCGGATCGATGAACGCCGACTCGGAGAGGGATGCCGGCAGCTCCTTCGTCAGCTCGAGGGCGGCGGCGTTCAGCGTGAAATCCCTCCGGGCGAGGTCCTCGAGGATGGTCTTGCCCTGGAGGCCGGCGATGTCGATCTGCTTGAGGTCCTTGCCCCGAGCGGGCATCAGGACGAGGCGGTAGACGGCGTTCGTCTCGTCGAGGGTGACGAGGGTGCCCTTGAACGCGCGGGCGAGCTGGGCCGCCAGGGCGCGCGCGTCGGCGCACGCCAGGTCGAGGTCCCCGCACGGCCGACCGAGGGCGGCGTCGCGGATCGAGCCGCCGACCAGCCACACCGGCTGCTTGGCGACGGCGAAGACCTTCGCCAGGGTCGCGCGCGCCTCGGCGCCCAGGCGGACGCGCCGGGCGGCCATATCAGGTCTTGGCGGCGCCGTTCGCCGCCAGGCGTTTCTTGAGCTCGCGGTCGCGCAGCTCGCGCTTGAGGACCTTCTGCAGCGCGTTCTTGGGGAGCGCGTCCACGATCTCGACGTCGCGGGGGCGCTTGTACGCGTCGAGGCGGTCCTTGAAGAACTGGATCAGGGCCGCCTTCTCGATCGCGGCGCCCTTCTTGAGGACGACGAAGGCCTTGATGACCTCGTCTCCGACCTCGTCGGGGATGCCGATGATCGCGCTCTCCTCGACGGCGGGGTTCTCGGCGATGACGGCCTCCACCTGCGCCGGGAACACCTTGAGCCCTTTGACGATGATCATGTCCTTCTTGCGGTCGCGGATCGACAGGTAGCCGTCCGCGTCCAGGACGCCGATGTCGCCGGTCTTGAGCCAGCCGTCGGCGGTGAAGGAGGCCCGCGTGTCCTCGGGGCGGTTCCAGTAGCCCTTCATCACGCAGTCGCCCTGCACGCAGATCTCGCCCTCGCTGCCTGTTGGCAGCGAAGCTTCCATATCGTCGACGATCTTGACCCGCACGCCGTCGATGGCGGGGCCCACGGAGCCGACGCGGACGGCGTCCGGGGCGCTGATGGTGGCCACCGGGCTCGTCTCGGTCAGGCCCCAGCCCTGGTCGATCTCGACGCCGAGCGCCTCGTCGAACGCCTCGGCGACGGAGTTCGAGAGCGGCGCGGCGCCGGAGACCGCGATCTTTACGCGGCGGAACGCCCAGAAGCGCAGGAAGGCGCGGGTCTTCCAGTTCTTGGCCTCGCGCGTGAGCGCGGCGTAGACCTGGGGCACGGCCGCGAACAGGCTCACGCCGCGGCGTCCCATCGCCTTGAGCCAGGGCTTGGCGGGCGCGATCGCGGAGAAGACCACGCACGTGAGAGTCAGGCGCAGCGAGGTCAGGACGATCCCCGTCCAGGCGAAGCTGTGGAACATCGGGAGGATGCACAGCGTCACGTCGGAGCGGTCTAGGCTCATGCGGCTCAGCGCCGCCTCGCAGTTCGTCACGAGGTTGCGGTGCGTGAGCATCACGCCCTTGGGGAAGCCGGTCGTCCCCGAGGTGTAGAGGATCGCCGCGACGTCGCTCTCGACGTTGGGGTCGACGTGGTCGTCGGTGAAGATCGGCGACCGCAGCTCGTGCAATGGTCTGATTAAGGCGGTCGGGGTCGCCAAGAGGTCCGTCACCCAGATCTTTTCAAGCGACCCGCATTTGGCGGCGGCGGCGGTGAGGCCGGGCAGGAAATCGTTCTGCGTGAAGACGCCCTTCGCGCCGCAGTCGCCGAGCATGTAGGCGAGCTCGTCGGCCTTCTGCACCATGAAGTTGATCGGGACGGCGATGGCGCCGAGGCGGTTGACGGCGAAGTACGCGACGATGAACTCCGGGGCGTTGCGGTGGACGATGGCGATGCGGTCGCCCTTGGCCACGCCGGCGCGGCGCAGGCCGTCGGCGATCTCGAGGACCTCCCGGCGCAGGTCGAGAAAGGACAGCTCCAGGTCCTGGTAGACGAGCGCGGTCTTCCCCCCGCCTTCCTGGGCGGAGCGGTCGAGGAGAGCGTTGAGGGTGGACATGCTATTTCTGCCTCGGGTCGAGTATGTCCCGGACGGCGTCGCCCAGGAGGTTCCAGCCGAGAACGAACAGGAAGATCGAGAGGCCGGGGATGAACACGGTGTGCCAGTATTCGAAAGGATTCCCTGACGATCCCAATATCCAGTTCCTGGAAAGGGATATCAGCTGGCCCCAGTCCGCGTAGCCGACCGGCGCGCCCAGGCCGAGGAACGAGAGGGCGGCGGCCGTGATCACGATGCGGCCCATGGACAGGGAGGCCACGACGAGCACGGGATAGATCGAGTTCGGGATGATGTGGCGGAAGAGGATGCGGGCGTCGGAGGCGCCGATGGCGCGCGCCGCCGCGACGAAATCCCTCTCCTTGACCGACAGCACGTCGCCGCGCATGAGGCGGGCGTAGGACGGCCAGGACACGGCCGTGACGGCGACCATCACGTTCTCGAGGCTCGGGCCGCGGACCGCGACGATGACCACGGCGAGCACGATGTCGGGGAAGGCGAGGATCACGTCGGTGAAGCGCATCAGGATCTCGTCGACCCAGCCGCCGTAGAACCCGGCGGCGCCGCCGAGCAGGATGCCGACGCACACCGAGAAGCCGACGACCTTGAGCGCCACGGAGAACGCGGTGCGCGAGCCCCAGACCATGCCGTAGTAGAGGTCGTACTGCTG
>Ga0255338_1002071_pt1 | contig 32383 bp, 29 predicted proteins | sample MeOH1_35cm_T4_19_FD_203715 | JGI IMG/M metagenome (GOLD analysis project Ga0255338, IMG submission 203715) | Sandy soil microbial communities from University of British Columbia, Vancouver, Canada - MeOH1_35cm_T4_195 | ecosystem: Engineered > Artificial ecosystem > Sand microcosm > Unclassified ... | reverse complement strand
CAATAACCCAACCATTGCGAATAGCAAGGTCAATCATGCAAATATTTTAACATATTCACATCTAGCACTCTGGTAATGACAGAAAGAAAATGCACAGCAATAAGGCGATAAATAACGATTTATTTTTCGCACTACTAGTTAATTTCATAACTTCAATAATGTAGACTTCTGAATAATAAAATGTTCAACTCAGACCGAACAGACTCTGAACGGTCATTTCTCAGTCCCCGTTGGCGCCAACTTCGCTGGTTCCACACGGTTCCGAGAGCGTGAAACAACACAGCGGACTCATTCATCGTGTCTGGACCCTAAATGCTGCAAAGAACCAGCCGGCGCACTCCAACCCAGGCGCTAATGCGACAGAAATTTTCGAATCCGCGAAAAAATCTCACAAGATGGAATTGAGAATTAAAAAAATATTTTGTCGAATGGCTCACATCGAATGGACAGATATAGTCACCCCGCCTACCATTCCATCTGACTCCTATCCCTGATGTGATCGGACTCGTCAACGTGGCAAGGAGGTTGTTGTGTCCAAAGTCTACGAAGAAATCGCCAAATCACTTGATGGCATCTTGAAAGACGGCATGGTCCTGGCCGTTGGTGGTTTCGGCCTATGCGGAATTCCCTCAGATTTAATTGATATTGTTAAAGCATCAGGCGTCAAGGATTTAGTTGTGGTTTCCAACAACATGGGCGTCGACGGTAAAGGTCTCGGGCTTTTGCTTGAAAATGGCCAAGTTCGCAAAGTCATCGCTTCCTATGTGGGTGAGAACAAACTTTTCGCCGAACAGTTTCTTGATGGCAAATTGGAAGTTGAGTTCAGTCCGCAAGGGACATTGGCAGAACGTCTCCGTTGTGGCGGCGCTGGTATCCCCGCGTTTTACACGAAAACGGGCGTAGGGACTCTCGTTGCCGAAGGCAAACCTCATGCCGAATTTGATGGCGAGTTATACGTTCAAGAGCGGGCGATAATCGCAGATGTTGCCCTCGTCCACGCATATAAAGCTGACAAAGACGGCAATCTCGTTTACCGATACACAGCGCGCAATTTCAATCCATTGGTAGCAACCGCAGGTATCGTGACCGTGGCTGAAGCTGAACATATTGTTGCGCTCGGAGAAATCGACCCTGACCACATTATTACGCCCGGAGTTTTTGTTCAACGGCTCATTCAGACTACCGGCCGCACAAAAGACATTGAACAGCGCACCGTACGCCCCGTCGCCGTAAAGCAAGGATAGACACCATGACTTGGACACGAGATGAAATGGCTTCAATCGCTGCCACAGAATTGAAAGACGGCGATTATGTGAATCTGGGTATCGGCATTCCGACATTGGTAGCAAACAACTTACCTGCCGGAGTTTCGGTAACGCTCCAGAGCGAGAACGGAATCCTGGGAATGGGACCGTTCCCATATGAAGGCGAAGAAGACGCCGACTTGATCAACGCAGGAAAGCAGACAGTCACGCTTCTACCTGGTGCCTCGATTTTTGACTCGTCCATGTCGTTCAGCATGATCCGTGGCGGACATGTGAAAGTCGCGATTCTTGGGGCTATGGAAGTTTCTGGCACCGGAGATCTCGCAAATTGGACCATTCCCGGAAAAATGGTAAAAGGAATGGGAGGTGCGATGGATTTGGTAGCTGGTACGCCGCGCGTGGTGGTACTCACCGAACACGTCGCAAAGGATGGCAAGGCCAAGATCGTCAACAAATGCTCACTTCCACTCACCGGCGTAAAAGTTGTCGACCGAATAATCTCTGATCTTGCGGTCTTCGACGTTACAGCAAACGGCCTTGTACTGCGTCGACGGGCACCCGGAGTAACCCTTGAAGAGCTCCGCGAAAAAACGGAGCCAGACTTTACTGTGGAAGAGCTCTAAAACTTAAGGTTATCGCTTGAGAATTAAGGCGTCTCCCTGACCCCCGCCGCCGCATAGCGCTGCAACTGCGTAACCACTGCCCTTGTTCTTGAGTTGATAAGCCAGATGCAAGGCTAGGCGTGCTCCCGACATCCCAAGGGGGTGTCCCACTGCAATGGCACCGCCATGGATATTGACCGAATCCAATGTGAAGCCCAAGGCATTCGATGAAGCGATCCCAACTGCAGCAAAAGCTTCATTTATCTCGACAAAATCAAATTGATCTAGGCCAATTCCCTCTTTTTTCGCAGCCAACTTGATGGCATTCGCGGGTTGCTCATGAAGGGATGCGTCCGGTCCAGCCACCATGCCTTGAGCGCCGATTTCACAGAGCCAATTAACACCCAGTTTAATGGCTTTTTCTTTCAACATCACAACCACCGCCACACCACCATCTGAAATCTGCGATGCGGATCCTGCAGTGATGGTGCCAGTTGGAGAGAAAACTGGCTTGAGTTTTGACAATGCTTCTAACGTTGTTTCTACGCGGACGCCTTCATCCTTGGCGAAGAGCGTTACATTTCCTTTGCGATCCTTGAGTTCGACTGGGACGATTTCCTCGTCGAATGCGCCCTCAGATTGTGCTTTTGCTGCACGCTGGTGTGATTGATACGCAAACTCATCCTGAGCTTCCCGAGTCATCGAAAACCTCGAGTTGTATTTCTCCGTACTTTCACCCATTCCCATTTGCTCCACACTGCAAAAAAGTCCGTCAAACATCATTGAATCTTTCAAAGTGGCGTCGCCAAGTTTGAAACCAACTCGAGAATTCATCAGTATGTGCGGTGCATTTGTCATTGACTCCATGCCACCTGCAACAATTACGTCGTACTCGCCAGCTCGAATAAGTTGATCTGCCAGGGCAATCGCATTCAACCCCGAGAGGCAAACCTTATTCACGACGATAGACGGAACGTCCATTGGCAAGCCACCTTTGATCGCAGCTTGTCTTGCCGGCCCTTGTCCAGCACCAGCTTGAAGCACCTGGCCCATAACGACATACTGAACTTGATCCGAGGAGATACCTGCGCGTTCAACTGCCGACTTGATTGCTATTCCGCCTAAGTCAGTCGAACTTAAGCCACTTAAAGTTCCGTTCAACCGCCCAATAGGAGTACGCGCACCCGCCACAATCACTGAAGTCCTCATAAGGCGTACATTAGTGAAAAACCAATCTCGCGCCAAACAAGAATATTGTGCTTGTAAACACAACTGCTATGCGTCGATTCTTTCCGTATCACTCCTGTCCCACTGGCGCTGGCAGTGAGTGGCAAACCAGTGGCAAATATGTCCGACGTAGATCCAGTTCATGAGCCAGATCCACGCTCAGCGTGTGGTGGCGGGTCAAGGATTCGAACCTTGGAAGGCGTAGCCGGCGGATTTACAGTCCGCTCCCATTGGCCGCTCGGGCAACCCGCCAAGGTTGAGCAAGTGAAACGGCATGCGTAGATTACAGCATTGACCACCACTTTCGTTAATCCAAAATTGCAACGTAGGCTAGGGACGCAAGCCGGGAAAGCTCAGTTAATATTCCTTCTGGACCACCACTTTCCACGTGCGGAACTATCCCTTTGACCTCACATACCTATTCGTAAACCTGAGTCAACTTCAAAGAAATGCGTCCTCCCGCCGCGGAAATTAATACCCACTTCTCTACCTTCGTACAGGCCAGGCAACTGCGAAATCTCAATAACAGCGGTAATTCTCTGTGTACCGCACATTATATTTACAATCGCGCGCGGCCCGAGAAGTTCAATAATCTCGAGTCGCCCGGGCATACCAGATGCAGGATCAAGATCAAGAACTACATCTTCAGGGCGAACTCCGAGGACCACTTCATGATAGGAAGTTTGCGGAACCACGACCGACACTCCAGATGGGGAGTTGAAAACTCCGCCTTCAACTCGTCCTCGAATTAAATTCATCCGCGGACTGCCCACAAACTCAGCGACAAATGTGTCAATCGGTTTTTCATAGATCTCTTCTGGTCTCCCCATTTGCCTGATAAGGCCATCTTTCATAACTACCATCACGTCTGAGAGAGTCATCGCCTCCTCTTGATCATGAGTCACATAGACAGCGGTTGTGGATAGTTCGCGCTGCAATCGCAACAGCTCTGTCCGCATTTCAACTCGGAGTTTCGCATCAAGGTTTGAAAGGGGCTCGTCGAAAAGGAAAACGCGTGGAGAACGAGCTATTGCCCGCCCAATGGCCACCCGCTGTTGTTGGCCGCCTGATAGTTCCTTCGGTTTGCGGTTTAGCAATTGGGAAATTGAAAGGGTGGTCGCCACTTCTTCGATTCTTGCCTGGACATCGACCCGTTTAGCGCCGCGAGCCAGTAGCGGAAAAGCAATATTCTCAGCAACGCTCAAATGCGGATAGAGAGCATAGTTTTGAAAGACCATAGATATGTCTCGGTCCTTAGGATCTAAAGTAGTCACATCTTTCTCTCCGATAAAGATTGATCCCGAGGTAACACTTTCAAGACCGGCAATCATCCGAAGAGTAGTCGTCTTGCCGCAGCCCGAGGGGCCAACAAGTACCGTAAATTTGCCATCTGGAATCTCAAGGTCAATCCCCCGTACCGCAAGGACGGAACCGTATAGTTTCTCAACTTGTTTAAGAAATACCGCTGACATCATTCCCTCTCATTAGAACTTTACCGCCCCGCCACTGATTCCTTGAACCAGACGACGTTGAATGAAGAAACTTGCAATCAATACAGGAATGACTGAAACCAATATTGCCGCACACATTGCACCAAGCTCAACGCCTCGAAATGTATTGAATCCCGCAATACGTACCGGCAAGGTCGCAGAATTTCCTGGGGACAAAATAAGTGCATAAAAAAGGTCGTTCCAGGAAATGACAAAGCCAAAAATGGCTGATGCTCCAATCCCTGGCGCAACTTGCGGAAGCACGACTTTGCGAAAGGCAGCAAACCGATCTAATCCATCCACTAACGCCTGTTCTTCCACCTCTTTTGGCGCCGCATCAAAGAACCCGATCAAGAACCAAGTCACTACGGGCAGCACCAAACTTATGTGCGCAGCAACGACGGAGACCAATGTGCCATTGACTCGCATGCGATAAGCAAGATCCAAGAATGGAAAAACGAGAATCGCTGGAGGCAGCACTTGTGCAGTCAAAATGCCAAAACGAGCAGTTGAACCACCCGTCTTGTATCGACTAATTGAATATGCGCCCATAGATCCCACAATGATCGCGATAGAGACTGTTATCAATCCCACGATCACACTACGAAATGCGGCTTGCAAAATTCCTGTTTCAAGTACATGAGTCCAATTTGCAAGATTTGGGGAGAAAAGAATAAGTGTTGGATTATTGAGTTGGGTGCCCGTTTTGAAGGACCCTAAAAATACCCAGAGGAACGGCGCAGCTACAGCGATGAAGGCGCCGACCAAGAGAGTATTGCCCGCCAGATGCCAAGGCTCGAAATGTTTTCGGATGGTGATCTTGGATCTTGTCATGAAACCAGACGCGCCTTCTCGATACGTTTAAAGAGCAAGATAACTAGGCTAATTACCATTATGAGTAACAAATAAGACATCGCTGATGCTTTGCCGAGTCTAAAGAATTGAATTCCAGTCTGATAGGTGAAATATTGAATGGTTTGCGTCTCTGTTCCTGGTCCCCCACGCGTAATGGCGTAAACATACTCAAATACTTTGGATGCATCGAGACTTCTTATAAGCACTGCGACAGTCAAGATGGGAGCTAACATCGGCACTGTAACCCGGCGAAATGTGTAAAAGGGTGAAGCGCCATCGACCTTGGCGGCTTCAAAAGGTTGTTTCGAAAGACTTTCCAGACCTGCCAACAATAGCAAGACCATAAATGGAGTCCACTGCCATACATCAATAACCACCATGGAGTAGATGGCTCGCCCAGGACCAAAAAAGTCGTAAGTGATACCGACTTTTTCAAGAATCGCTGGAATGGCACCCAGCTGTTGGTTGAGGAGAAATCTGAACATGAGACCTACGGCGATTGGTGTGACAAACATAGGCGAGAGCAGAAATGAGCGCGAAAAATCACGAAATCTTCTCTGATTTTGCAGAGCCAAGGCAATCATTAATCCTATTGAGAGCTCAAGAACTACAGCAAAAACGATAAACGTTCCTGTCACGGCCAATGCTGACCAGTATGCATGATCCTGCAGTACGTCCTGGTATTGGGCGAAGGCTACGAATTTAGTCTCGTCGCGACGAGTAATTCGATAATTTGTCAGAGAGAGCACGAAAGAAGAAATGAGGGGGTACCCAATCGCCGCAACAAATACGACCAGTAACGGGATCATCATGCGCGCACGAAACGACATACCCCCTCCTTTCGATTCACTTGAAGAAGTTAGAAAGAACTACTTCACTCACTTTGGATCTTGTTAGCCTGTTCTTCAGCTGCTGCTAGTGCCGAATCAACTGATTTAAGGCCAGCGATCGCCGCGTTAAGTTCAGTACCCACTGCATTGATCATTTCATCGCAGTTTGCACCTTTGCAGAGAGGCTCAGCGTTGCTGAGAATTTTTCCAACCGTTGCGTAGTACTCAGCACCGCCGCCGGTGTTTGAGACTGCTGGGTCGGTCAGAACGCCAGTACGGGCTGGTGCTCCACCAGCGCTAACTCGAGCAGCCTCGCCTTCCTTGGAAGTTATCCAAGAAATAAATGCCCATGCGGCATCAGACACCTTGGAGTTGGCTGGAATAGCCCAATCCCACGATCCCAATACTTGCTTTCCACCGGGCATAGTTGCCAGCTTGAACTTTCCGGCTAGTGCACCCGCGGGACCATCCTTCTTATTCAGTGTTGGAAGCATCCAGTTGTATGAAACCATCATGGCTGACTTATCAGAAGAAACAGAGCGAAGTGCTTCATCAAATGCCCAGTTGAGGCTGTTCTTAGGCGCGCTGGACTTGTACATCGCGATGTAAGTGTTTAGCGCCTTCTTTGCCTCTGGTGTATTGAGGTGCACTAAGCCATCGCTACCGTAAATGGAACCGCCCGCAGCGAATAAATAGTTACCCCATTCTTCGAACGCTTTGTAACCACGTTGCGGTTGCATCGCAATGCCTGCTCGGGCAGCCGAATTCAAACTCTTTGCTGCAGCTGCAAGCGCATCCAAGGTCGTAGGTTCAGCAATACCCGCCGCGCTCAAGAGATCGGTACGGTAAATCAAACCAAGGCCGTAGTTGTAGAACGGAACACCATATGTCTTGCCGTCAACTTCACCTATGGCTCGCAATGGTGCCGAAAAATCGTTGTAGTCATAGTTGGCAGTGCTAGCAATCAAATCATCCAAAGGTTTTAGGAATCCCGCCTTCGCGAAATCTCCCATCCAAGGGTTATCAATGATTGCCATGTCGTACGTTGGATCCGTCGCTTGAAACGATGCCACGATCTTGTCACGGATTTGATCGTAAGCAATTGGTTCAATCTGGACATCGATCTTTGGGTACTTCGCATTGAATTCTGCAAGCAGTCCCTTAACAATATCTGTGTCAGGCACTCCTTCCATCAAGACTCGTACGGTTCCTGCGGTGTCAGCAGAGATTTCGGTATTTCCTGCGGTGGAGGCGTTTGGGGATGAACTACTACATGCAGAAGCGAGGACAAGAATGCCCACAGCGATCATCGCCGTGACTAACTTGCGAGCCCCAATCTTTCTCATATCTTCTCCTTTTAGTTAGTGATTTTCATATCAATCCATGAAAGCGCCGCCATTTACGGCGATCGCCTCCCCAGTCAAGAAGTCAGCATCCCTGCCAGCAAGGAAACAAACTACTTTGGCCACATCCTCTGGTTCTTCTAATCGACCCAGAGGAGTGTCCGCAATCCAGAGACTGCGAACCTGTTCAGATGTCATACCGCGGAGTTCTGCTTCCCACGCCAACTCACGAACTTGCATAGGCGTGGAAACGAACCCTGGACAGACGCTGTTCACTCGTATTCCACTTGGTGCTAACTCATACGCCATCGCTTGAGTAAGACCAACGACACCGAATTTGCTGGCTACGTAATCAGCAAGGAACGGCACCTTTCCTTGCTTGCCAGCCATCGAAGCAATGTTGACGATGACACCGTTTTCTGTGCCGAGTGTAGTCATTGCCCTCGCTGCAGCCTGACCTGCAAAGAAAACTCCCTTTAGATTTACATCTATCGTGAAATCAAACATTGCTTCTGAAACGTCTTCAAAACGTGCCATCTTAGAAACGCCAGCATTTGATACCCAAAGATCAAGTCTTTGCTCAATCGATATTACCGAATTTGCAACTGCGTTTATCTCTTCAATACTTGTCACGTCCATTTTGCATGCGCGAGCGGAATCCAAAGTACCCGCTAGGGTTTGCGCTGCCATTTCATTCATATCAGTCACGACAACGTGATAACCGCGTGCAGAGAGTTCTCGGCTAATTGCTGAGCCAATCCCAGATCCCGCCCCAGTAACAAGAGCAACCGCTTTCTTCATCCTGAACTCCTTGCTAGTGCATGTGATATCTCTGTCGTTTGGACAATCAATTCCTTATATTGGATAAAACGTTGATCGTAAATTTCTCGGTTCTGTGGGTTTGGCATAATCGCCTCGCCTTGGGGTAGGTATCCCACAACAAATGACCAATCACGCACTGATCCAACCCCAACAGCGGCAATAACTGCGGCACCAAAGGATGCCCCTGGATGACCTTGGATTGGGACAAGTTCGCGATTGAGCACATCTGCAAGAATTTCTTTCCAGAGTGTCGACTTGGATCCACCGTTAGTCACCCTTGGATTGTTTAACACTAATCCGCGTTCGGAAAAGACTTCCAAATGATGGCGGAATCCGAATGCAATTGCTTCGAGAAATGAACGATGTATATCACCACGACTTGTACCAAGATGCAATCCTGCAATGACGCCTCTGAGATTTGCATCGTGAATTGGCGACTTCTCCCCCAAAAAGAATGGCAACGTGATCAATGCTCCGGGTGTGCTTGATTTTGCAAGATCATCTAATTGGCTGAGCTCAACGAATCCAAAAGTGTTCTGCTCCCACCTCAATAGTGAACCACTTGTTGCCATGCATCCATTAGGCATCCATTTTCCAGGGGTAGGATGCGAATCAAGGTAGAGTCTCGCGTCAAGAAATTTCTCATCACTAACCGCGAGAATGTCACCTGCTCCACCGAGTTTAATTAAACAGTCACCATTATTAATAAGTCCTGCACCAAAGGCGGAAAGAACATGATCTGCGCCTCCCACAACTATGGGAGTTCCGACTCGCAGGCCAGTTGCCAATGCGGCCTTTGAATTAACTGTGCCTACAGCAGCGCCCGATACTTGAACAGTTGATAATGCGGGCCACGAGATCTTGGTTGCAGATCGAACCACATCTAAAGGTTCGCCTGAAAAATCGTAGAGCCCACTCTCCCTGGCCCAATTCTCTTCAACATGGACATCGGCACCGAGTGCGATTGCGAGCCAATCATATGATCCAACAAGGTACTTCGTCTGATTCCATACTTCGCTCTCATTTCGTGAAAGCCATAGTGCAGTTGGAGCGACCGATTGCTGCGTAAGTATTGATCCCGTCTCGGCAAGAAGATCGACCCCTACAAGGGAGCTACGAAGTTCCTCTATTTCAGATTGAGCACGTGCATCATTCTGCAGAATCGCATTTCTCAGGGGATTCTTATCCTCATCTAAAACCAGAACGGCTGGCACCATTCCTGAAATTGAGAGAGCCTTGATATCCTCCGATTTTGCTTCCGCCATTTCTAGCAACTGTGGAACTAATGCGCAGAACGCATTCCACCATTCCTGTGGGTCGGCCTCTGCCCATCCCGTATTCAGCGAATAAAGAGCAACTTCTTTAGACCCAGACGCGACAATGCCACGATCAATACTGAGCAAAATTGCCTTAACTCCAGATGAGCCAAGATCGACCCCCAAGAAAAGTGATTTACCGTTGAAATCAGGCACTACGAGCAGCCTCAATAAATCGCTTAGCTCTATTTGGATCAACTTCATTCCAGGTGTACCCATCCACCTTAAGATCACTACCTACAATGCAACCATCGACATATTTGAAGTACTCTGCAATTGTCGCTGATTTAGCGCCGGTGTTGAGCAGAACTGAAATCTCCGTCGGAACCGCTTCACGCACATCAGCGACAGTGCGTACATCTGGTTCGCTTCCAGCCATCGGCCCAGAAACCAATATGACATCTGCCAAACTCGAAACAACAGTTGATCGTGCAATCTGACCAGGTGTCCGGTGGCCGATAGTTGATGCAAATTCAGGTGTGATGTTCATGAAAATTGCCAGGTCGTCACGACTGAAATTCCGGCGATTCCGCAATAGTGTTGCTGCATCGGGATTCCAAAGACCCATGTCAGATTCCCATGTTCCCGTCGCCACTTCACGCATGAATGCCGCATCTGTGGCAACAGCAATTGCAAGGGCGCACTGAGCATCCCAGAGAAAATCCACGCCGAAAGGACGGTCAGTGGGGCGGCATTCGGTCACTACGCGAGCCATTACAGCGGACGCTTCAAGTCCTGCATGCAGTTGGTATGGACGATCGCCTTCATTGCAGAACAGAATCGCGTCGAAACCAGCCTCAAGAAGTTTTTCAGTGTCTCGCTTAACTTGATCCACTAAACCTTGGACACCCTTACTTGCATCATAGAGAGGAGTTCCGGGAAGCGGTGGAACGTGTGCCATAGCAATCAAAGGCTTCTCTACATTGGGGAATATTGCACTGAATCGATTACTCACTTTTTCTCCTCGTAACTTGGTTCGACATGTATTACTTCGACATCGTGCTCTTCAAGTGCTTTCACTACTGGATGTGTTGGGGGGGCATTCGTGATCAATACGTCAACAACATCAACCGATGCCACTGTCGCAAATGCAACTTTTCCCAATTTTGAAGCATCGGCTAGAACAACACATCGCCTTGCTGCCCGGAGGGCTGCCTGCTTAACTCGCGCATCATCTAAGTTGTATTCGGTAAGCCCCTTTTCGATACTGATGCCAGCAACCCCTAGAAATACTGTGTCGCAATTCAAGTCGCTGTAAAAGCTCTCGGCGCGGAGCCCGATTAGACTTAATTCACCTTGCCTGACCATTCCTCCGGTAATCAAAGTTCTGATTTCAGGTTTCTGTCCAAGTTCTAAAGCGATTGGGAGAGATCCAGCAATTATGGTCAAGGTTTGACGACGATTAATTGCGCGGGCCATCTCCAGGGTGGTTGTTCCGACATCGAGAATTGCGATCTCACCATCACTCAATAAATCAGCGGCCGCACGTCCGATACTTATTTTGGCAGCGCGCTCTCGCATTTCGCGTTGCTGCAAAGGAGGTTCGTATGAACGAGAAATTGATGAGATAGCCCCGCCACGAACGCGACGGATAACACCTTCCATCTCCAAGGCTTCTAGATCCCGACGAATTGTCATTTGTGAGGTTCGAAGGGTTGAAGCCAGATCGCCCACTTTGACCTCCCCAAGGTCAGCAAGGAGATTTAAAATCTCTCGGCGGCGGGTATCTGAGGACATAGTGTGAAGTTAGGGGATATGCGCACAAAAAGCAACAGATTTTTGTGCGTTTTTCTCAACTCTAAACAAGAATCCTCTCGCCGAGGGGCTCTCTCCGGGTAGTTCCCCGATTATGGGGGAACCGTAGGAAGCGGCTACCGTAGGCAGACAGGCGTAAATACCGCCTTTCTGGGTCAATATGGGTAGGAAGGGATTTCACGTGGCAGCAGATAGCAGTTTTGACGTTGTCTCCAAGATCGATCGGATGGAACTCGACAATGCCGTAAACCAGGCAATTCGAGAGATCGACACCCGATTCGACTTTAAAAATACCGGAGCCAAAATTGAGCTAGAAGGCGAGAAGATATCAATCGAGGCAGGCACGGAAGAGCGAGCAAATGCAGCCCTAGAAGTCCTCAAGGACAAGTTGGTAAAGCGCGGAGTCTCTCTTAAACACATAGATCCAGGCAAGCCTGCACTGAGTGGCAAGATCTACAAACTCCCTTGCCCTCTTAAAGAAGGTATTACAACAGAGAATGCCAAGAAGGTTGCCAAATTTCTTCGCGACGAGGGTCCAAAGAGCATCAAGACTCAGATCCAAGGTGACGAATTACGTGTTACGAGCAAGAGCAGAGACGATTTACAAACTGCGATCGCAATGATCAAAGAAGCCAAGTGGGAGTTCGCCGTCCAATTTACGAATTATAGGTGAGTCTGAATTAAAAATTCCGAACGTCACACAACCGGACTGATCTACGGAATCAGTGCTTACACGCTCTGGGGGCTTCTGCCTCTCTACTGGAAATTTCTAGAGGAAGCGAGCGCATTTGAAATTCTCGCGAGTCGAGGTGTGTGGTCCCTGCTCTTCTGCATCATCTTGCTTTCGTTTAGGAAGCAACTCAAAGCCACTCTCGCAATTTTTCGTGAGCGACGCACATTCGCCCTTTTAGCACTCACTTCAGGTTTTCTCACGATTAACTGGGGCGTTTATATCTGGTCCGTAACTGTGAATCGAATCGTAGAAGCCTCTCTCGGTTATTACATCACTCCGTTAGTAAGCGTCGCCTTCGGAGTCTTGGTCTTTCGCGAGCGACTCCGTCCATATCAGTGGGTTGCTGTCACTCTAGCTGCAATAGGAGTTTTAACACTCACTATCGAATATGGTGCACTTCCTTGGATTGCACTTGTCCTGGCAATCTCATGGAGCTCGTATAGCCTCTTCAAAAAGCATTTAAATGTAGGGGCCTTAGAGGGCCTTTCCATTGAAACGACCGTGGCGTTACTCCCGAATTTTATCTATCTCCTCTGGCTTGAGAATCAGGACCGTGGTCACTTTGGTTCAGGAGTCGGCATTTCTCTCTTACTCGCAGGAGCCGGAATAGTAACTGTCGTTCCACTTCTCCTTTTCAATGGAGCAACTACTCGGCTACCCCTTTCCAGTACGGGATTGCTTCAGTACATCACGCCAACAATCATGTTCATGGTGGGAATATTTGTGAACCACGAGGCCATGCCGTTAGGGCGGGTAATCGGGTTTGGATTTATCTGGGTAGCACTCGCTTTTTTAGGTGCGGACATAGTCAGAACAAAGAGAAATTCAAATATCGAGGGTTATGACCTCTGAATGAGAACTTTTTAGGATGAACTCGACCCTGTTGCACTTTTAATCAGAGTTGCTCGCCCAGATTCAAGTCGAGCAACAGGTACGCGGAATGGCGAACACGAGACATAATCCAGACCAAGTTCGTGGAAGAAGTGGATACTGCGTGGATCACCGCCATGTTCGCCACAGATGCCTAATTTGAAATCAGAACGGACAGTGCGAGCAAGTTCGGTCGCTTTACGGACCAAGATTCCCACACCCGCCTCATCAAGAGATTCAAAGGGACTAAATGGAAGCAGCTCCAGGTCCAAATAACGAGGAAGGAATGTTGATTCGACATCGTCGCGACTAAACGCCCACGTCAACTGCGTAAGATCATTTGTGCCGAAAGAGAAGAAATCGGCATAGTTGGCCAGGCGGTCGGCCGTGATAGCCGCCCTCGGAGTCTCGATCATTGTCCCGATTGGAATATCTAGATTCTGACCGGTGCCAACAAAAGTCTTCTTGATTTCGGCCTCTAAAGTCTCGCGTAAATGAAGAAGCTCACGCTGAGTGGAAACGAGAGGAATCATCACCTCTGGTTGAGGATTGTGGCCAAGTCTGCGAACTTCCAGATAGGCATGCACGAGAGCACGAACTTGCATCTTGTAGAGATCTGGAATCAAGATTCCAAGACGGACTCCACGAAGACCAAGCATCGGGTTTGATTCATGGAGCCGTTTAACAGCTGCAAAAATAGCGTGGTCCCGGGTCGGAATCTCCTCGCCCAATGCCTCTGCACGTGCCATATGCGCAGAGAGTTCGGCCAGGGGTGGAAGGAACTCATGAAGTGGCGGGTCAAGAAGACGGATTGTTACGGGTAGCCCTGACATCGCCATCATGATGCCGACGAAGTCAGCGCGTTGAAGGGGTTCCATCTCGGCAATGACGCCACGTTGTACATCTTCATTCTCCGCAAGCACCAGTCGCTCAACGTACATACGACGAGGTCCAAGGAACATATGTTCCGTCCGGCAGAGTCCAACGCCTTCGGCACCGAGAATTCGAGCACGGATTGCATCCTCCGGGGTGTCGGCATTTGTCCGCACCTGTAGGGTACGTATCTCGTCGGCGTAGGTAAGAATTCTGTCGACTGCTTTGACAACTGCGGATGCTTCGTCACTTGAAGCAGCCAGACGTCCTTCCAAATACGAAGTTACGGGGGAAGCGATAACCGGAACTGTTCCTTGATAAACCCTGCCTGTAGTACCGTCAATGGAGATCGTCTCGCCTTCGTAAACGGTCAAACTCCCCACTGTAAATAACGAGGCTCGTTCGTCAACAGAAATACTCTCAGTGCCGCAAACAGCAGTCTTCCCCATGCCGCGAGCAACAACTGCGGCGTGTGAGGTCTTGCCTCCGCGGCTGGTCAAGATTCCCTCAGAGGCAACCATTCCGACAAGATCATCAGGGCTGGTCTCGCGGCGAACGAGAATGACCTTCTTTCCGCTACGAGCCAGATCAAAGGCGCGACGCGAGTCGAAGACCACTTCCCCCACTGCGGCACCCGGAGATGCAGGAATTCCTCGCGCGATTTCCTTTACCGAGGATGAAAGATCGAATTGAGGAAACATCAATTGAGCAAGTTGATCCCCTGATGTGCGAACCAATGCCTCGTCCATCGAAATCTTTCCCTCATCCACAAGCTGAGTGGCGATTCTGAAGGCTGCTTCTGCGGTCCTTTTACCCACGCGAGTTTGAAGGATCCAGAGCTTCCCTTTTTCGACCGTGAACTCGATATCACAGAGATCGCGGTAGTGGTCTTCAAGGAGTTTCATGACGCGCTCTAATTCGGCCGCTACAACAGGTGATTTCTCAGCGAATTCTGCAAGTGACATCGTATTCCGAATACCAGCTACTACATCCTCGCCCTGAGCTCGCTCTAGATAATCACCGTAGCTGCCCGTCGCACCCGTCGCAGGGTCGCGCGTAAAAGCAACGCCAGTTCCCGAATTGTCACTGAGGTTTCCAAAAACCATACTCTGAATGTTTACTGCAGTGCCTAAATCAGAAGGAATTCGCTCCCTTTGTCGATAAACCTGCGCACGCTCTGAATTCCAAGAGCGGAACACCGCTTCTACGGATCGGGTGAGGTGAACATGCGGATCGACCGGAAAAGGCTCACCAGTGACTGCCTCGATTTCCTTGATGTATGAATCCGAAAGTATTTGCAATCCAGCAACATCAAGTTCTTGAATGCTGTTTACACTTGATGCCGCTAGAACGCGTGCTTCTACCCGATGAAACTCAGACGGAGCAACTAAACAGACAGTACGGCCGTACATATCAATAAATCGCCGATACGAGTCCCAGGCAAATCTTGGATTACCCGTTTGATCGGCCAGACTCTGCGCGACATCAGCAGTCATGCCTACGTTAAGAACCGTCTCCATCATTCCTGGCATCGAAAATTTTGCGCCAGATCGGACGGAAACTAAAAGTGGTTTATCAGGATTACCGAACTCTTTACCCAGACTTTTCTCTAGCAGCTCGAGTGAAGCAGCAATCTCTCCGGGTAGCCCTGCAGGCATCTGGCCCGAAGCAAGAAACTCACGACATGCCTGAGTGGTGATCGTAAAGCCTGGGGGAACGGGCAATCCGATGCGCACCATCTCTGCGAGATTTGCGCCCTTGCCACCCAATAAATCGGATTGGGTTCGGTCACCGAAGGTGAATGGGTGAATTAATTGCGCTGTCATAGCGATCCATTCCTATAGGCAGTTACTGCAATTATCCTATAGGACGAAAAGCCACTTCAATTTCCAATTAATGCGAACGCTCTACCACTGCGTCACATAGTGAGAAAAGGGCGGAAGTTGCATCGCATATTGGTAGTGGTTTTAGTGCATTTCGGGCCTGTTCTGCAATCGCGAACAATTGTGCACGGGATTCAATAAGCGCCGAATGTGATCGCAGGGCCACGAGGACTTCAGCAACCACTGCCTCGGATTCGATTGGTGCTGATAACAATTTCTGTAGTTCGCGGTCGCTCTCCTTGGTGGAAGCAAGAACTCGAAGGGTGACCAAAGTCGGCACTCCTTCGCGTAAATCTGTGCCAGGAGTCTTTCCAGAGTCTACCGACTCACTCGAAATATCAATCACATCATCTGCTAACTGGAATGCGATACCTATCTTCTCTCCGAAAATGGTCACATTCTCCATGATCTCTCTACTTGCACCAGAGACAAGCGCTCCATATCTGGCACTAGTAGCAATAAGAGAGCCAGTTTTATCTGCAACTACCTGCAAATAGTGTGCAAGTGGGTCTTCTCCAGAATCTGGACCTTGCGTCTCCATGATCTGACCGATGACGAGCCTTTCAAAAGTTGCGGCTTGCAATCGAACTGCCTCAGGTCCTAGCTCTGCCAATAGTGCAGAGCACTTTGCAAAAAGATAATCGCCGGTCAGAATCGCAACGGTATTTCCCCAGCGGTTGTTGGCACTCTCCACTCCTCGACGAAGCGGTGCATCATCCATAACATCATCGTGATAGAGCGTGGCCAAGTGAGTAAGTTCTGCGACCACCGCAGCTTGGATCACTTCATACCGAGTTGGATCTCCATACTGTGCCGCGATCAAAGTGAGCAAAGGTCGCAGTCGTTTGCCCCCAGCAGCCGCCAAATGCCCAGCAGTTTCTTCCACTAAGGGATATTTACCTTTGATATGACCACGCAACAACTCTTCTACTTGAGCTAGGCCGACAACCAGATCTTGCTCAAGTGCTGGAGAAAGATTTGGAATTCCAAACGCCGTCATCAGCGGATAAAGGTTGCCGTTGAGGTAATGAAATTAAGAAGCGGCGTTGGGAATACACCAAGGAAGATCGTGGTAACAAAAGAGACGACGATCGTAATTCGCGTAAGTAACGCTGGAATCACGACAACCGTTCCATCTTCCTCGGGGTCTGTGAAGAACATCAACACGATGACACGGATATAGAAATAAGCGGCAATTGCGCTTGAAAGCACGCCAACGATAACCACACCTTTGTTGCCACTTTCATAAGCCGCGGAAAATATGGAGAATTTTCCAATGAATCCGCTGGTAAGTGGGATTCCAGCGAAGGCGAGAAGGAGCGTTGCAAAAACGGTTGCGATGAAGGGCGAACGCTTGCCCAGCCCAGCCCAGCGATTGAGATCAGTAACCTCGCCGGAGGAATCTCGAACTAGGGTGACAATTCCAAATGCTCCAACTGTGGCGATGCCGTAGGCGAAGAGGTAGAAAATTGTTGCATCAAGACCGGATTTGTTGAGAGCCAAGATACCGGTAATCAAGAAGCCTGCGTGAGCGATGGAGGAGTAAGCAAGCATCCGCTTGATATCACGTTGCGCAATTGCCACCAATGACCCAAAAGCCATCGTGATAATTGCAATGACCGTGAGGAACGGACGCCAATCCCAGTATGCATTTGGGAAGGCAGTGTAGAAAATTCGAAGCATTGCACCGAAGGCAGCAACCTTGGTTGCGGCTGCCATAAATGCAGTGACTGGAGTCGGTGCGCCTTGATAAACATCAGGCGTCCATGCATGGAATGGAACTGCGCCAACTTTGAATAGCAAGCCCACGGAGAGGAAGGACATGCCAATCAACAAGAAAACCGAGTTGGCAGTGCCGCCAACGACTGCGTCGTAGATTCCTGAGAACGAGAGGGTTCCGGAATACCCGTAAAGAAATGCCGCACCAAACAGGAAGAATGCAGAGGAGAAGGCACCCAATAGGAAGTACTTCAAAGCCGCTTCCTGCGATAGGAGTCTTCGTCGACGAGAGAGACCTGCCATCAAGTACAGAGGCAATGAAAGAACTTCAAGTGCTACGAAAAGTGTAAGAAGGTCTGTAGCAACAGGAAAGAGCATCATGCCGGCAACCGCAAAGAGGGTCAACGGATAAACCTCAGTTAATTTCTCACCCCGTTGAATTGATTCCTTCTCTTCCGGCGACCCTGGAATTGCTGCCGCCTGAGCAACGAAATGCCCTTGATCGGCAATAAGGAAGACACCAAGGACCGCAATGATGAGTACTGATGCTTGCAAGAGCACCGCAGGGCCATCAATAGCAACGGAGCCCATAGCCGCGGTGGTTGAAGATTCGTGACGAATTCTCCAGACCTGCACCAAGGCAAGAGCAAGGGTACCAAGCGCAGTCGTCAATTGTGCAACTGGACGTACGTTTCGAGAGAGGAAGGCTTCAATTAATACACCAATGACACCGCCGGCGAGGACGATAAGCATGGGTGATAAGAGTAGATAGGAGAGTGCTGGCGAGGTAAAAGTGAGCATTACTTACCTACCTTTGCATCGATTGTAGGAAGTGGGTCACTAAAACCAGCTTTAGCTATAACGTGCTCGGAGGCTGGATTAATAACGTTGAGCAATGGAGAAGGATAAAAGCCAAGAACGAGAATGACGGCTATCACTGGTGCGATTGCAACCTTCTCTCGAAGATTGAGGTCTGTAAGCGACTCGTTGCCTGGAGTCGTTGGTCCATGAAGCGATCGTTGGATAGGTATCAAGATATAGAGGGCAGCAAGAACAATTCCGAACGCTCCAACTACTGCAGCGACTGGATATCGCGTGTACGTGCCCACGAGAACTAAAAATTCGCTCACAAAACTCGACAAACCGGGAAGTGCCAGACTCGACATTCCAGCAAAGAAGAAGACCCAAGCCATGACAGGTGTCACTCGCTGTAGCCCGCCGAAATCAGCAATCTTTGATGATCCACGTCGCGTTGCCATCCAACCAGCAACCAGGAAGAGTGCCGCTGTCGAGAAGCCGTGGTTGAACATGTAAAGGGTCGCTCCAGATTGCCCTTGGGATGTCATCGCAAAGATTCCCATTGTGATAAAACCAAAGTGGGAAATGGATGTAAAAGCTATGAGTCTCTTGAAATCCTTCTGACCAATCGCCAAAAATGCCCCGTAGATAATCGAGGTCACCGCTAGAACAATAATGACGGGCGTAAATGTCTTTGATGCCTCAGGAAAGAGTGAAAGGCAATAACGGATCATTCCAAAGGTGCCGACTTTATCCAGCACGCCCAAGAGCAGAACGGAAGTACCTGGAGTTGCAGCATCGGCTGCATCCGGCAACCAGGTATGAAATGGCCATAAAGGTGCCTTGATAGCGAATGCAATGAAGAATCCCAAGAAAAGAAGGTTCTGAGTTGTGGAACTCATATGAAGTTGTGAGAGCGCACCAATATCGAAGGTGTGTCCGCCTTGCTCACCCGAAATAACGTAGAGAGCGATAATGGAGGCAAGCATCAGCAAGCCACCAAAAAGGCTGTAAAGAAGGAACTTTACCGCCGCCGCAGAGCGAGTTCCTGTGCCATATCCCCCGATAAGGAAATAAACGGGAATCAACATCGCTTCGAAGAAGACGTAGAACAGGAAGACATCCGTTGCGGCAAAGACACCAATCATCATCGTCTCGAGTACTAGAAGCAGAATGTAGAAAGTTTTTGTGCTCCATCGACCACCTGACGATTCATTCCAACCGGCGAGGACGACGATTGGTGCAAGGAGTGCGGAAAGCAGAATCAAGACAAGTGCAATTCCATCCACTCCGAGGGCGAAATTGATTCCTAGAGAGGGAATCCATGATCGATTTACCACGAATTGCATTTCGACGTTATCGCGCTGGAATTGCGTAGCCATCGCGATCGTCACTCCAGCAACAATTAAGGTCGTGATGAAAGCAATTCGTTTCGCATTGAGGTCGCTCTTCTTAGGCAGAGCGCTGATAAGGAGAGCCCCAACGAGAGGCAGTACGCCTAGCGTCGTCAACCAATTAGAACTGTTCATCACAGGGTGACCATCCAAATCGCGGCAATAAAGCCAATCGCTCCGAGCAGAATCCACATCGCATAACTTCGAACAAAACCGGTCTGAGTAGCACGAAGTACGCCGCCGGAGCCAATCGTCAATCGCGCAACTCCACGAACCGCGCCGTCAATAAGGACCTGGTCGGTCTCGACAAGAACTTCAGTGAGTTTCTGACCAGGGCGCATGAAGACCAGTTCGTTGAAGTCATCCTGAAGAAGATCGCGACGTGCCAGTTTGGTAAAGATTGAGACATTCTCCGGCGCGACAACGGGAACGTCACTTCGGAGATACTTCACTACAGCGAATCCGACGCCAAGGAGAACGAGTGCGAGCGCCAGAACTGAAACGATGGCTGGACTTAAGAGTTCTGCCTCGTGTATTTCGATAGGTTCGACAACGGGTGAAAGCCAATTCCGAAGGGCATCACCTTGAGTAAAGAGGAATCCAGAGACCACTGATCCAACGGCGAGTAAGACCATTGGAGCCCACATGAGAATTGGCGATTCATGAGGATGAGCCTCGTCATTCCAACGTGCTTTACCAGCAAAAGTCAGGATGACAACGCGGGTCATATAAAACGCAGTAATTGCCGCGCCGAGGAGGGCCGCAACCCCTAGAGTGACCCCTTTGACGCCGCCTGCATTGAAAGCAACTTCGATAATTTTGTCTTTGGAGTAGAACCCTGCAAAAGGTGGAACCCCGATGATCGCCAGATATCCCAGCCCAAATGTTGCAAAAGTGATTGGCATAAACCTTCGAAGTCCACCGTATCTGCGCATATTCACTTCATCATTCATGCCATGCATCACGGATCCGGCACCGAGGAACATTCCTGCTTTGAAGAAACCATGTGTCAGCAAGTGCATGATCGCAAAGGCATAGCCAGCTGGTCCAAGGCCAGCGCCCAAAACCATGTAACCAATCTGCGACATTGTCGAAGCTGCAAGTGCTTTCTTAATGTCATCTTTGGCCATACCAATAACAGCGCCAAAAAGAAGAGTGATCGCGCCGACAATTGCTACAGCAAGCTGGGCAGTTGGTGCTGCGTCAAATATGAAGTTAGAGCGAGTAATTAAATAGACTCCCGCAGTAACCATCGTTGCAGCATGGATGAGAGCCGAAACGGGAGTTGGACCCGCCATTGCATCTCCGAGCCAGGCCTGCAATGGAAATTGCGCAGACTTGCCGGTTGCGGCAATGAGAAGCATGATGCCAATCGCAGTGAGAGCTCCAGTTGAAGCTTGACTTGCGTGCTCCTTGACACCGGAGAAGGAAACAGTTCCGAGAGTTGCGAAGGCAATCATGATTGCCAGTGAGAGCCCAAGGTCGCCCACGCGGTTGGCCACAAAAGCTTTCTTCGCCGCAGTCGCATAAGCGGGTTTCTGATTCCAGAAGCCAATGAGTAAGTAAGACGCCAGACCTACGCCTTCCCAACCCACGTACAAGTTAAGGTATGAATCGCCGAGGACGAGAAGGAGCATCGCCGCGATAAAGAGGTTGAGGTAGGCAAAAAAGCGACGACGATCAAGGTCATGCGACATATAGGCGATTGAATAAATATGAATCAAAGTACCGACGCCTGTAATGAGCAGAACGAAACAGATCGATAGTTGATCGAGCATCAAGCCAGCATCAACGTTGAAACTTCCTACAGAAATCCAGTTGAACAACTTCTGTGTAACAACTCGATTCTCGGTTGAACGGGAGAGCATCTGCGAAAATTCGTAGAGCCCGACTGCAAATGACCCGCCTGAGAGAAGCGTCGCGAGGATATGACCCCAACGATCAGATCGTCTCCCGGCCAGTAATAAAACCGCCGCCCCAAAGAGTGGCAGTACGATTAAATAAACGAGCGAGTTACTGGTCATTAAATCACCGTCTCAACAAACTGGCATCGTCAACTGATGCGGATCGACGCGAACGATAAATGGTGACAATGATCGCGAGGCCAACCACAACCTCGCATGCCGCAACAACCATGGTAAAGAAAGCCATCACTTGCCCATCAAGGTTTCCATTTATTCTGGCAAAGGTAACGAATGCTAAGTTGGCCGCATTAAGCATCAACTCAATGCACATGAATACGACAATGGCATTGCGCCTTACAACAACGCCGATGGCACCGATTGTGAAGAGCATGGCGGAGACATATAAATAATTTGCTGGGTTCATTTCTCCTCCTCTGCCTCACCTAGTTGGAACTGACGAGAATCAATTACATCGCCGCGTGCTTCAAGTGTTGCTGAAATTGAATTCGGGGCGGGTGTTCCATCCGGAAGGAGTGCCGGAACATCGACGGCGTTATGCAGTGCATAGACACCTGGGTTTGGAAGACCTGCAGCACTGGCGAGTGAACCTGTACGAAAACGCATAACTGATAGATCTCGCTGAGTTGGTCGCGAGGTGACTCGGTGGTTATGTGCAAGAACCATGGCACCCAGGGCCGCAGTAATAAGAAGCGCGGAAACCACTTCGAAGGCCCAGACATAACGTGAGAAGAGGAGTTGGGCAAGTGCTGGAACATTTCCTTGGGCGTTTGCTGTATCCAAGCCAACTTCTTCGTGACCCAAGGTTGCACGACCCACAAGAGAGACAAGGAGTCCGCCAAATCCAAGTGCGGCAAGTATTGCAATAGGTCGAAGTCCTCGAATGGTCTCAGTTAGAGAATCAGTTGAGTCAATACCAACTAACATCAAGATAAAGAGAAAGAGCATCATGACTGCGCCGGTATAAACAACTACCTGCACGATGCCAAGGAACAGTGCATCCTGGGCAATATAGAAGATCGCCAGTGTAATCATGACCCATGCCATCAAAATTGCAGAATGAACTGCTTTTTTTGCAAGTAGCATCCCAAGGGCGGCAAGCACTGCCAACGGCCCAAGAATCCAGAAAAGAGTAGCCTCTGGTGCAGAGGTCTTCCCAAGTTCGAGTGCGAGATTCATCAAGGTTTCACCTCTTGCGAAGGATGAGACCCAAGAACATCGCCCTTGTAGTAATTGGTATCGTCCATATCTGGATACATCGGGTGGGGAGGCATCAACATTCCAGCTCTCAAAGGAGCGAGGAGATCAGCCTTTTCAAAAATTAATTTTGAGCGAGAATCATCAGCAAGTTCGTACTCATTTGTCATAGTGAGGGCGCGTGTTGGACAGGCTTCGATGCAGAGTCCGCAGAAGATGCAACGCAGATAATTGATCTGATAGACCTTTCCATACCGCTCCCCCGGAGACATTCGATTCTCTTCAGTATTGGATTCGCCCTCAACATAAATAGCATCCGCCGGGCACGCCCAGGCACAAAGTTCGCATCCGATGCATTTTTCTAACCCGTCTGGATGGCGGTTGAGCTGGTGACGCCCGTGGAAGCGCGGGGCTGTCGGCTCTTTAACTTCAGGGTACTCAACAGTATTCACTTTCTTGAACATGGTCCTGAAAGTCACCCAGAACCCGAGTAGTTGGGATCCGAAACTCTTCGTACCTTCTTCAGTAACCGGGGCGGTTGGAACGGCATCAATTCCAAGTTCATTGGCTCGTACGATTGAAGGGTCAACCGAATACTCATGCATCTCAGACACGTGGCACCTCCACTCGTGGTGCCGGAATTTGAGGAACAGGAAAATTCGGTTCTGGTATTTCGATAGAAGACGCTGGTTTCACACGCTTTCGCGATGCATCAAAGGCAATGTTGACGGCAAGCACAATCATGACGATGATGCTCGCAAAGATGAGTACCGAAACTCGAGATGCCCCACGTAGCGAAAGAACTCGCATGGTGGCGACCACCATAATCCAGAACAGACTTGCGGGTATCAGTACCTTCCAGCCAAATTTCATAAATTGGTCATAACGAAGACGTGGAAGCGTTCCTCGAAGCCAGACAAAGAGGAAGAAAAATCCGATGACTTTGGCCATGAACCAGACCAACGCAAACCAGCCTCCCAGCCAACTTTCCGTGAAAGTTAGCCCGGGAAGAGCGTGGTAGCCACCAAGGAAAAGAGTGGTTGCGAGCGCAGAAACTGCAACAATGTTGACATACTCGGCAAGGAAGAAGAGTGCGAATTTAAGGGAGGAATACTCGGTATGGAACCCACCTACGAGCTCGCCCTCTGCTTCTGCCAAGTCGAACGGCGCTCGATTTGTTTCACCCACCATTGAGATTGCATAAATAATGAAGGATGGGAAGAGAACAACCGAGTACCACCACTGTTGTTGAGCAGCGACAATGTCAGAAGTGGACATCGATCCGGCGTAAATGAAGACCGCAACAAGTGAGAGCCCCATTGCAACTTCGTATGAGATGACCTGCGCACTAGAGCGCAATCCGCCCAGCAGTGGATACGTAGAACCAGACGACCATCCCGCCAGGACGATTCCGTAAACACCCACGGATGCGATTGCAAGGACATAGAGGACTCCGACTGGCAGATCGGTCATCTGCATTGCGGTCTTATGTCCAAAGAGAGTGACAGGACCCGTAATCGGAATCACCGCGAAAGACATGAAACATGTTGTCGCACTAATAATCGGAGCGGCGATAAAAACAATCTTGTCGGCTGCCGCAGGAATCAAATCTTCTTTCAGCGCCAACTTCACACCATCTGCAAGACCTTGGACGAGCCCGAAAGGACCAACGCGGTTTGGACCAAGGCGCATCTGCATACGAGCCACGATCCTTCGCTCTCCCCAGATAGCTACTAAGACCAAAAGGACGGAAATAACAAAAACAAGTAGGCCCTTGACGAGAATGAGCCAACCTGGATCTTGACCGATCAACGTTGCGATTGTCATTAGTCCTTCACCACCGTTACAACAGCGCCACTGGCAACACCCAAGGTGGCAAGCAAATGTGAACCACGAGAGTTTCGTGGGAGCCAAAGAGCGTCATCATGAATTTCTTCCACGAGTGCGGGGAGCACGACTGTCCCGTGCTCTGTCGAAACACCAATCAATTCGCCGTCAACTACTCCGAGGGCAAGGGCGCGTTTTGGTGAAATAACGGCAACTGGCTTTCTTGCCGTGCCGGCTAAGTTTTCCTCGCCCTCTTGAAGTGTCCCCTCGTCGAGTAAACGGCGCCACGACGTCAAAAACGCCTCGTTCTCTCTGAGTGCTGGAAGGACGGCCGGCTCCTGTGCGACAAATTCAGCTTTCAAGCCGTCCCACGTGCCAATCGATGCGAATTCCTTTGCGGCAGACTTGACGCTCTCAAGTCCAATCGGCCGGGACATTTCATCGGCAATCATCGAAAGAATTCGAAGATCGGAACGCTGTAAAGAGTCTGTCACGGCCGTTTCGAACGAGCGCGAGCGACCCTCCCAGTTGATGAAAGAACCAGACTTTTCCGTAACGGCTGCGACCGGAAGGACGACATCGGCCACCTTTGTTACGAAACTTGGTCGGATCTCAAGGCTGACGACAAATGCATTTTTCAGGGCCAGTTGCGCTTCATGATTGGAAGGCGCATCAAGTGGGTCAACTCCACCGATAACAAGGGCTTGAATCTCGCCCCCATTTACCGCAGCAAAAATTTCATCATTGCTTAATCCGATTTCACTTGGAAGCGAATCCACGTCCCAGGCCGCCGCTAAATCAACGCGTGCGGCATTGTCATCGACTGACCGCCCACCTGGCAGAAGATTTCCGATGGCACCGGCTTCGAGTGCGCCGCGCTCGCCTGCACGGCGGGGAATCCAAGCAACTTTTGCGCCAGTCTTGTCCGAAAGCGCAACAACGGCCGAAAGCGTTCCAACACTCTCGCATGCACGCTCGCCGACCAGAATCAGTGATTTACTTGTGAGTTCTTGGGTTGCAATCGCCGGACCTTCTGCACCCGGCGCAACACAAATAAAATTCGCGTGCAATTTCTCATTGCCGACGGAGAGTTTGCTCGCGATCGCAGTGACTTTCAGTCCACGCTTACGGGTTTGCTTTTTCAACCGCAAGAAAACAATGGGTGACTCTTCTTCCGGCTCAAAACCAACCAGAAGAATCGAATCAGCACGGTCAATATCCGCATAAGCAACCGATGATCCAACGACCTTTGAGGCTAGGAAGGACCGCTCCTCGGGCGAGGAGACTCGCGAACGGAAATCTATGTTGTTCGTTCCGAGAACGACTCGGGCAAATTTGCTGTAACCGTAAGCATCTTCCAACGTTGCACGACCGCCAACAAGAACGCCGGCTTTCTTTCCTCTTAAACCTGCAACTACGGCAGCCATCGCTTCAGGCCATGAAGCGACTTGAAGATCCCCTGCTTCATCTCGAACCAATGGCGAGGTAAGACGATCGGCAGCCATTGTGTACTTAAATGCCCAGCGACCCTTGTCGCAGTTCCATTCTTCATTTACTTCCGTATCGTCTCCCGCCAGCCGACGCAGAGTTTTTCCACGGCGGACATCGGTGCGAAGTGAGCAACCAGAGGCGCAGTGCTCGCAAGCACTGGGGGTCGAGACTAGGTCGAAAGGGCGTGCGCGGAACCGGTAAGAGGCCCCAGTAAGAGCGCCGACTGGGCAGATTTGCACGGTATTACCCGAGAAATATGACTCAAAAGGCTGCTTCTCATAGATGCCTACTTGCTGAAGAGCGCCACGTTCGTTCATCGTGATAAACGGGTCTCCTGCAATCTGCTCGGAGAACCGAGTGCAACGGGCGCAGAGAATGCAACGTTCGCGATCTAAAAGCACCTGAGAAGAAATGTTGATTGGCTTCTCAAATGTCCGCTTCGTGCCTTCATAGCGAGATTCGGCTTGGCCCGTGCTCATCGCCTGATTTTGAAGCGGACACTCACCACCCTTGTCGCAGACTGGGCAATCGAGAGGGTGGTTGATGAGCAACAACTCCATCACACCCTTCTGTGCCTTTTCCGCAACAGCTGAAGTTAATTGTGTCTTTACGATCATTCCTGGCTCTACAGGAATGGTGCATGACGCCTGTGGCTTTGGAAAGGCACGACCGTTGATTTCAATATCGACCAGACATTGGCGACATGCTCCAACTGGGTCCAAAAGTGGGTGGTCGCAGAAACGAGGAATCATAATGCCGAGTTTTTCAGCCGCCCGAATAACCAAAGTACCCTTCGGCACGGTGACATCGAATCCATCAATAACGAGAGTGATCATGTCGACCACTTCAGTTGTTTGTGAAGTCATACCTACGCACCCGCCTTCACACTAGCGAAAAGAGTGGAGGCGTGAGAGTCAAATGGGCATCCTCCGTGAGTCAGGTGTGCGATGTACTCATCGCGGAAATGCTTAATTGAAGAGGTGATGGGGCTGGTCGCGCCATCACCAAGAGCACAGAATGCGCGACCAAGAATGTTGTCGCAAATGTCCAACAACTTGTCGAGATCCGCAGCAGTGCCTTTTCCGTTTTCAAGATCGCGAAGAATCTGCACCAACCACCATGTCCCTTCGCGACATGGCGTGCACTTGCCACACGACTCGTGCTTGTAGAACTCGCTCCATCGAAGTACTGCGCGGACCACGCACGTTGTTTCATCAAAAATCTGCAGTGCTTTTGTTCCGAGCATCGAGCCCGCTGCAGCCACACCCTCGTAATCCAGAGGCGTATCCAGTTGTTCTGCAGTGAAGATCGGCGTAGAAGAACCGCCAGGAGTCCAGAATTTAAGTTGGTGTCCGGCGCGGACTCCGCCTGACATCTCAAGGAGTTCACGGAGTGTGATTCCAAGTGGCGCTTCAAACTGCCCCGGGTTGGTGACATGCCCAGAGAGAGAATAAAGAGTCATTCCCTTGCTTTTCTCTGTTCCCATGGAAGAGAACCACTCGGGGCCATTCGCAATGATTGCCGGTACAGAGGAGATCGATTCGACGTTATTTACAACTGTTGGGCGCGCATAAAGTCCGGCGATTGCCGGGAATGGCGGACGCAGGCGTGGTTGGCCGCGGAATCCTTCAAGAGAATCCAGAAGGGCGGTTTCTTCGCCACAAATATAAGCACCAGCCCCAACATGGAGCACAAGCTCCAACTCGACGTCCGTGCCAAAAATATTTTTACCTAGGTACCCAGCTGAATAAGCATCTTCGATTGCCTGCTGGACCCGGCGAACCACATGCGTCACTTCACCACGGACGTAGATGAAGGCACGTTTCGCGCGGATCGCGTATGAAGCGATAATGACACCTTCGACAAGTACGTGTGGATTGGCCAGAAGCAGTGGCATGTCTTTGCACGTACCTGGTTCAGATTCATCAGCATTCACAACCAGGTAGTGGTCTTTGTTGTCCCCTTGAGGAATAAAGCCCCACTTCATCCCAGTCGGAAATCCCGCTCCACCTCTCCCGCGAAGACCTGAATCTTTGACCAGTTGAATAACCGCATCAGGTTCCATTGCCAGAGCCTTTTCGGCGGCCTTGTACCCGCCGTGACGCTTGTAACCAGTCATGGTAAATGAATCTTTCTCATCCCAGTGCGCAGAGAGAACCGGCGTCAACGTTCTCATGCCTGTGCTCCCTTCTTGGAAATTTCAAGTCCTAGTAAAGAGGGCACACCCGCTTGAACTCCCTCATTCGCCCGCCCGTCATTCAAACCTGCGAGAACGGCAGAATTCTCTTTCCAGGTGGGAAGTTTGTCAGGACCGCGAGTTGGCGCCGGTGGATTTCCCGCGCGTGCTGCATCAACCAAATCTTTGGCGGATTGAACACTCTGGTTGTCGTAGAACTCCCAGTTTGCCATCACCACAGGTGCATAATCACAAGCGGCATTACATTCGATGTGTTCGAGTGAGACTTTCCCGTCCGTCGTAACACCGTCATTCTCAATACCCAAATGCTCTTTGAGGCTTTCGAATATTGCATCTCCACCCATGATCGCGCAGAGCGTGTTGGTACAGACACCAACGTGATACTCGCCAACTGGCTTGCGCTTGTACTGGGTATAAAAGGTCGCAACAGCTGACACTTCAGCTGTGGTTAAATCAAGTTTGCCTGCAATTGTTTCGATTCCCTCGCTTGTTACGTAACCGTCGATCGATTGAACGTAATGAAGCAGAGGCATAATCGCCGAGCGGGTCCGTGGATAACGGCTGATGATTGAATCCATAACGACAAGGTTTTCGCTGCTAAATGCCATTAACGATCAACACCTCCCATCACAGGATCAATAGATGCAACAGCGGCAACAACGTCTGCGATCAGACTTCCCTCGCACATCGCTGATGTTGCCTGAAGATTGTTGAAAGATGGTTCACGGAAATGAACTCGATACGGACGAGTTCCTCCATCAGAAACTAGATGCACGCCAAGTTCTCCTCGTGGTGATTCGACCGCTGTATAAACCTGACCCGCCGGAACTCGGAACCCTTCGGTCACCAATTTAAAGTGATGAATCAGGGCTTCCATCGAAGTGCCCATGATCTCGCGAATATGGTCAAGCGAATTACCCATTCCATCTCCACCAATTGCCAGTTGAGAAGGCCAAGCAATTTTCTTGTCTGCAACCATGACTGGCGCACCTTCAAGGACTTCCAACTTATCGACGCACTGTTCGATAATTCGAAGGGATTGCTCCAACTCATTCATTCGAATCAAGAAGCGGCCGTACACATCACAAGTACTTGCAGTCACAACCTCAAACTCGTAATTTTCATACCCGCAGTAAGGTTGCATTGTGCGAAGGTCCCAAGGCATGCCGGTTGAGCGAAGAACGGGCCCAGTGACTCCAAGCGTCGTCGCACCCGCCAGATCCAGGTAACCGACACCTTCGGTTCGTTTCATCCAAATTGTATTGCCGATGAGCAGCTTGTCATTGTCTTTGAAGTCGCGACGCAACTCCTTGACCACCTCGCGAATCTTTGCCAGTGCATTCGGAGGCAGATCCTGCGCCACTCCGCCTGGGCGCACATAAGCCATATTCATGCGTAGGCCTGCGATCAATTCAAAAACATCAAGTACTTTCTCGCGCTCTCTAAAACAGAAGATCATCGGTGAGAGCGCGCCGAGTTCGAGTGCTCCAGTTCCGAGTGCCACCATGTGAGAGGAAATCCGATTGAGTTCCATCATCATCACGCGAATAACGCTGGCACGCTCGGGAACGTCTTCTGTAATTCCAAGGAGTTTTTCAACCCCTAAACAGTATGCAGTCTCGTTAAAGAGCGGTGCTAAGTAGTCCATGCGAGTAACGAATGTGACGCCCTGCGTCCAACTCCGATACTCGGCGTTCTTTTCAATACCTGTGTGCAAATACCCGATACCCGCACGAAGCTCGGTGATCGATTCACCTTCGAGTTCAAGGACAAGTCGAAGCACTCCGTGAGTTGAAGGGTGCTGTGGTCCCATGTTGACCACAACACGTTCTTCCTTTGTCGCACCGATTTCAGTGACGAGCGAATCCCAATCACCACCCGTAACGGAGAAGACGCGCCCTTCAGTTGTGTCGAGTGAGGATGCGTACGGGTCAACAACTGACTCTGAAGAAGTACTCATCTATACGACCTCCGCTCATTCGGAGGCGGCACAGTTGCACCTTTGTACTCCACGGGAATCCCACCCAACGGATAATCCTTACGCTGCGGATGTCCGCGCCAATCATCCGGCATCAAGATGCGAGTTAAACCCGGGTGGGCATCAAAAATAATTCCGAACATGTCAAAGGCTTCGCGTTCGTTCCAGTTGTTTCCGCCCCAGACTTCCACCAACGAGGGGATATGTGGATCGGAGTCAGATACGGATACTTCGAGTCGAATACGTCGATTGTGCGTCATGGAAAGGAGTGGGTACACAGCATGGAGTTCGCGATTGGTATCGGTTGGATAGTGAACTCCGCTAACGCCAAGGCACATTTCAAAAAGGAGCTTGTTACGGAGAATGAGGGCTACTTCGACCAATTTATCGCGCTTTACATGCAAGGTAAGTTCGCCTCGATATACAACGACGTGTTCGATTGCATCCGCAAAATCTGGGTATGCACGCTCTAAATCATCAACAATTTCATCAAAATAGGAGCCGTAAGGCCGCTCGCTTGAACCTGGGGATGCAAAGGCGCGCACCAAACCGCCATAACCTGAAGTATCACCGGTGTCTCCTGAACCAAACGCCCCATGGCCTACAGATAAATTCTTCTCTTCTTTCACGCAAGCAAACCTTTCAATTGATGAGTTGGTTTGGCAGCCATAGCTGCAGCTTCAACTTCTTGAATGATCTGCTGGCGATTTGGGCCGAGCTTCTCATCAAAGATTTGAGCGTGGAGTTTCAAAATCGCATCCATCAACATTTCTGGGCGTGGTGGACAACCTGGCAGATAAATATCTACGGGAACAACGTGGTCTACACCTTGAACGATGGCGTAGTTATTGAACATTCCACCAGAGGAAGCACATGCCCCCATGGCGATTACCCATTTTGGCGCAGCCATTTGATCGTAAATCTGACGTAGAACGGGCGCCATCTTGTTGGAAACTCGGCCAGCAACGATCATGAGATCGGCTTGGCGCGGAGAGGCCCGGAAAACTTCCATTCCAAAACGCGCGAGATCGTACCGGCCACCCCCAGCGGCCATCATCTCAATTGCGCAACACGCCAGTCCAAAAGTCGCCGGCCAGAGTGAATTCTTGCGCATATAACCAGCGAGCTTTTCAACGCTAGTGAGCACAACTCCACTTGGTAATTTTTCTTCTAGACCCATTCTTAATCCCACTCCAGTCCACCGCGGCGCCAAACGTAGGCGTACGCAACGAAGACGGTTGCAACGAAGATTCCCATCTCAACTAATCCAAAGAGCCCTAACTGGTCGAAAGTAACGGCCCATGGGTAAAGAAAAACAATTTCAATATCGAAAATAATAAATAGCATTGCAGTCAAGAAATACTTGACGGGAAAGCGCCCGCCTTCAGCCGCTTGTGGACTTGGTTCGATTCCGCATTCGTATGCTGCAGACTTCGCACGATTGTAACGCTTTGGACCCGTGATGGATGTGACGATCACCGAGATTGCTGCAAAGCCAAAACCAATTGCGCCAATGACGAAAATCGGAATATAAGGATTCGATGCAGTTGTCATAATGAACCAAATCCTAGGCTCGTCAGCGCCATACCTCTAATCACTTTGCCTTTACTGCCCTGTGAACTGCGACAACTCCTCCGGTGAGGTTGGTCCATCCAACCTGTCCCCAGCCGGCATTCTCAATTCTGTGCGCCAGTGCGCCCTGATCTGGCCAGGCTCTAATGGATTGGGCCAGGTAGATATAAGCCTGCGGATTGCTTGAAGTGATTCGGGCGACAAAAGGCAGAGCTCGCATTAAGTAATTGCTGTAAACGAACCTAAATGGTCGCCAGACCGGGGTCGAAAATTCAACAACGACCAGGCGACCGCCGAGTTTGGTGACTCTGAACATCTCTTCCAGGGCTTTGTCGATATCCGCGGTATTTCGAAGACCGAAAGAGATAGTGACAGAATCGAATTCTCCTTCCTCAAAAGGCAGATTGAGTGCATCGGCCTTGGT
>Ga0255338_1002070_pt1 | contig 32390 bp, 29 predicted proteins | sample MeOH1_35cm_T4_19_FD_203715 | JGI IMG/M metagenome (GOLD analysis project Ga0255338, IMG submission 203715) | Sandy soil microbial communities from University of British Columbia, Vancouver, Canada - MeOH1_35cm_T4_195 | ecosystem: Engineered > Artificial ecosystem > Sand microcosm > Unclassified ... | reverse complement strand
AGCACGAGCTGCTGGATCTTTTCTCCATCGGCAAGAACGTCGCCGAAGCGAGACAGAACTTCAACATTCCATTTATCATTAGCAAAAATGATTTTAAAATGCTCTCGCGAAATACTTTTTTCAGCAGCCAGAACGATGTCGCAATCTTCACGGCGTCCTGCTAAGTAAGAGCGATCCGGTGACAACTGCAAGTCTTGAGTAGTTTTTCCGCGCAGGCGGACTCGCAAACGGGCCATTAGAATCTCCCCGTCTGTGCGAGTATACATTCATTGTAGTACTGTTTAGCTTCTTTAAAGACAGGATCTTGGTTATTACTCACCATCGTCATGACATTAAAGTAACTCGACGCACACATGCGCCAGTTTTTCTTTTCGCGATAACGATTTCCCTGCAGCATATGGAACTTCACCATTTCATCGAATTTCAACTTTGAGAGTTGGTAATAACGTTTCGCCAATTCATTATCTGGATCTAAGTTCAAAACAACTTGGAAAGACTCACGCGCACGGCTGTAGTTTCCTTGCTTGTAATCACGAAAGCCGCGAATATAGTTTTCTTGCGCACGACGGAACTGAACATTGTCGAGTTTCTCTCTTCGCGCTTCGAATTCCTTCAAATCTTCTTTTGAAGTCTCAATATCTTTTTCAATCTGCTCTGTGGATCTGAAAGTCAGTTCTTTCTTTTTTGCTGGGCCTGAAGTCATCAGCCAACCAAAAAAGATCGTAATAACAGCTACAACTACATAGAAAGTCGTCTTTGAACCGCTGTCTCCTCTTTTTATCTTATTACGAGAAGAACGAGGGCGATTTGGTGGTGGCAAACCCATTTGACCCGGTAGATTCGCTCCATAGTTCGGAGAACCTCCGGCGGCTCCTCCCATCATACCAGGATTCATCGGCCCCATCACCGACGGCTGCAAGGGTGTCGGCTTTGTCTGTTGCAACACCGGCATTTGGACCACAACAGCATCGTTTTCAAAATGAACTTTGGTTTTAGGTTCTACCAGATCGTGAGGAATGGATGGCAAATCTCCAGCCGGAGACTGGAAATCCACTCGGAACTCCGTTTCACCAATCAAGACAATACTTCCGGCCTCTAGAACCGCTGCGTCCTCTTGGTTGCCATTCACAGCCAAGAAGCTCTTCGTACTGAGGTTCACGATTCTGAGTTCGTGACCATCCCAATGAATCTCGGCATGTTTGCGGCTTGCACGAAGATCATTGGATAAAATCAAATCATTATCAGTGCCACGGCCAATAGAAATAACACCTTTGCCAAAACTATAGCTCTGCCCAGCAAGAGGACCTCGCTGAACCTGAATTTTGTATTGCAGACCTATGTTGAGCTTAGGAGCCGCTGTCACTATTCGCCCCCCTCAACCGGTGTAACGCAGATAATGAAATAAGATATCGTGCCGTTTTCTACGCCCATGGCATGGCAATGAATCTGACAATTATGACCGCTGAATTCCAATTGATCACTATGAATCGATCCCGGAGACACGCGAGATTTTTCCATGAGGTGTTGCAAGTTCTGCTGCAAAGCCAAGTCTGGAATCGCTGACAACATTTGGTTTATCAGCTGTGAAGACGAAGCATGAGCAAGTTGCTCGAAGTTCTGGTTGAGCGCAACAATGCGCCCTTCGCCACTAACTGCGATCGTAGGATAGCCCATGAGCTGCACCAGATTCTCTGCTTCGGCATCACGGCTGACCATATTCACTTGGCCGCCAGCTTCATCTCCGCCATGAATATAACGAGTCAAAAGACTGTTGATATTAGCTACGAGATTTTGCAATGCCGGAAACTGGAAGTTCACATCTGTAGAGTCTTTCTTTTCCCGCATTGCAATGTCCAACTGTTCATTGAGACTCACAATCGGATACTCGATGAGTTTGTACATAAAGAAGAAAAGCAACAGCCCCACGAGGCAAGCGAGGATGAGAGTCTGGAAGAACAAGCTGAGGACATGTCCATCATCAAACGCCAAGCTGCCGACATCATAAAGGACAATCGCATGAGCTTTCACAGAAGGCTCGCCCGTATTCGGATCATACTGTCCAATCGGGAAGCTCGCACCAATCGTTTGATTATCAATTTGCGCCACTTGAGTCTTCATCTCACGACGAGCAACGTGCACAAATGGAATATCCGGAGTCACACCCGCACGACTCGCCGGCGCCAGAATCATTCCATCCGATTGCTGAATGATCATCACTTGTTTGACGCCATCTTCTGTTTCCGCCGAATGCGTACTGAGAGATGAAACATTGCCTTGCAAAAGCATCTGCTGATTTGCCATAGCCACGTTTCTGGCAATGGACTGAGCTCGGCGTTTGCTTTCCGCTAAAATACTAGAACGCGTGATCTGTACCATCGGAATCATGGATAACAACGTCACTGCGAAAATAAAAACTCCAACAAACCCACCCAGAACATATTTAAACTCTGTCAGTTGAGGAAGTTTGTAAACACCCGGCAAAGCCACGCGTTCAACGTAGTCTTTCGCTTGGAATATCAGATTCTGCAAAAATCCCTGCGGAGGATCTATCAAAGGCTCTTCCGAAGGTGCACTCATCATCTGCGGAGTCGTTTGAGGATACGGCTGTTGATAAGTCTGTGGATAATAGTTCGGAGCCGCATTACCGTTACTCGGAACCGGCATCCCTTGCGGAATTCCCGTCGCTCGTTGCGGAGATGCCGTCTGCGGCGTCGGACGAATATCCGGAGAGGGAATAATATCAAAAATCACATCGTGAACGCTGACCTTATCGCCTAATCGGACGAGTCCGTTCTGAGCACGCACACCGTTGATGTAGGTGCCGTTGCTGGACTTCAGATCCGTGATCATGATTTTGTCTTTATAAACATGAATCTCGGCGTGTTCTTTCGAAACACCGTTACTTGTGATCTTCACGTCACATGTCGGAGCCCGGCCGATAACATTTCGACCTAACTTTAAGTCATGAATTTGACCCGCAAGCGGGCCTGTTAAGACCCTAAGTGACCACATGAAGTTCTTCTCCTACTTCTATACCAAGTTCTTGAGCACGACCTGCGGGAAACTCAATCACGGAACTCGCTCCCCACACTGGCCAGGTCATACGAAACGGTTTTACCCGAAGGTAAATCGCTTTGACCTTCTGCTGTTTATCCAAGAACACGCAATCAATCGTAAATTTCATAAAAAATGTATGGATGGTGTTGCAACGGCGAATCCACAGAGCTTGCTCTGCGCCCAATGACTTCCGGCCCAAAAGTCCCTTACCGCGAGCCCACTCGGTCGCGGCGACTTCTAAGTCTGAAATCAGTTGTAGGTTTCGCGTTTTACTCATCAACACTGCCATCCTCTACTTCCCGCCGCCGTAAATAAAACTCACAGCAACTGGCCCAAAAACCATGATAAATACCGCCGGCAAAATAAATAACATCAATGGAAGCAGAATTGCTTGAGAGGCTCTGGCTCCGGCTTTCTCCGCTCTCACGAAACGCTCTAAGCGCATTTGTACGGATTGATCTTTCAGCACGCGCGAAATACTAGCGCCACTGGCTTCCGCATCGATCAAGACCGCCACGAAACTTGTAATTTCTGAAATATCCAAACGCTCAGCCATGTCTTTCAACGCCTGCGTTTTTGAAGCACCGATCTTGACGTCCTTGAGGACCGTCCCGAACTCATCCGCAAGCACACTGTCGGTTCCACGCGACTTGTCGACGATTTTTTGAATCGCCGCAAAGAAATCGAGCCCCGCTTCTACTGAAAGAGCCAAAAGATCAATGAAGAAAGGCAAGTCACCACGAACGGAAACTTCTCGGCGTTTTTTCTCGGCGTTGGCGTGCATTTGCGGGAAGAAAAATCCCCCGAAGCTCATGCCGACCAAAAGAACAACCGGCAGATCCAATGCAAGCGCGAAGTTCATGATGAGCAAGAAAACCGGGAACATAATGCCCCAAAGAATTTGCAAACCAATGAACTCGTCTTCGTTCAACTCTGTCGATAAACCCGATGTCAAAATGTACTTGCGCACACTTTTACGGTAAGTCGTATTCTTGATTCGAAGAGCATGTTGCAACGTGAACTGATGCACAAGTGGCCGAGAGAAATTGATAATCGGAGATTTCGAAGTCGCAGGTTCGCTGTTGTTCGCCCACGAGAGTTGCTGCGAATCTTGATTGCTTGAAAACAAAGCAGAAACGAAGAGGTAGATACTGAGTCCCCCCAACACGAAGCCTGCGATGAGCATTAAATCTGCGCTTCCCATTTAACTCTCTTTGTGTTCAAGTTATGTTATGTACCAATTAATTTTGGCATCTGAGTCTCCACGCCGCCGACAACTTCTCCAAACCGCTGGTTTTGTCTTTGACGTACACCCTGTTAAAGTATCGGAAACACCTGATAAAAACCTGAATATTGATGAACAGATTTTGGACATAGCTGGACGTAAGGCCAAGGCGGCATTTTCCGAGCTGAAATCCACTTCCCATAAAAACTTCCTGCTTCTGACAGCGGACACAATGGTAGTTTATCACAACAAAACCCTCGGAAAGCCTCGCAATCGCGAAGAAGCCTACGAATTTTTAAAACTTTTGTCTGGAAAGACCCACGAAGTGAAAACAGGTCTGTGCCTTGTCGAAAGTCTAGGCGGAACCACTGTGTCTCATATTGAGACTTCCCGAGTGATATTTCATGATTTGAGTGACGACGAAATCTGGACCTACATCCAGTCTGGAGAACCCATGGATAAGGCCGGTGCGTATGCGATCCAAGGCCTAGGACGCAAATTCGTGAAAGAATTTATTGGCGATTATGACAATGTCGTCGGACTTCCCGTCAAAGCTTTCGAAAACTTATTGGCGAAAATGAAGTGGACTATCGAAAGAGTGGGAAAATGAGTCTCGAAGCCGTTCAGGAAGAGTGCAATGAAATTCTAAAAAGACTCCATCGCACGCGAGAGAGTTTGAGAATCTTAGCGGTCTCTAAACTTCAGACAGTCGAAAAAATGCGTCGCCTTTATTCTGCAGGCCACAGAGAATTTGCCGAGAACTATGCCCAAGAAGCTCTTCTCAAACAGGAGACTCTGAAAGATCTCGATATCGAATGGCATTTCATTGGAAGTTTGCAAAAAAACAAAGTCAAACTAGTGGCGGGCAAATTCGCGTTGATCCATTCGATTGATTCCTTTGAGCTTGCGCGCGCGGTTTCTAACCACTGTGAAAAGATTAAAACAACTCAAAAAATCCTTATCCAAGTGAATCTTGCTCAGGAAATTACAAAGGGTGGCTATAGCCGTGAGGCCCTCTTGGCACAATGGTCTGAGTTTGCATCTCTCCCCGGTTTAGAAATAACCGGATTGATGACGATGCCTCCTCTCACAGATGATCCCGAAGACGTTCGACCGTATTTTCGGGAGCTACGAGAACTACAACAGGAATTACAAAAGCATGGCGCGGGCAGGCATCATCTGCACGAGCTATCCATGGGAACTAGCCACGACTATCATGTGGCTATAGAGGAAGGAGCTACCATTGTTAGACTGGGGACGATACTCTTCGGAGAGAGGCCAAGGAAGAACTAAAGGACCAACAATGAATCAACTCTTAAAACGCCAGAAGATCGGATTCCTCGGAGCCGGCAATATGGCCCAAGCGATCATGAAGGGTATGCTTGAAAGTGGTGTGGCCACCAGCGATCAGATTCTTGCTTCCAATCGCACGCCAGGCAAATTACAGAAGCTCACGGATCAATTCAAAATTCAAAGTATAGACACCAATGAATCTCTCGTTGAAAATTCTGATATCGTCATTTTGGCGGTAAAGCCACAAGATCTCCTCACGGCGATTGAACCGATTGCGAGTTCTTTTAACGACGATCAGATCGTAATCAGTCTCGCTGCCGGCATTAAAATCGAAACTCTCGAAAAATATCTTCCGAACGTCCGTTTGGTTCGAATGATGCCAAACACACCTTCGATTATCGGTCGTGGCGTGATCGGTTATCTTCTAAATGAATCCGATGCGGCTTTAGAAGCCATGATGGAAGATATGTGTTCGCCTCTAGGTTACACTTTGAAAGTGGAAGACGAAGACCAATTCGAGGCTTTGATGGTTTCGTGCTCCTCAGGAACCGGTTTTGTTTTGGAAATGATGATGTACTGGCAAGACTGGATCATCGAACATGGCTTTGACGAAGAAACTGCTAAACGCATGACAATTGAGACTTTCATGGGAGCTTCCATGATGGCTGCTCAAACAAAGGATATCCCCTTTGAAGAGCTCCAAGCTCGCGTCACTTCGAAGAAGGGTGTGACGGCAGCTGGACTTCAGTCCATGAGAGAGCTCGAGATTGAACGTGCTTTGCGTATCAGCTTCGAAAAAGCAGCGATGCGAAGTAAAGAAATCTCTCGCGAAATCAAGTAAGACCACTTATCCTAAAAATATCAGTTTGACCGTAAAATTTTGAGGGGGAACTCAGGATGAAAATAACTCCTATCGATATCATTCACAAATCTTTCAGTAGGAAAATGATGGGCGTGGATGCCGACGAAGTCAGCGAATTCATGGCAAAAGTCGCAGCTCAAATGGAAGCTTTGATTCAAGAGCGCAATAATCTGAAAGAAGCTCTTCGCGAAAAAGATCTTAATCTTTTGGAATACAAAGAGCGCGATCAAGTTTTGAAAAATACAATCGCAACAGCATCGCAAATGACGGAGCGCCTGCGCCAGGATTCAGAACGCGAGGCTAAACTCATCATTGCAGATGCGAACCAAAAAGCTGAGATCATCATGCGTGACTCACGTGATTCTCTTAAAAAGATGTATCAAGAGATCACCGAGCTGAAACGGGCTCGCATGCAGTTTGAAGCGAACTTAAAGGCCATTGTACAAGCTCACTTGACTCTCTTGGATCAAGGCGAGAAGTACATGCCACAAATGCAGCTTCCAAACATGAATATGGCGCCCACTGGCGATAAATCGACCGAGATTTCTCCACTTTCTGCTCGCTAAAATGATCACTCCGACTGAAAGAGGCGTGAAACTGACCCTCTTCATTCAGCCAAAAGCTTCAAAAAACGAAATTATAGGGCCCCACAACGGGGCCCTTAAAATTAAAATCACGGCTCCGCCCGTCGACGGCAAAGCCAATGCGGAGCTCGTAGAGTTTCTCTCGGAAATCCTTGATATTCCCAAACGTCAGATTGAAATCTTAAAGGGCGAAACCGGCCGCAATAAGTCCGTGGAAATACTGGGTCTTAGCGAAGTTGATGTCCTCCAACGACTCGGCCTCTCGTCGTCAAATGTTTAGACGATCCTGTAAATTTGGATATCCCTTCTAGAGCCGCTCGATTCGCCGCTCATTCTGCCTTAAACTGCCTGCTTCTGGAGGCTTCGGATGAAGAGCGTCTTGCATTCTGTTTTAGTTCTGAGTTTAACTCTGGCTGCGTGTACAAATCCTTACATGAGTGAGGCTGAACGCTCCGCTTTGCGCCAAGGAATTTACGATGGAGAAATCACTCCTTCTGAAAATCCGATTAGTCACACAACCGTTTTGATCTATGGTGATAAAGGCGACACGGCCTTCACCTGCACCGGAAGTGTCCTGACCTCAACAATCATTCTTACGGCAGCTCATTGTGTGATTAATATCGATGAAACTAAAAAAACCGTGTCGGTCCTGAAGCCTGAGCAACTCCAAATATTTGATCCAACAAAATTACCTGCAGCAAGCCCCGGATATGTTCTTTCCATCGGAGCAAAGGTCATTGCACACCCTAAATATCTTGCGCAAAAGGCCGCTGCCACAAAATCCCACTACACAGTAGGCTATGACGTGGCTCTCATACAACTCGAGACACCATTGCCAAAAACTTATAAGCCAGTGATTTTGTCAGACAACTTAGACGAGCTCACAAAAAATCAAATGTACATCGCAGGCTTTGGTGACTACTCACTGGATTCAAGCAAAGAAATCGATTTCAAACTTCGCAATGGAAAAGTAAACATAGATCTCAACAACAAATTCGTTGAAAAAGATCTCGAAGGTGATGGTATACCAAAGGATCTCAAGATTCCCTATATGATTACAAACATGCCTGAGGCGGCAAATATTTCCTTCGTCAAGAACTCGTCCGGCTCCAGTGTCTGTCACGGAGATTCCGGTGGTCCTCTCTACTTCGAGAAAGATGGCGAAATCTACCTAGCTGGTATTAATGCGGCGATATACACGACTCAAGGGGAACCTCAGAACTGTGCCACTGAAGGAACCGGTTATGTGCTCTCTGTTTCACTGGCGGGCCCTCAGCTTCGCTTCATCTTGGATAGTTACAAAGAAATGACTGGGACCTCTTTGCCCCTCCAAAGGGATGTGGCTGAAAAAGATCCTAATACATTTGAATTCTATTTGAACTCCTCAACACTTATTACAAAAAACAGCACCTTTGATATTGCCAATCTCTCGGTGGTTAGGGACGGCCGGGACAATACCATTGTCATTTTGGACAATGCACAGATGACAGATATCTGTAGCCATCCAGAAAATCTTAAACTGCTTTCAGGTTTAAATATTCCGATGTCATCTCAGGCTCCAGAAAGTGTTTTGGATGGAAAAACGATTATACCGTTCTTGGCTTCTGTTGACGGCGCCTACAAAACGCTTTTTGAAGGCCGCATGAAGCGCGAAGGCGACAAGGTGAAAACGGTCGTGTTGACGGCCGAAGGCTATTTGTCGGCGGAAATGCCGATGGTGACGTGCAGTTTTCAAAAGTAGATCTCGTTTCGGAGGAACCCTGTGACTTCTCGCTGTGTTGAAATTCTCTTCCTCGCTATTTTTCTGGCGGCTTGTTCTAACTCAAGAGCGCCCGAACAATCCATTTTAGGCACGAATGATGTTGCTAAAATCTATGAGGGATCCTTCGTCGCTAACGACAGCCTCATTGCTCATAGCACTGTTCAGATTTCCATTGATAATTTCAAATATGGTTGCACTGGAAATGTCCTTTCTCCGACGATCATCTTAACAGCTGCCCACTGTGTGGTAGATGATGATAAAGACGGTCCGAGCACGGTCCTCTTTTCTCCTTCGGGAATTCAGATTGAAGATACGCAGAAATCTTCAAAGTATATTAACGCTGTCAAAGTAATCGTTCATCCGAAGTACGTGGCTCACGGGACGGTGTCGACACGAAATTTCTTTGCACGAGGGTATGACTTAGCCCTGATTCAATTAGATTCTCCACTCAGTGATTACTACAAACCGTTTAAGATCACTTCAGATCTTAAAGCCATCGCGAAAGAAAATATCATGATAGCTGGTTTCGGCGGATCCAGAGCTGATTCGCTAAAGGATCCATCCCCTGGTTTGCGAAGTGGTCCCGTGAAAATTCCTCTCAGTCAAAAAAGTCTTTCTCGTCAAACTGAATTTAAAAATGACGATGGCAGTAGCTCGGCAGGAGATGTTCTATATTTTGTAACAGGCTCTCCATTTGCACCTTTTTTTGCCTTTGCACGGGAGAACTCCACAGCAGGTATTTGTGGTGGTGACTCCGGCGGACCGCTGTACTTTGAGAAGAACGGCCGCGTTTACCTTTTAGGCGTGAACGCTGCGACTTTTGATCCAGCCGGCGCGAGAAAAGGATCTTGTGCTGCGAATGGAATTAATATTTCCGTTTCGTTGGCCGGCCCAGCTCTTGGCCTTGTCTTAGACGGTCTTAAAGAACTCAATGCAGATATAGATCTAAAGGATCTTTCCCGGCCGCCACTCAAGAAAGATCCAAACGCATTTGATTTTTACCTATCTAAGAATACAAAGAGTTCATTTAACAGCTTCTTGGATCTTCGTGAGCTGACCCTCACTCAAACCAAAGAAGGACTCTTCGATATTGAGTCTTGCGCAGATCCACGTATTCGTCAGAGCGAAATCTCTCTGTCTCGGGCCGCTTCGACGGATAAGCTTGATGGTCAGAAAATCGTGACCTTGAATAAATATGTGGGTGAAAATCCGACGGCCCTCTTCGAAGCGCGCCTTCTTTTAGAAGGCAATCAGGCTCGTCTTGTGGCTTTGACTCCCGAAGGATATTTGTCCGCACAAATTCCCGTGGGCCCTTGCCCTTAAGTTTCGGATTTTTTCTTTCTTTTCTTTTTGAGTTTCAATTGGACTTCGCTGCCATCATTGGCTTCGCGAACTTGCGATGGAGTGGGCTGCGGACCCACTTTTTTGAGCGCAACATTTTCGGCAGCCGGAGTGATATCACCTCCCGGCTTTGGCGTAGGTGCCGGAGGAGACTTTTTCTGCTGGAAGAGTTTCTGATCAACACCATCATTGATCTCTTCTTTGAACTTTGGAACTTTTCTTTCGGAGCTGATATTGTCTTCTTGAGTTGACCCAGGGGATTTTAAGTAATAACTGGGCTCACTATCCCAGGAGTATTTCAAACTCACGCCCGCATGATATCCAGCTGCTGTATTAGCACCCGTAATTGTGGCACCGCCACCCATCGCAAGGGTCCAAACATTTTGAAATTTGATTTTCACATAGGCTTCGGAGTCGACCAAAGATGGATTCACCGAATAGAACTTTAAACTAGAACCATTCACGCGATCCGTGACAATTGTGCGTTGAATGGTGTTAGCAGTATCTGGATCATCGGTGATACTTTGGTATCCGAAAATCTTTCCGCCCCATGCCCATCGAGGATAGTTGGCCTCCACACCAAGGCCCCAAGGGGCCAGCGAAGAACGCGCTTGACGATAAGTCGCCCCCAGATAACCAAACACCGAGAACAAATCGAAATCTTTTTGGCCGCGCAAAAGGCCCGTTGCTTCAATCACACCTTCACTGTTGATGACGGTGTCCGTGTTCTGATCGATTTTTTGAAACGGAATAATAATATTGAAATCCGCAATGAGATCAAAACCCTCCTCGTAAACTCGATGTGCATAACCGACTAAAGCATCCGTTACCGACGAATTCGAGCGCGTCGTCGTCATCCCGACACTCGAAGCATTTGCGATGTCCAAATGTCCATAGACGGAACTGCGCTTACTCAAATCGTAACGAGTCTTCAGATAGGCATTAAAAATCTGGTAAGACTGGTCGTAGAGAAGTTTTTGATATGAATTGCCAGAACCCATGTAGTTCGCATCCGTCTTAAAATACTGGGTTTCGAACTCAAAATTATAGGTTCCCTTGCGAAAACGCTGGTAATCGTCAAAAGCCGCCAGAGCAGTCTCGGCGGTGAGCACTAGTAGGCATAACATCATTGCAATTTTCATAACTCTCCCATATTAACAGGAATAGAAACGAGGTAAAGCACTTGTCCACGCCCCCTAATAAATCCCTACTTGGTATCATATTTTTCACCGTTTTCATCTACCTTGTGGGGTTTGGAATATTAATTCCAATCATCCCCATCTTAAGTCGTGATTTTGGTGCCACAGCTTTGCAGACCGGCCTCCTCATGTCGGTTTATTCGTTTATGCAATTTATTTTCGCGCCTTTTTGGGGAAAGCTCAGCGATCGCATGGGACGCCGGCCCATCATTCTCTTCTGTCTTGTCGGCGAGGCCTTCTCCTACTTGCTCTTCGCTTGGGCGCGCTCACTCGAGTGGCTCTTTGTGGCGCGCATTCTTGCGGGATTCTTCGGAGCGAGTATTTCTACCGCTTCTGCATATATTTCCGACATCACTCCGCCGAATGAACGTTCGAAAGGGATGGCCTTAATTGGGGCTGCTTTTGGTTTGGGTTTTGTTGTGGGTCCCGCATTAGGAGGAGTTTTAGCGCTTTGGGGACAACACATTTCAGATGCTCCACACTTTCAGACGAGCTTCTGTGCGCTTTGGGTCGGAGCTCTTTGCCTTGCGAACTTCCTCTTCGGCTTGAAGTACTTGAAAGAATCTCTCGCCGAGAAAAATAAAAATCCTCACGGTAAAAAACGTTTTCAACTACTAGCGCATTATTTGGGACAAAAAACCATGGGCGCGATGCTTTCAGTGTATTTCCTTTCCTCTTTGGCGATGTCTGGAATGGAAGCGACGTTGATTTTGTTCATGGGTGAAAAATTTGGCTGGGAGCTTAAACAAGTCAGCTTTGGTTTTGCTTACATCGGTGTGATCACCGTGTTCTGTCAGGGATTCTTGGTTCGTCGTTTGATTCCCATTTTGGGTGAACGCATAACTTTGCGTATCGGTCTTGGTAGTTTCGCCATTGGCCTTTTAGGAATCGCAATTGCGCCTACAATTCCATGGATGGGCGTCACCATGACCTTCCTCGCAGTGGGCACAAGCTTTTCGAATCCTTCGGCGCTCGGAAGTATCAGTCTCCTTGCTCCTTCGGCTGAACAAGGTATCACGATGGGTGTTGCACAGAGTTTGGCATCGCTGGGAAGAATTTTGGGACCTGCTCTCGGTGGGTTCTTCTATGAACACCTCTCCATCTCCTCACCATTTATTATTTCAGGCTGCTTGGCTTTTGCGGGGCTTGTAACGGTACTGATGGTTTCTAAACATCTGCCAGATTCTGGAAAAAAGGTGGCGTAATGGCTCAATCGATTGGCTATTTTCAATTCGACAACTTGGTTCGCGGCCGCGTGGGGTTTGTTTTTATCAACCTTGGCATAGATACAACGCCCATTTATCCGCACGTTTTTAAAATGCACTTAGAACAGCGACTTTTACAATTGTCCGCAGGCGATCTTGCATCTTCAAGCAACGAACAAGTTCTTGAAGCGATGAAATCCCATGGCAAGGAAACGGCTGTGATCGTGCTTGATCAAAATGGATCCAGATCCGAAACCCTAGCGGATTTACTAGAGAGTGTTGGCTTTATGAATGCCTTTTATGTGAAAGGTGGATGGGATCAATTTTTGAAAGACCGGGCACTGGATCAATGAAGCGCGTGTACAACCTCATTGCCTGGGCGCAATCTTAGAAGACTTCGTCTCTTCTCAATGAAGCAATAGGGGCTCCGTTTCTGCATGGCAAGAGCGCGAGCGCGTGCGTAAATCTAAACAAAAAAGATCGTTTTCATTCGCGTCTTAACTCCTTGTTCCCTCTATATTTTTTTCAAGCTTCATGGTCTTTCACTCTGGTTTTGTCCACTTTTGACCATAAATGCATAAGAAATCATCTCCTAATGCTTGCGCATCAGAGTCCTAGCGACTAGACCGACCCTAGATATGAAGTTCAAACACTTGATATTTGCCAGTATTCTCGGTTTTGCGACATTGGCAATGAATGGATGTGATGCCATTTATTGGGATGAGTCGACGAGCCTGAGTCAGGTAAATACCCAGACGGAAATAAAGGTTCTGACTCTCAAGAACCCCCTGACCTACTCCACCGATAGGACGGGCCACAAGTTCGGCATCGATCATGATTTGCTGGAGAACTTCGCGCACCACTACGGCCTCAAAATCAGATTTATTCCTGTTGCTAATGAAGTGGAACTCAAACAAGCGCTTGCGGAAGGCCTCGGAGACATCGGTGCTGGCCGCTTGGCAACTCCAACCAATAGCATGGGCTTTCTTGTGGGCCCAAGCTACGAAGAAACTTTTTTGGGACTTTTCTGCAGAACTCAAGCGCAAGTCGCTAATGTCGAGGATTTGAAAAATAGAAAAATTGGCATTCTCTCGAAAGATAATATTGCGGGCCTTACTGATCGCCTCACTCAGTTGGTTCCTGAGACACAGATTTTAACTTCGTCGTCGTCGTCACCAAAAGCCCTGTTTGCTGAAATGGCGGCAAAGCGCCTTGATTGTGTGATCGCAGAGAATTTGGAAGGCGAATTCTTCACTCGTTACTATCGTAATATTGAAAAGGTCACTTCGCTGACGGATGAGTACTCGTTGAGCTGGCTCATCCGCCCGGATTTAACCGACCTGAATCGCTTGCTCCAGGCGTGGTTCCAGAAGGCCAGCCGCAACGATGAAATCATGCGCGTGCATGACCGCTATAAGCTTTATTTGTCTGAGCTCGATCGTCACGATGTTCTTCACTTCATGAAACGAACGCGAAGAACTCTGCCCGATTTCGAAACGGAGTTTCGTAACGCCGCCAACGAGCAAAAGCTGCCGTGGCAACTGATTGCAGCGGTCGCTTATCAGGAGTCGCAGTGGGACAACGAAGCTGTTAGCTATACGGGTGTGCGTGGTCTGATGCAACTCACGCAAGATACTGCCGATCATTTAGGTGTTGAGGACCGCACAGATCCTTTGCAAAGCATCCGTGGCGGCGCCAAGTATCTACGCTATTTACTGAACAAGACGCCAAGCTATATGAACTTTAAAGACCGCCTGTATTTGGCGCTGGCAGCTTACAACATCGGATATGCTCATCTCCGCGACGCTCAAAAATTGGCCGAAAGAAAAGGGAGAAACCCTTACTCTTGGCGCCACCTTCGCGAGATTTTACCTCTCCTCGAAGACCGCTCTTATGAATCCGAACTCGAATATGGTTTTGCCCGTGGGACGGAAACCGTTGAGTTCGTAGAACGCGTGACCGGGTTCTATAACCTGATGGTCGCAACCCAACAGTAACTCTTTTCTCATTCTGAGACATCTTTCCGGCACAACCCTTGAAATAATGGAATACCATACACGGCCTGGGATTTCAGATTCTATAAGGTGGATCTGAAGTCTGATGAACTGCTCTGAGTTGTCGAACTCTTCGACGCTTGCAAAGCGGAAAAGGCCCAAAGAAGGAGAAGAGGATATGAAACCATTCCGTATGCGCTACTACTTGATGGCCCCTTTGTTGGTGCTGGCTATGATCGCCTGTGCGAAACGCGACTCTGATTTCGCAAAGAAGGCTGCTGAGCAAAAAGCTGCAGCTGAGGCAGCGAAAAAACCAGGTGCGGCTCAACCAAAACCTGGCGATGCCAAAGCTGGAACTAACGACGGTAAAGTCGACGTGCCAGAATCTAGCCGCGGTGGTACTCCTTCTACTGGCACTGATAAGCCTGCCGATTCAAAGAAATCTGATTCAGATACAAAAGAAATAGATCCTGAACAAAAGAAAAAGACTCCTAAAGAACACGAGGGCGACCTTCATACGGAAGACTCTTGTGACAACAAAATTTCCATGAAATTGGGAGATAAAGAAGAAAAGCTGTCTTACGATGACATCGTTAAAAATGAAGAAGGAACTTATGTCCTTCAAGATACTCAACTTTTCATCGAGAAAAAAACTGAATCAGAAAAAACCACTCAGTTAAATATGATCGGATTGCCACTTGAATTAGCAGATGGCAAAGATGATGCAAAAAGTGACAAACATCTTAATTTCGTTTGCAACACAGTCAAAGAATCTTCGCAGAAAATCGAGGGCGATGTTACATTGCCTTATGATATCAGCACCAAAGATGGTTCTATAAAACATCTTCGCATTGATAACGTGTCTGTAAGCAAAACTGAGCAGAAGACCAATTCCAGAATCTACAAGCATGCAAGTAAAAGCTATAACCTCAAAATGGTTCTTGCTCTTGATTCTGGAAACAACCAAGTTTCAATTGTAAAAGCAAAAGACTCTAAAGATATTATTTTGAAAATCCAGTTCAAAGAAACAAAAGACCAAGAGACTATTACAAAGACTTATCAAGGTACTTATAGTCTTAAAAAATAATCCCCCAGCCTTCTACACCTTATTCGACGGTGACCGACTTCGCGAGATTGCGAGGTTGGTCGACGTCGTAACCTAAGCTGTTGGCTAAGTGGAACGCCATCAATTGCAGCGGAATCGCTTCTAAAAGAGGGTTGATTGTCCAGTGAGCCTTCGGCAACGACAAGTAATACTGACTAATCGCTTTTAACTTCTCATTATCCCCGGTCCCAATCGCAATCACTTGACCGCCACGAGCGCGGGCTTCTTCCAAATTGCTAATCGATTTTTCGTAGAGTTCATCACTCGGTGCGAGCATGACAATCGCCATGTCCTCATCAATCAGCGCCAATGGTCCGTGCTTCATTTCTCCGGCTGCGTAACCTTCGGCGTGCATGTAAGCGAGCTCTTTAAGCTTAAGAGCTCCTTCCATCGCGATCGGGAAACTCACGCCGCGACCCAAGTAGAGGAACCCGCGGAACTGGCGAAGTTTATGAGCCGCTTGATCGAAATATTTGTCGTAAGACAAAACTACTTCCATCTGGCTCGGAGCACCCAGCAGCGCTTGTGCGAATTCTTTTTCTTGCTTGTCTGCAAGAACATTGCGGACGCGGCCCAAAGCGACAGCAAAGCAGTTTAAAACTGCGAGCGTGCTCGTAAAAGCTTTCGTGCTGGCAACGCCGATCTCGGGGCCAGAATTCATATACAAGTGCCCATGAGCTTCGCGATCGATCGTAGAACCACGAACATTGCAGATACTCAATGTCGTTGCACCTTTTTCTTTGGCAAGACGAATCGCTGCGAGGGTGTCCGCTGTCTCGCCACTTTGAGAAATCGTGATCACGAGTGATTTTGGTGGAATCACCGGGTTGCGATAGCGGAACTCGCTAGCGATATCGATTTCTACTGGAACTTGAGCAATGTTTTCGATGAGGTACTTGCCCACGCTTCCCGCGTAACTGCTGGTGCCACAAGCGATGATAAAAATGCGATCGACGTTTTTTAAAACATCTTGAGTCTTCGTCCAATCTTGTTGGCTATCGAGAGCTTCGAGTTTGTTAACAGCTGCACCAAAGCCCACGTTTTTGAGTTTAATCGTGAAAGTTTCTGGATTCAGATGCGGTTCCATCGCTGCAGCCACTGCACGTGGTTGCTCGTAGATTTCTTTGAGCATGAAGTGTGAGAACCCTTGCTTCTCGACCATTTGTGGATCCCAATTCAGTTCAACAACTTTTTTTGGAACTGCAGTGCCGTTGGCAGAGAAGATTTTTACATCCGTACCATTGACGACGGCGATCTCGCGATCGTCGAGATATATAAATTTACGCGTGTACTGAAGAAGAGCTTGAACGTCGCTGGCGACAAAATTTTCTTTCTCGCCTAGACCAACCACAAGTGGTGGACCATCTTTGAAAGCCACCAGTTGATTTGGATTTTTCTCCCACATGGCAACGATCGAGAAGGCACCACGGATTTTATTGAGAATATTGCCAACGGCTTTATAAAGATCTTTGGTTTTTTCAATTTCGTTCGCAATCAAGTGAGCTACAAGTTCAGAATCCGTGTCAGAAGAAATCGTCGCCCCATTGGCGATGAGCTCTTCGCGAATCTCGACGTAGTTTTCAATAATGCCATTATGAACAAGGCTGATGCCGCCCACTTGATGTGGATGGGCATTGCGCTCGGTTGGCGCACCGTGAGTGGCCCAGCGAGTGTGACCGATACCGATGTGGCCGTCGAATTTTTCAGTGGTGAGCTTGTCTTCCAGCGCTTTTAATTTTCCAGACGCGCGAATGCGTTTGGTTTTTCCTTCATTGAGGATGGCTAAGCCTGCAGAGTCGTAGCCACGGTACTCAAGTTTTTTAAGGCCGGAAATAATAATATCTTTTGGGTTTTGAGGTCCCAAGTAACCAACGATTCCACACATAGTTTAACCCTGCTCTTGTTCTTTATTGGACTGAGGAGCCACAGCTTCGCCCGGCGCTTTTGGAGTGTAATTTTCTTTAATAACTTGTTTACCGCGAGCCACTGCCAACGCTTTTGCTGGCACGCTCTTCGTGATCGTAGATCCGGAGCCAATCACGGCATCATCACCGATTTCAATCGGGGCGACGAATTGAGTATCACTGCCGACGAAAACACGGTTGCCGATTTTAGTTTTGTATTTCTTTTTGTCAGCGGCGTAGTTGCAAGTAATCGTACCGCAGCCGATATTCACTTCTTCGCCAACTTCGGCATCACCCAAATAAGTCAAATGACCTGCTTTGGACTTCTTGCCAAATTTTACTTTCTTCATTTCCACGAAGTTACCCACATGAGCGTCCTCGCCGATGGTGGTTTCTGGACGAAGGCGTGCATAAGGTCCGACAGACGCGCGGCTATGAATCACCGCTTGTTCTAAGTAACTGCCAGCACGCACTTGAACGCTATCACCAATTTCAGAATCCACAGCAAACACGTTCGGCTCTAGCACAGAGAAAGAACCCACGCGCGTAGCTCCACGAAGAGTCACGTTTGGATAAATGACAGAACCTGCTCCGATCGTGACGGATTCTTCGATGTAAGTCACAGAGGGATCAATCATCAAGACGCCTTCTTCCATCAAGCGCTTGGCTTTACGACGAAAGATGAGTTTTGTCGCGTGAGCCAGTTCTAACTGATCATTCACACCCACAGCCACCTTCGGAGAGGATTTGATCGCCATGACTTTGCAACCATCTTCAATACACAAAGAAATTAAATCGGTGATGTAGTATTCTTGTTTGGAGTTGTGATTTTTAATTTGCGGTAAGTACTCCGCCAAAACTTCTGCTTTGGCAATATAGATACCGGTATTGATTTCGCGAATTTTGAGAGTCTCCGCCGAAGCGTCTTTGGCCTCGACAATTGCTTTTAGCTCGCCCATGTACCGAATGATGCGGCCTAAAGCTCCTGGTTTTTTTACGATGGATGTAACCACCGCTAAATCGCATTTTTCATCTCGGAACATTTGCACAAATTTGCTGATATCCGCGCCTTCAATCAATGGGTGATCGCCATTCATGATGACCACATCCCCTTCGATGTCACCGACTTTTGCGGATTTCACAGCATCGGCTGTGCCTAACTGATTTTCTTGCGCAAAACAATTTACACCCATGGGCTCTACCACAGAACGAACTAGATTTTGTCCATGGCCGACAATCACGCGTAAATCCGTAGCACCTGCTTTCTGGGCAGCCTGAATGACCTTTTCGATCATGGGACGACCTGCCACGGGGTGAAGAACTTTTGGAAGTGGCGACTTCATGCGAGTGCCTTTACCCGCTGCCATAATAATCATCGCCAATTTGTTGGGTTCGCTCGCTTGTTTCGTGTCATTCTTTGCCATGGAATTTCTGTCCTTTTCAACCTTCTAAAAATCAGGCTTAATTATCATATGCAAGCAAAAATTTTTCACCAAACTTCTTGGGCGCGAAGCTCCCGCGGCACTCCGATAGAATTGTATAAAAAAACACACAACCGTGATAGAAAAGCCACACCGAAAAATCCGGGGCCGATCCTCTTTATTGGCGGCGTTCACGGTGATGAGCCTGAGGGTGTTCGCCTTGCTCAGGAATTCCTGAAATGGTTGCAGAAAACAGAAGACACTTCACCTGAGCAGATTCTTCACTCGTGGCTGCTCATTCCTTGCATCAACGTCGACGGATTTCTTCGCAACCAGCGTATCAACGATAACGGTGTCGATCTCAATCGCAATTTTCCCTCTGCAGACTGGAGTCCTGACTCCAAAGGTCCTCGCTATTTCCCTGGCAAACACGCGGCCAGCGAGGCTGAAACCCAGTCTATCGTCCAGCTCATTACGAGTGAAAAACCCCGCCTGATTGTGCATTTTCACTCCTGGGAGCCTTGCGTTGTTTACACGGGCGCTCCTGGCAAAGAAGCTTCGCAAATTATCGCGGGAAACACCGGCTATGAGGTGCGCGAAGACATCGGGTACCCCACACCAGGGAGCTTGGGCCAATATGGCTGGCTCAATCACAAAATTCCCGTGATCTGTATCGAAGAACAAGAGAGGATTCATTTAGACAAGGTGTGGCCCCATTTTGAACCGGGGCTCACGAAACTCATGATGTCGGATTTTTCAACCTAAAGGATTTCACGGAACCCATGGCCACGATTAAGTGCATCGCTTTTGACTTGGACGACACGCTGGTGGACACCAGTCAGCTCCTCGTTCCTCTGGCAGCACGGCACGCTTGCGAAGCGATGATCAACAATGGCGTCAAAGGTGATATCGATACTTGTTTAGCTTGGCGGGCCAGCAAAGCCGCCGAGATGACTCATCAACAAATTTTTCAAGGCTTTATCGATAAGTACGGCAGCACCACGCCCAACATCGCTCTGCAAGCGGCGATGAAGGCTTTTTACAATCCCGAAGTTCCAGAAAAACTTCCTCTGATGGACGGAGCTGAGGACAATCTGCGCCTGCTCTCAGCAAAGTACGCTTTGTTTTTGGTGACCTCTGGAGAACCAGCAGCTCAAGAGAAAAAAATCAAAGCCGCCGGCATTGAGAACTACTTTAAAAAAATCTATCTCGTGAACAATTTCAAAAAAGAAGAAAAGAAGGAAGCTTTCCTCGATATCCTCAAAAGCGAAAACATTCAGCCGGAAGAGTTGCTATGCATTGGTAACCGCCTCTCACAAGAAATTCGTCATGCAAAACTTTGCGGCGCTAAAACATGCTACTTCTGTCATGGTGAGCACGTGGGTGAACAACCGACTCAGCGTGAAGATTATCCGGATTTCACCGTTTACAAACACAGCGAATTTATTAAAGCCTGCAACCTCTAGACCTCTGTCTAGCCAAGTTCTTGGACCGAATGCGCGAAATAGAAATAAACCCTGCCTTTGTAGATTTTATTTCGTAAAATTAAGTCTATGCCCGCAATGAAAACCAGTTTTTTGCTGATTGGGCCTTGGGAAGAGAGACTTGTCGACCTGGGGGCTCAAATTCTGCCCGATTTGTCGCAAGCTCTCTTATGGAGCAAAGACGCCCTTTGCGACGTGGTGGCATTGTCCATCACCTCAATTCTGGAAAAAAAATTCGCGCAGTTTTATCATCAGGTTTTGGACTACAATCCCGCCGCACAATGGATTGCCGTCGTCCCACGGGACTTCGCACCTGAGCAGCTGGCCGACATTCACGAACTGTATCCTTTATTTCGAGTCATCTCCTCATTTCAAGAGACCGACATTGAAGCCCATTTCTTCAGCGCACTAGAAGAAGTGAATCGCCAGAAGCAGGATAAGAATCTCGAGAAACTCATTCGCGAGCAAAAAGAAAAGCTCGTTCGCTTGCAAAGCGAGCTTGAAGAGCGTGTTGAAAAGCGCACGAAGTTTCTGACGGAGGCCCGCCGCAAACTCTACCAAACGAACGTGCGCATTGAAGGCCTTAAGAACGCGCTCATGGCCGTGCATAAAGCCGGCTCTCTTGTGGAGATTGAAAAATTTCTGAATGAATCCATGGCAACGACGGTGCAGACTTCCTGGATTCGTATTTTCTTTGCACCTCAAGATAATTTATTTTCTGAACAAGTTGAAACCAAATTGAACTTCACTCAACAGCGCGTTCCGCTCTTCAGACAGCACGATCGCATCGGAAGTATTTTCTTTATGCGCGCCCCAGATCGTCCGTTTCTGCGTGATGAAGTGGATTTCTTGAATCGTATTGCAGAAGCCGTATCGCTAGCCCTCGGGCGGATTCAGAAACTCGAAGAATCCGAAGAGATCAAGAAGCAATGGGAGACGACTTTTAATGCCGTCTCGGATCCGGTGGCGATTATCGATGCCAACTATGACATCATCCAAGCAAACTCAGCAATCACGAGCCAGCAACCTTCGGGCAGCATCATCGGCAGAAAGTGTTTTGAAGTTCTGTATGGAAGAAAAAATCCTTGCGACCATTGTCAGCGTGGAAAGAATTTCCGCCTGGACCACGACAACAGCAAAGTCACCAAGTCCTTTGAAGTCTACAGTCAGAGCCTCTCGTTAGAGCCGCAGAAACCCGCCGTCTATGTGAATATTTACCATGACATCACTCGACGTCTGCAGATGGAAAAGCAATTATTGGAAACGGCAAAGCTTGCGGAACTCGGAACTATCGGCAGCAGTATTGCTCATGAGTTGAACAATCCTCTGGGTGGTATTCTGTCTTTCACTCAGCTGATCAAAATGGATTTGCCGAAAGATCACGCAATGTATCCGGATATTCTTGAAATGGAAGCTGGAGCTCTTCGCTGCAAAGACATCATTCAAAATCTTTTGGGCTTCACTCGGAATCCGAATGTCGACGAAATTACTGATCTGGATCTACGCGATGTGATCAAACGCGCTTATAAAATCATGGAGCTGCAGATTAAGTCTCAAGCTATTGAGGTCACGCTGAATTTGCCAGACAAAATTTGCGCAGCTCGTGGGCATTTGAATTTACTTTCGCAAGCGATAAAAAATATTTTACAAATGGCCGTCGATTCCATCCAGATGCGTGTGAAAAAGTCCACTGCGGACTTTAAAGGCCAACTTGAAGTGAGTCTTTTATTAACGACAGACAAGTATGTCATTTCGGTTAAAAATAACGGCGTGAACTATGAAAAAGAAAGTGCCGGACTAGGTATTCCAGTCGCCTCGCAGATCGTCGAGGACCATGGCGGAAAGCTGGAAATTTCTTCCTCGACTAACTTCGAGACGCTGGCAAAAATTTCCTTCCCTCGTCCAGTTTTGAGGTCCTGAAACGCAGACCCCATGCGGAATTTTTGACAGTCCTGTCAGAATTCATCTAATCTAAAAGAGTAACTAGAACCCACCAAGGAAGGAAGGTTCATGCGCAATCATCGCGTGCTTATTCTGGATGATGAATCAAGCTTACGTACAGCTCTCTTCAGGGTGTTAGACAGAAAAGGACTTAATGTCATCACCGCAAACCGCATCGAAGAAGCAAAGCTTCTCTGCCAAGGCGATACAGCTATTGATCTTGCTATTGTCGATTTGAATCTCCCAGACGGAGATGGCATTGAGTTCATGACTTTCTTAAAATCTTTGTACCCTGCAATTGAAGTGGTGATCCTCACGGGTCATGCGACGATTGAAGCGGCTGTGCGCGCGACTCAGAAAGGTGCCTTCCATTTTGTCACAAAACCTTTCAATTTGGATGAGCTCATTAGCTTGGTGGATCGTGCTTTGGCGCACAAGCACTTGCAGCAGGAGAATCAACAACTCCGCAGTGAATTGAATCGCAAGTACAAATTCGACCAGATCATTGGTACCAGCGAACAAATTCAAGGCGTGCTTCGCCTTGTTGAACGCGTTGCTGATTCAGATTCCACGGTGCTTGTTCATGGTGAAACTGGAACAGGCAAAGAGCTGATCGCGCGGGCGATTCACTACAACTCACCTCGCGCAACAGGTCCATTCATTCCTATCAACTGTGGCGCGATTCCCGCGGAACTTCTCGAGAGTGAACTCTTCGGCCACATCAAAGGTGCTTTCACCGGCGCCATCGCCAACCGTGTCGGCCGTTTTGAAATGGCTGATGGAGGAACGATCTTCCTCGACGAAATCGGTGATATGGATCCGACTCTGCAGGTGAAACTCCTGCGCGCCCTCCAAGAAAAAAGTTTTGAGCCCGTTGGCAGCACTAAGACGGTGCAAGTAAACGTGCGTGTGATCGCCGCGACCAACGTGAACCTCGAGGAAGCCGTTGAGAGAGGTCGGTTCCGTGAAGACTTGTACTACCGTCTCAACGTGATTCCTATCCACATTCCCGCTTTGCGTGAAAGAAAGAGTGACATTCCGCTTTTGCTGAAACACTTCATGGATACTTTCAGCAAAACCAAAGGGCGTGGCCTGACAGGTTTCTCAGAAGAAGCACTGGATTGCCTCATTCACTATCCATGGCCTGGCAATATCCGCGAACTTGAAAACCTGATGGAGCGCATGACGATCCTGAAAGGCCAAGGCCAATTAGAAGTGGTGGATTTGCCTCTGAAATACAAAGCCGGAAAAGCCATCGCTCAAGAAGTGGGTGTTGTCGATATTCCCGAAGCCGGTTTGGACTTCAATACGGCAGTGGATACTTACGAGAATGCGCTGATCCTCCGCGCCTTGGAGAAAACCGGCTGGAATCGCAATCAAGCGGCCATGCTTCTGAAACTCAACCGAACCACTTTGGTGGAGAAAATTAAGAAGAAGGGTCTCCGCCCTCCAGATGGGATGATCGAAATCTAGAAATAGAAAAGGGACCCGTTCAGGTCCCTTTTTATATATTTTAATCAATCTCAATGAGGCGCTTCCTTGAGGCGAGCTGATTACATACTGGATAGCTTGTCCTCGCAACCGTGCGACCAAGCTTAGGAAACGACCGTGTTCTGCACAATGCCTCTTTTCATAAAACTCGTTCTCACATAAAGCAAAGGACAGACCAGCCATCCCGAGCGTGGGAAGCTGCCTGAGTGGAGCTGAGGCCTCCGAAGCTCACAAAAAGTCGCCGTAAAGGAGCTTCTGTCAAAAACCTCAACACGGGAACGTCCGCGTCCCTCCAAAATTTTCATGGGCATTGTGGAGGGTCCCCTGGGGTGGTAATCTCCCCCTTCAAATCAACCAACCTTAAAAGAGGATTTTTCGATGAAATCAATCTTGATGTTAGCAGTCTTGGCAGCTGCTCCTGCTATGGCAATGAACTCTGGCGATAACGATGTTCAGCCCGAAACGACTTATCTTTCTTGGTGCGACAGCAATAACGTCATCGCTCAAGATTCAAAAGGTCAATTGTATGTTCGCGCGAACTGCAATGACAGCGGTCTCATTTGCAAAACAACTGAAGTTTACCGCGGTCAAGGTTCTGTTGTTTCTGCGACTTGCGTAGCGCCTAAGTAGTTGCTTGAAGAAGCTGCCCTCCATGGCGGCTTCTGCCTAAGGGCACTCGTAAACCAATTCGATGCGAGTGCCTTCCACCAAGGATTTTGCGAACTTCAAAAGTTTCTTCTCCGTCTTGAAGTTTGAAACTACAGCTCCATTGATTTTCACTTTCAAAGTTCCTTTCACCGGCTCACATTGCAAAGTAACCTGAGTCAGTGAGTTGACGATCTTGTCTTTAAAAGTATTTAAATTTCCGCTGTAATCGGCTTCACATATACTACCAATTCCACCGTCCGTCAGTGTCGACATCGTCGAGTAGACGTAGGCTGGGTGGCTTGGCGATGTGTCTATGTCCTGCGCTGCCTCGCAAGCGGTGTCACCGGGTTTCACGATAATAGAATTAAAGGTGAAACGCAGGCCCGCACCAAAGGATGCTTGAGCTCGCGAAATCAAATTCAAAGGCATGTCCTCTGCTTCCAATGGCATGTAGGATCCTGCAGCGTCTTTCGCTTTCACTTTCGAAGGATCACCGCCGACGGACCGTTCGTCTTCATCTGAAATTGCGATCACCGAAACAGCTGCGCCACTGCGATAGCAAGGGCCCAAATTTTGAAAACTGACATAAGCTGATTTGATGGCTCGCTCATCACCCGAATCGCCGCCACCTATCGTAACAGAATCAATAGTAGAGGTGAAAATCGTATTGAGGTCCCCACCTCCCTTTCTAAGAACATAGGCTGGCGCTCCGCCTACGGGCGAATAGTTTTTCCAACTTAGATAAGTGCCGAAGTTCGAAGCTCGTGTCGTCGTGACACACATTTGCCAATCAATCTGACTCGCTTCGAGGAAACTCACGAAGGTCGCCATTCTTGAAGACAACTTCTTGAGTTCCGGCAACATTGAGTTGGAGTCATCCAATACTAGTAGGAAGTCTACTTGTTTGTTCCCCGTCGCCACGATTTCTGTGGAGTTGATCACTTTACTTGGTGAGGGGTCGATACTCGAAGTATCTTGTTTAATTTCGTCTCCGACGAACTGGGTCTTCGCGCACGAAACCGCCATGAAAGCCAAGATACAAGCCAAAAGTCTTTGTGGATATAGGTATTGTGTTTTCATACCTATCTCTTCGTCAGGTCCAGGAAAAACTTTCGGAAAAAAAGACGAAAGTCTAAAAATAAGTCTGCTTACACTTTAAGCAGCATAATATCACTCTTATTTGTCTATTTTTTAGGCAAAAATAAACGACCGCGAAAGACCCCGTATCATTTTTTATTTCCCGCCATCATGCAGAGAAATTCAAACATCACATCGACACCGATGAGTGAAGTGATGCCACAATGATCAAACGGCGGAGAAATTTCCACCACGTCGCCACCTACTAAGTTAGGAATTTTCAACGCGCGCAAAATTCGTTGAGCTTCGTAGCTCGTCATCCCGCCGGGAACGGGAGTGCCTGTGCCGGGAGCATAGGCGGGATCCAAACAGTCCACGTCGAAGCTGATGTAGGTTGGCGTCTCATCACAAACCGGGAGCTGATTCACAAATTCGTTGATGTTGGTTTCGCGAATATCATCCATTGTGAACACGCGAATGCCATGATCATTCACGAAATTCAAATCATCACCGCCGGCTAAAGGGCCACGGATGCCGATTTGAACCATCTTCTTAGGATCCACAAGTCCTTCCTCGACCGCGTGACGAGCGAAGGCGCCGTGATGGTACTCACAACCCCAGGCTGCGGGATAGGTATCGAGATGAGCATCGAAATGAATAAACTGAAGAGGTTTGCCATAATGCTTTTTCAGCGCACGCAACACCGGCAGAGTTGTTGAGTGATCTCCGCCACAGGCGATAAACTTTTTTTTCTTTGCGAGGACGCCCGTGACGAACTTCTCGATCAAGGCGTAGGTTTGTGTTTGATCAATCGGCACGACAGAGCAATCACCGATATCGGCAACTTTCAGTTTTTCAATCCAGTTGAGTTCGCGGGTCATATGAAAGCCACGACCGAGGCTCGACATTTCGCGCACTTCGGTGGGAGCAAAACGCGGACCGGGGCGATAAGAAACTCCACCATCGTAGGGAATGCCGAAAATACCGACTTCGTAATCGGCGTCGACGGGAACATGGGGCAATCTGAAAAATGTTTTAATGCCTGAAAAACGCGGAAACTCACGGCCACTGAGCGGTTTATATTCCATGCTGCCTTCTCCCTTTTAGCACTCTGGCTAGACCCGATTATCTGACAAAAAGCATTTGGAAACAATGGGTTTATACCTTACGATTCCCGCCATGACAGACCACAAAAAACTTCTGAAATGGTATACAGAAAACAAACGAGAGCTCCCATGGCGCCAGAACAAAGATCCCTATCGTATTTGGATTTCGGAAGTAATGCTGCAACAAACCACTGTTGTCGCAGTGATTCCCTACTATGAGAAGTTTTTAAAACTGTTTCCCAAAGTTCAGGATCTGGCAAAGGCGCCAGAGGCTGAAGTGCTCGAAGCTTGGGCCGGACTTGGCTATTATTCCCGCGCACGCAATCTGCATAAAGCGGCGAAAGAAATCGCCGCCAAAGGTTTTCCAAAAAATGCAGTTGGGCTGTTAGAACTTCCTGGTTTTGGTCCTTATACTTCGCGAGCGGTCGCGAGTATTGCATTTGACGAAGCTGTCGGTGTTCTTGATGGCAACGTGATTCGTGTGCTTTCTAGAAAGTACGGAAAAAAACTGGAGTGGTGGAATTCGTCGGCGCGCGAAGAATTGCAAAAGATGTCGGATCAATTGGCGGAAGCTGGCTCCCCTGCGGAAATTAATCAAGCACTGATGGAATTGGGCGCGACCGTGTGTACCCCACAAAAGGTGAGCTGCCTCCTCTGTCCATGGAGTTCAGATTGTGTTGCTAGGGAAAAAAATCTGGTTGAGAAACTGCCTTTGAAAAAGCCCCGCAAAGAAAGTGAAGTTTGGGTCTGGCAGCCGGAAGTCCATATTCGTAAAAATCAAGTGGCTTTGGTCCAAAATACTTACGCTCCGTTTTTAAAAGGGCAATGGATCTTCCCGGGGAAAGTCCTGACTCAGAAAGAAAAGCCAAAAAAATTTGATGTTAAACACTTTATCACTCATCATGATATTTACATTCAGATTAGTAAGGATTCACAGACGCCCAAATCTTCCAAAACAACTCAATGGGTGGAGCTCAAAAATCTGAAACAGGTGAATCCTTCAAGCTTATTGACGAAAGTTTTGAAAAAAGTGGAGACCTTGTGAGATTTTTCTTTTTGACTGGAGTGTGCGTGGCCCTTCTCGCCTGCCAATCCAAACCCAAAAAGCCCGAGCTTCCGGCGGAAGTGGACTACCTGCAAAGCAAAGATGCCAGCGTGGTGCTGTCTCAAGGTTATAACCGGTCAGCGGTTTTCTCCCCTGATGGCGAAAAAATTTACTACGTCAGCAAAAGTCGTAAAGGCCACAAGAACACACAAATTCACGAATACGATCTAACGATGCAAAGAGATCGTCGTATTACTTTTCAAGACGGCGAAGTATTGAGTGTGTTCCCGCTCGAAAAGGACCAGATCCTTTATTCCTCCACAACGGATGAAATTAAAGAGCAGCCTTTCGCAGCGGATGGGGATCCTCGTTATCCGAAAGCGGAGATTTACCACAGTGATCCTTTCGGTAACGAAATCGGCCGCCTGACAAACTCGCCGGGATTTGATGGCGAGATGTTGTTTGTGCCGGCGAAAAAGCAAATGCTCTTCACCTCGACCCGTCAGGGAACGCCGGGCCTCTACTGGCTAGACCTTGAGACAGACAAGGTCCTGGTTTTCCAGTTCGACAAAGATCATCCTCAGCGAGGCGCTTCGCTCGGGCCGGATGGCAAGATGCTTTATTGGATTGAAGAAAATCTTGCGGATAAAACGCAGAGTATTGTGACGAGCTCCGTTTGGGGCAAGAACCGCACAGTGGTTCGCAACCTGAAAGGGACTATCCAGAGTGTAGTGATGAACCGCAAGAATGAATTGGTGTACAGCTGGACTCCTGAGGGCGCGGAGTACAGTCAAATTGATTTGTACGAAGAAGCGAAGGCCTGCACCCAGACCATTTTAAAAAACAAACTGAACTTTTCTGAAATGCAGTTTTCTGTGAAAAATCCAAATCTTATGCTTTTCAGAGTGGCGGGCGCGGATAAGAGTCAGGTGTACCGCTGGGACTTACCGGTGGATCTTGGCCCTTGCAATGAGCTGCCGCCGTCAGATACACTGAAAAAGTGAAATACCAAATCATAAGTTCAATATTTTTGATGGCGTCTTTTTCATTCCAAACTGCGGGAGCGGCTCCGCATCCGGCGACGAGTACGTCGGTGTTGACGAATCCTGATAACGGTCTTTATTTCCAGAGCCAGGGTTTTAATTTGCGCACACTCGGCACGGACTGGTTGCCGACGCCGCAGAACAAGGACTCGATGTTTGAATCGGTGCGCTTCACTCCGAAGGGTGCATTGGAATCAACGGCTTCGTTGTCAGTGCGCACGGATGTTTTAACGAAGCAGGGCACGTTGGAGACTTACGCAAAAAAATGGATGCGCGATTACCCAAGCTACGGCTTTGAAGTATTAGGCGCAAAATCTTTCGCCGTTTCCGGCAGCCCCGGCCTCGTGGTCGACATGGTCCAAAGAAGCAAGAGCAAACAAATCCGCCAAGTGATCCTGCAAAAGGGCCAACATGTCGCGATTCTTACTTGTTTGGATAACCAATCTTCGTTCCAGAAAACACTGGTTAGCTGCAACCAGCTGGTGAAGAATTTCGAGTGGAATAAGAAGAATTAATTCCTCAGTTTCGAATAAATGCAAACTTCAGAAATGTGCCCCTTTTTAATGGGCCTTTTAGGCCGTTCGGCTCGAACGCAGAAACGTATCACTCTGAAATAATTCCACATACTTAGACGCCAAATTTGGTCCCTGATTCCGGTCCTTGACACCCCTATTGGTTATAAATTACCACTCATTTGCATCTGGCGTGGCAGGTTTCTTGAAATACCTATTTGCAAGTGAGGTCGACATGAAAAAAGCAGCATTATTCATCACAGTTTTCGCAGCCCTGATCGGTACTTCTAGTGTTTCATTTGGAGACACTAAGTGCAATAAAGGCCTCACTGTAAGAGATGGCTTCGCCACTCTTTTCCCTCTTAAAACTTCCCTCGCAGTTGATACCCAGAATGGTGCCGGCGATAGCTTGAAAAATGACCCGCGCAAAGAACTCGATAGAAAAGCCAATCCTGAATACAATCCTATTGGAACTGTGAAAACTAGTCTTGGTCGTGGCTCCGCATGGTTAGCGCATGAGTGTTTAGTTGTTACCGCCAAACACAATATTGGAAGCGATGAAAATATTATTGGTAAAAAAGTAACTTTCTCCGTTGGCCAAACAAGTAATCGCACAAAGGATTTCGAAGATTCAGTTGAAGGCGAAGTGGTTGCTTCTGGTAATCCTGATGCAAAAGATCCTGATGCAGGAGCTCAAGACTGGGCAATAGTCCGAATCAAAAAGAACTTGGGTAAAAAGTATGGCTATATTGAGCCCGCAAAAGCTAGCCTCAGTGATGTTAAAGCGTGCAAGTCGTTAGATGTTCCAGGTTTTCCAGGCGAAAAAGATGTGAAAAAACTTTGGGCGCAACGCGGTTGTGGTTTGTATGAACAGTATTACGATCAAACCGCATTTCACGTAAACTGCCCTATCACAAAAGGCAACTCAGGTGGTCCCCTCGTCTGTAGACTAGCTGACAATTCCTTAGTAGCAGTTGGCCTGATGAACCAAAAGGTCTCAACTGCAAAGATGGGTATAGCAGTGAATTTCGACAAGGATTGGAGCAACTTTGATGCCGCCTACAGTAAATATTTAGGCACATGTGGGCAGGACTAGAGTCTATATCAATATCAAAATAATATATTAGTTTTCGACTTTCGACCGTCTTCATTTTCCATAAGATGCCGATCAAATCAGTGACCTAAATTGTTGATTTATCGGCATTAAAGAAAAAATGAAGCAAAAAATTAAGAATAGTTTATTCATTCTAACTTTTGTTACAGCAAACCAAGTATTTGCCGCTAAGTTTTATTTTGAAGCCTACAATAACAAAAAAATCCAAAATGTAATTATTGGTGACCTAGATTTTTCTTATACTTTTGAAAAATCATCTGAACAATCCACAGAAGTTTTTCAAAGAGGCTTAACCCAAATCACAATAGTTCGAAGTGAGAATGGCTCTTCGATGTTGGTAGAGCAAAAAACTCGCTTCGGATTTCTCTCTTTGAAATATAAGAACGTGGGAAACAACTGGGAAAATAATCAAGTCTCTTTTCGTCCATATAATGTCTTTTTCATGATAGTAAGAGCTGGCTCTACTGCTAATGCTGTCCCAGTTTCTCCTGTAGGAAGTTGCGAAAGACCTCCTCCCGACAAGAACAAAAATGATATTGGATTAGTATCTACCGATTTAAGAAAGCAAAATTTCTCCAACTTATTTTTTGATAAAAACTGTGCTGAAAAGCTCACGGCTAAAGAATTTGAGGACCTAACTGGCTCTGCTTTTACACTTTTTGCCGATGATAACTTAGCTCTCGGAAAGTTAACAAAACCGATAATTTTACAATGTGTTCAAGGCAATGCATTTAACAGCCCTATATATAATCCATTTAGGACCCTTCGCGGTCAGGTACAATTAATTCTTGATGACCCTTCGTCTAGCATGAACAACATTCAGAAAAAAACTTCTTCCCTCTTTCCTATTTCCTGCGACCTCGAAGGAAAGGCATGCGGGCAAACTAAGGAAGGTATCATCACAAAGACTAGTTTGAATGTTGCTTGTTTAAAAGCTGACCCTACAAATTTCCGAACAGCAGCTCAGGCAATTATGATGCATGAGTTTAGTCACCAGTCGAAACATCCTCCTCGCGTAGGAGAAGAACAAATACGAAATCTAGAGCAAGGACATTGTGACGTCAAAGACACTAATGTTTTGATGCCTGATAGTGTACTGCTGGCGTCTTCCAAAGAAGTCACCTTAGACAAAATGAACTATATTAACTCTGAAAAAAATGGGCCCCAAATAATCGGGAAGGATATCGCCGACCCATATAAAGCCTTTGCTGAACAACCAACTCAACAAGCTAAGTCACCTACAAATCAAAATACAAATATTGCTTCAAAAGAGACAGTATCAAGTGATACTCAGGTCTCCGATAGCACCCAAAGGTCAAATGGAAGTCAGAGATCAATCGCTAGCTTTAACACTGCGAACAACTCACGAGCAACTACGTCGTTGAATACATCTATTCCCGCAATTGAACAGCAGGCCCAGTACTATAATACAAAAGCGTTAGTTAATGCCTCTGTTAGCGCAGTAGCTCAAAGGATCACACCGGTGGTCAACTATATTGAAAGTCCTGCTTTCGCAGCAACATTACCGCCTACAAGTTTTGAGAATGGCAACGGTCCCAACAGTGGAAGCTCTGCCTCAGACCTGCCTATCGGCACAACTGCGACAGCCGCTAAAGCAGTTGGTCCTACTCGCAGAGCGACGACGGCTAGTGGCTCTGCAAATGGTAGTAATGAAATAGCTTCAAATGACAAGGGCCGCGGTGGTAGTGCTGCAATATTATCATCAGGCGGGAGCAGCAGTACTAGTGCTGGCAGAGGCCTTGCTTCAGTCAGCAAAACGGCAAATAGAAAAACAAATATTGAAGGTGTTTTGAATAATGCCTATGCCGTACAGATTCGTAAGCGCCTTGCTTCGGATGAAAAGTTCCGTGAAGAAGTTCGTAGCCAAGGTATTCAGATCATGTTTGCAGATGGACTAGAGTTTAAGAGTCCTACAGTAAATAAAGTTTTTAAAGAAGAAGATGGCGTTCTTAGAGG
>Ga0255338_1002069_pt1 | contig 32392 bp, 25 predicted proteins | sample MeOH1_35cm_T4_19_FD_203715 | JGI IMG/M metagenome (GOLD analysis project Ga0255338, IMG submission 203715) | Sandy soil microbial communities from University of British Columbia, Vancouver, Canada - MeOH1_35cm_T4_195 | ecosystem: Engineered > Artificial ecosystem > Sand microcosm > Unclassified ... | reverse complement strand
TAGGCGGCGCTGGCGGACTGCGCCGCACGGGCGTCCACCGCCCGCGCGCGAACTGCCGCACGCCGGGCGTCTCGCGCGCGGCGCTGCCAGGCATCCCGTTTCAAGACGCTCGGCGGTGCGGCGGCACCAAAACGCGCGAAGGTGACGGGCGTAGGGAATGAAAGCTCGGCCTCGTCCGGCATCCTGGCGCCCCCCGCCGGAAGCGTGCTGACCACTTTGCCCACGATCGCGCTCACCGGCACCGGCCCCAACTCGCGGCTGTCGCGGCTGCACTGCGCGTCTCCCATCACGAACACCTTGCCGGGCGGCACTTCCACCTGTACCACCTCGCACTGACGGCCTTGCTCGCGGAAGAAGCGCGCGATGCGCGAGAAGCGCGCCTGTTGCCCCGCGCGGATGGGCCGGGAATAGCGCCGCTCGCCATCCCGCTCGCGCAGCACCCAGAAGCGGGTGCCCGCGGTTGCGTAAATGCGTTTGATCCAGGTCTCCCCCTCGCGACGCAAGAGGACCACCTCGCCCGGGTGCAATTGCCGTGGCTCCGTCTTCAGGTGCTGGAAGAGGAACACATTGCCCGGCCGCAGGCTGGGCTCCATCGAACGGCCCGATACCACTCCCGGCCGCCATGGGCTCCAGCCCGCTAACAAAATCAATCCCATCCCGGCTGCCCCAATGCAACTCAGCCGCCGCGTCAGGCTGCTCCGCCCGACTGGAGCGCTTCCGATCCTGACACCATTCAAGATCCGCGAGAGCCAACCCGGCTCCGTGGTCAGAATGTCAAGCATGATACTGCGCCTCCACTCGTTGTGAGCGTGGTAGCCTCGGCAACGCTCCAACCGAGCGCCTGGGCTCCACGCTTTAACCTTAGCGAGGCGCAATTAATCGCCGGTTACCTCGTAGTCAAGCTTGGATGAACGCTCCGTGGCAGCAAGCGTTTTGCGGACGTAAACAGCCGTTAACCTTCCGTAAACGGCCCGGAAACAATCCGTGCGTACGCTAATGGCGTGGTACTAACAACATCTACGCAGGGCCCGAAAACCGGAGAGGTCTCTCTCCTGGTCGTTACCTCGGCGCCCGAGCGGCTTCGAACGTGGACAACGTTCCTTGCTTCCGCCGGAACGGTTGTCCGCGTGGTGGCGCCGGAAAGACGGGCTGTGCGGTCCGCCTTTCCCCAATCTCCCGAAGTGGTGGTACTGGATCTGGAGACCACCGCATGCGACCTGACCGAGTTGCGCCGGCTAATGGGCGCGGCTTATCCGGGTCGGTCCCTGGGGTTGATCGTGGTGACGTCGCCCGAGGCGATCCCCGGATTGATGCGCGAAGACGTGCATGACCTGATCCCGCTTACCGCCAGTCCGGAAGAGGTGCATTACCGGGTGCGGCGGCTGGCGGAGCGGCTGCGGCTGGAACCGACGCCGATCCAGGTGGGGGAACTGATCCTCGGCCCGGGCGAAGGTCAGGTAATAGTGGAAGGGACCGCGCTCTCCCTGTGCCGGCGAGAGTACGAGCTCCTGAAGTTCCTGGCGTCGCATCCGGATCGCGTCTTCAGACGCAGCCAGCTCGTCTGGCCGATTTGGGGGCCGGAGTTCCAGGGATCGCGGCGCACGGTGGACGTGCTGGTCGCAAGGCTGCGGCGGCGCCTGGGAGGCTTCGGCCAACGCCAACTGCAAACGGTGCGCGGGGTGGGCTACCGCCTCTCCAGCGCACCCCTTACCGAAGCGTGGGACTGAACGACGCATCGTTCCGGAACGCGGGTCAACGCTGACCCGGCTTCCGGCTACCGTAAGACATCCGGAAACGGGCACCACCGGGAAGCTGGAGGCGGACGACCTGACGCCTGCATCGGCGGGACATCCGAAGCACCCGCCCGCCCGCAATTCCCCGGTAGGGCGGGCGCAGCATCAATCCCGCTTGTTGTCCCGATAACGGGACGCCACGGGGCCAGACTGCCCCTGGTACTTCGACCCCAGCTCCGGATGCCCATACGGCCGTTCCGCGGGCTGGTCCATCTGCATGAAGGAAAGCTGGGCGATCTTCATCCCCGGCCAGAGGCGGATCGGGAGCGGCGCCACGTTGCTCAGCTCCAGCGTGATCTGCCCGTTGCTCCAGCCCGGGTCGACGAATCCGGCCGTCGCGTGGATCAGCAGGCCCAGCCTTCCCAGCGAAGACTTCCCCTCGATCCGCGCCACGATGTCGTTCGGCAGCGTCAGTCGCTCCAGGGTAGTGCCTAGCACGAACTCGCCCGGATGCAGGATGAACGGGTCGCCTTCCTTCACCGCGACCTTCTCCATCAGCGTGTCGCTCACGTTCCAGGGGTCGATGTCGGAGCTGGTATGGCGGCGGAACACGAGGAAGGCGGCATCCAGGCGCACATCCACGGACGCGGGCTGGATGAACTTCTCTTCCAGCGGGTCGATGACGATGCGGCCCTCGGCCAGAAGCTTGCGGATGGTACCGTCGGAAAGGATCATAGCGGGACTCTAGTTAACCGCAGAGGCGCGGAGACGCAGAGGGAGAAGTTGGACATCGTGCGCGCCTATACGCACTCCGTTACTTTTGAATGCAGTCAAACGAGAGGGGCATAACCAGGGCGCCGCAGTCGGGAGTTCAACCTAACGACGGCCTCACCTCTCGTTAGGCAACAATGCTCGTTCATCCTTGCATTCCCCTCTCTCAGCGTCTCCGTGTCTCTGCGTTTCAATTACCGGTCGTCTCAGGCACTACCCACTTCGGCGGCTTCATCAGGTAGACGCCGTCCGGGTCCAACAGCACGCTCTGCACTTTGCCCTTCACCGGAAGGCGGAACTCCTGCCGCTCCTGGGTCAGCTCGATCTCGTGGCGCTGGACGCTGTTCTCTACCTGGAGCACGACTCCCATCTTAGCACGGAACGGCGGGGACGCCTGGGTAATGGTGAGCACGGCGCGGTTTTCCGCTTTGTCGAATGGTACGGTATCGAAGGTGTAGGTCAGTTCCATTCCGCCCTTGCGGCCGAGCCACTGATCGAAAAACCAGCCCAGCGGCGTGCCCGCTTCTTCCTCGGCGGTGCGGCGGAAGTCTTCGATGTTCGCCTTCCCGAAGCGGTAGCGATCCGCAAAGCGCCGCAAAGTACGCTTGAACGCGGCGTCCCCGATCTGCTGCCGCAGCATGTGCAGCACCACCGCGCCCTTCTCGTAGATGGTTTCATCGCGCGCGCCGACGGGCTGGTACGGGTCGGAATCGTAGATCGATTGTTCCCCGCGCTGGCTCGCGGCTTCAAAGAAGTCGCTGGTGGCTCGGGCGACCCGCTTGCTCAACACGCGCGGGTTGCCCGCCGTCTCCCCGGCATACCACCAGGCGCTGTAGTTGGCGAACGCTTCACTGAGCCAGGCCGCGCCCATGCCTTGCGGAAAGACGGAGTTCCCCCACCACTGGTGCGCGATCTCGTGGGCCAGGAACTCCCGGCGGAGCGGATCGATTCGCTCTGCGTCAAAGCTCTTGTCGATCAGCATTACGAACGACGTGGTGCCGTATCCTCCGGGGAAGAGGGGAATCTCCACCACCGCGAGTTTCTCATACGGATACGGTCCGAAGTGTCGCGAATAGAAGCGCACCACCGAGGCGGCCTCCTTGAGGAACATCCCCGCGTGCCTGCGATCGGCCGCGAACGTGTAGCACGAGATGGGGAGGCTTTCCCCTGGCCCCGCCCCGGCCCCCATCGGCACGCGCACCGACTGTTGGACGTACTTCCCCGCCGCGAGCGAGACCATCGACGCCAGGCGCTCGGTCTCCCAATGGAAGGTGGACGTCTTCGCGTCCTTCGTCACGCCTTTCAGCGCCCCCACCGAGACGACGGTGTAGCCCCTCGGGACCGTCGCCGTCACGCTGACCGGCGATCGAAAATCCAGTTCACCGGTGGCGGGATACCACCGCGCTTCCGAGATGAAGTAGATCCCCCCCGGGGAGATGAGGCCCGCCCCGCTCCCCATTACCGCGTTTCCCGTCCTGCGGTAGGTCACGGTTACCACTCGTTCGGCTGCTGCGGCAAGCGGGGTGCTTGGGGTCACCGTCAGCAGGTCGTTTACGTGGGTGAACGCCGCCGGCTTACCGTCCACCTGCGCGGACGAAGGCTTGCACTCGGGATGCAGGCTGAAGTTCAGCACCCGCACTTCTTTGCCCCGGGAGTGCACCCGGATGGTCGCCACCGCCGCCAGGGTGTGACTTTCCGGGTCCAGTTTTACCTCCAGGGCATAGTGCGTAATCTCAAACTGGCTAGGCTGATGCGCGAGCGGCTTCGGCTTCTCCCCGGGCCGGTCATACGGAACGTACGGCAGCGGAGTGGCCGGGCGCGGGTTCGGCGCCGACGGCACCGCGGTGGGATCTACCTGGACCGCCTTGCTCTGCACCCGCTTCTCGGCCGGCTTCTGCTGCTGGATCTCCTGGAGTTGCTGCCGCACCTCCGGGCTGCCCGGAACGACGGCCTGCGCCTCCCGGAACTCCCGCTCCGCTTCCGCCAGATTGCCGCGCTCCCGCTCGTCGATGCCGGCGTGGTAGTGCTGCTGAAACTGCCGCTGCACCTGCCCGCGTTGATGCTCCTGAACCGTACGGAGTGTAAGGAGCCCGCCCACCACGATCAGCATGGCGACCACCGCCGGATGCCGGTGCCGCCGGATCCAAGGAAGCGCGGTAAGAGAATAGAGGACCGCGCCACACCAGACGAAGATGGTTATGATCAGCAAGGGCACGAACATAGGGGTTGCCTGGTAACGCCGGGCTCTTTCACTTTCCGCATCGGGCAGTAATATAGAGCGTTAGCGGCTGTTTCTACCCGTTGAGCGACACTGGCTAAGACGGATAGCAATCCGGCACGGTGTTGCTGCCCAAAAAGGCTTGTGATACGCTTTAGGGAGCGCTTTAGGCGAGAAGACGAAACGCCGCTTCCCCGGCAACCGGCCATGCCGGCACCGCTCAACCACAGATTCCGCCCGGACTCCCCTAATCCCTCGTAACTACTCCTCGCGCCACCATTCCGCGGTCTTTTCCAAAGCAAAGCATGAGAAGGACTCAGACTGAAAGTAGCCCCGCGTTTGTGACCTTCAGCGGCCAGCCATCCGTCTCCTCCACTAGCTTCCAGCCTCCCGTGCTCGGCGCCCTGGAAGCCGGGCGGAACTACCTCCTCTCCATCCAGCGGCCCGATGGGCATTGGGTCGGCGAGTTGGAAGGCGACACGATTCTGGAATCGGAGTACGTGCTGCTGCGCTACTTCATGGGCTGCCTGGATGACGACCGCCTTCGCAAGCTGGCGAACTACATCTGCAAGGTGCAGCGTCCGGAAGGCGGCTGGGGCATCTACCCGGGCGGCCCCACCGAGATCAGTTCTTCGGTCAAAGCGTATCTGGTGCTGAAACTCGCCGGGATGTCGCCGGATGATCCGGAGATGGTGAAGGCGCGGGAGGCGATCCTGGCCGGCGGCGGCGTGACCGCGGCGAACACGTTCACCAAGATCTACCTCTCCATCTTCGGGCAATACGATTGGGATGGATGCCCGGTAGTGCCGCCGGAGTTGCTGCTCCTGCCACGCTGGTTCTACCTGAACTTGTACGAGCTTTCTTCGTGGTCGCGCACGATCATTGTGCCGCTCGCCATTCTCTCGCACTTCCGGCCAAGCTGCCCTCTGCCCGTCAATATTGACGAGCTGTTCATCGGCGGCCGTCACGGCCACCACCTCCGGCTGAAGCGAGGCGACTCCCCGGTCTGCTGGCGCAACTTCTTCCTGTCCATCGACCGCATCCTCCACCTTTGCGAAGAGCGCAAGCTCCTCCCCTGGCGCAAACAGGCCCTGAAGGCGTGTGAAACCTGGATGGTGCAGCGCTTCCGCAAGAGCGGCGGCCTCGGCGCGATCTTTCCTCCCATCGTCAACGCCTTGATGGCGATGCGCTGTCTGGGCTATCCGGACACGCACCCGGAAGTCCGCGGCCAGTGGAAGGAGATCGAAGCGTTCGAGATCACGGAAGGCGACACGCTGCGCCTGCAGCCGTGTGTCTCGCCCGTGTGGGATACCGCGCTTTGCTCCGTGTCCCTCTCCGCCGCCGGCCTGGCGCCGGATGACCCGGCGATGGTGAAGGCCGCGACCTGGCTGCTGGACCGCCGTATTCGCGAGAAAGGCGACTGGGCGGTCAAGCGCCCGAACGCGCCGGTTGCCGCCTGGTACTTCGAATACGCCAACGAGTTCTACCCGGACGTCGACGACACGGTCGCCGTGCTGATGGCCCTGGACGGGGCACGCCTCCCGAACGATGCGGAGAAGGCCGAGATCAGCCGGCAGGCCATCGAGTGGGTCTTCGCGATGCAGTGCCGGAACGGCGGCTGGGCCTCGTTCGACGTGGACAACGACCGGATGGTGTTCACGCAAATCCCCTTTGCGGATCACAACGCGATGCTGGACCCCGCCACCGGCGACATTTCCGCTCGCACCCTGGAAATGCTCGCCCGTTACGGCTACGATAACCGAGATCCCCGCGTGGCCCGCGCCATCGAGTTCATCAAGAGCGATCAGGAAGAGGACGGAGCCTGGTTCGGCCGCTGGGGCGTCAACTACATCTATGGAACCTGGCAGGTGCTCAAAGGCCTCGCCGCCATCGGCGAGGACATGAGCCAGCCCTACCTCCGCAAGGCCGCGCAGTGGCTCGTGGATCACCAAAACGGGGACGGCGGCTGGGGCGAAAGCTGCCGGACGTACGACGATCCTACCCTGAGGGGCCAGGGCCCCAGCACCGCGTCCCAGACGGCGTGGGCGCTGATGGGACTGATCTCCGCAGGCCTCGTCACCAGCGAAAGCGTCCAGCGCGGCGTCGACTACCTGATGCGGACCCAGAACCCGGACGGATCCTGGGATGAGGAGTGGTTTACGGGCACGGGCTTCCCCAAAGTCTTCTATTTGAAGTACCATCTCTACTGCAAGTACTTCCCGGTGTTCGCCCTGGGAATGTACGCTCGGCAGCTTGAGCTGATCCAGAGCTAACAAACCAACGTCCGCTTAGTCACCTCGTGCGCCGCCACCCAACCTGCTTTTTAACTTGCAGGAATTTTGGCGGGACGAGCTTTGCGGATAGACTGAATTCTAACTTGGCCTTCTTGGCGTCTTGGCGGTTCGACTCCGTCTCGGCGGTCGATTGGAGATAGATGCGATGAGATTTCCGCTTCACATCATGACGGACCAGGCCAAGCACCAGATGGAGATGGCGCGCAACAAGGTGACGCGCTTCCCCATGGTGCTGATGCTGGAGCCGCTCTACACCTGCAACCTGGCCTGTCTGGGCTGCACCACCGAGCGCCACACCGGCAAGCTGAAGGACCGCATTTCGGTGGAGAAGTGCCTGCAGGCCGTGGACGTGAGCCGCGCCCCCGCCGTCTCCATCTGCGGCGGCGAGCCCACCGTCTATCCCGAGCTCAAAGAGTTGGTGGACGGGATCATCGAGCGGAAGCGCCACATCTACCTCTGCACCAACGCGCTGTTGTTGGACAAGAAAGTCTTCGGCGTCATTCCGCCCAACAAGCGGATGTCCATCAATGTCCACCTGGACGGCATGCGCGACACGCACGACTACGTCTGCGACCGCCAGGGCGTCTTCGACAAGGCGATCGAGATGATCACCCAGGCGAAGAAGCTCGGCTACCACGTGGTGACCAACACCACCGTCTTCAAAGAGACGAAGATGGAAGAGGTCGAGAATCTGTGCAAGCTGCTCAAAGGCCTCGGCATCGACGGCATGATGGTGGCCCCGGGCTACGAATACGAGTCCATCATGGACCGCGAGATGTTCCTGGACAAGCAGCAGACGGACGAAAAGTTCCGCCGCGTGCTGGAGCTGAGCCACCAGTACCGCCTGCACTCCACCCCGATCTACCTGGAGTTCGCCGCCGGCCTTCGAGAGCTCCCCTGCTCCCCGTGGAGCACGGTGACCTACACCCCCATGGGCTGGAAAGGCCCCTGCTACCTCATCGGCCAGAAGTACTACGAAGAGTGGGAAGATTTCTGGAACGGTGTGAACTGGGAGTACTGGGAGAGCCGCAAGGACTTCAAGTGCAAGAACTGCCGCATGCACTCCGGCTTCGAAGCCTCCGCGGTCCAGGTAGCCACCAAGGACCCCAAGGAGCTTTTCCGCCTCGCCATGTGGAACTTCGTGGGCTAAGTCCTGTAATTAGCCGCAAATGCACGCGAATGGGCTCAAGTGAAAGGATCAATGGAGTAAATGCGGTGATGAGTGAACATGCGAGTTTCCCACGCAGCATTTACCCATTTCCGCATTTACCGATTTCCTGCACTACTTCCCTTTGCGTTCATTTGCGGCCATCTTAAAATCGCATGGCAGTACTCGTAACCGGCGGAACCGGGTTTGTGGGGAGCCGGCTGGTCCGGAAGCTCCTGGATCGCGGCGAGACAGTTCGCTGCCTCGTCCGGAAGACGAGCCCGCAGGGGAACCTGGAGGGGCTGAGCGTGGAGCAGGTGACCGGAAACCTGCAAGACGTGGGCTCGCTGGAAAAGGCGGTGCAGGGCTGCCGGGTGGTGTACCACGTGGCGGCGGACTATCGCCTCTGGAGTAAGGATCCGCAGGAGCTGTACCGGAACAACGTGGACGGCACGCGGAACCTTCTTGAAGCCGCGCACAAAGCGCGCTGCGAGCGGATCGTCTATTGCAGCAGTGTGGGGGCGCTGGGGATCCCGAAAGGCGGCGGATCCGGTAATGAGACGACGCCCGTCACCGTGGAAGACATGATCGGCCACTACAAGCGCTCCAAGTTCCTCGCCGAGCAAGAGGCGCTGAAGGCGGCGGCCAGGGGCGTTCCGGTGGTCATCGTCAACCCGAGTACGCCCGTCGGACCCAACGACATCAAGCCGACGGAGACGGGTCGCATCATCACCCGGTTCTTGAATGACCAGATGCCCGCCTACCTGGACACCGGCCTGAATCTGGTAGACGTGGACGACGTCGCCGAAGGCCATATCCTGGCGGCGGAGAAGGGCCGGATCGGTGAGAAGTACATCCTGGGCAACCGGAACATGTCTCTCCGGGAAATCCTGGAGACGCTCTCCCACCTGACCGGTAAGCCAGCTCCTCGTGGTAAGATACCGTACGGCGTGGCGCTGGGCGTTGCCCACATCAACCAGTTCTTCTCCGGCACCTTGCTAGGGCGCGAGCCGGGGGTGCCGGTCGAAGGCGTACGGATGGCCGGTAAGCTGATGTACTTCGACCCGGCAAAAGCGGTGCGGGAGCTTGGCTTGCCGCAGACAGCGGTAGAAGATGCGCTGGGCCGCGCCGTCCGCTGGTTCGTGGACCATGGCTATGTGCATAAGCCAGTGCCGGGTCTCCGAGGATAATTGCTGAGGCCGGTTGAGCAGTTTTGGCACGGGAGCAGTAATTCGTAATTCGTGATGCGTAAGGGGTCGACACCAATGCCCTATTACTTACGCATTACGTAATACGCATCACGAACGCCCCGTCGTGGAGTTGAACGATGAGAGTTTACCTGGCGAAGGAAGTCGGCTTCTGCTTCGGTGTGAAGCGCGCGATCAACATGACCCGGCAGGCGCTGGCGGAATACAACGACGTCTCGATCCTGGGTGATGTGGTCCACAATCGCGCTGTCACGTCGGAGTTGGAAGCGCGCGGGCTGCAGAAGCGCCTGGGACTGGATGAGGTGAAGGGCGGCACCATGGTGATCCGCGCTCACGGCCTGCCCCAGACCGAGATCCAGGCCGCGCGTGACCGGGGTCTCAACATCGTGGACGCCACCTGTCCGATCGTGACCCAGGCACAGGACGCAGCCAAGGAGTTGGAGCGCCGCGGCTGCACCGTGCTCATCATCGGCGACCGCAACCATGCCGAGATCAAAGGCGTGATGGGCAACCTCGCGAACCCGGCCGTGGTCGTGGACAGCGTGGAAGAGCTGCGCGACGCAAAGCTGGACAAGCGCCTGCTGCGCAAGGTAGGCGTCATCTTCCAAACCACCCACTCGTTCGAGCTCTGCTCCGAGATCGTAAACGAGCTGTTCACGATGGCGAAGGAAGTCCAGGTCATCAACACCATCTGCCGCCCGGTCCGCAACCGCCAGATGGATGCCGTAGAGTTGGCGGAGCGCGTGGACGTGATGGTCGTCGTCGGCAGCCGCTCCAGCGCCAACACCCTGGAGTTGAAGCACCTCTGCCAGAAGTACAACGCCCGCACCATTCACGTGGAGAACGCGGATGAGCTTAACCCCACGTCATTCGATGGCGTGAACGAGGTCGGGATCGCTTCTGGTCTCTCCACCCCGCCGGACATCGTGGAAGCGGTGAAGAAGCGGATCATGACCTGGGACCAGAGCAGCATGGAGTTGCCTGTCCTGGCCTAGATTGCCTATCGCCCCTCCTTGCCAGGCCGGCCCGTGGACGCTCTCCGGGCCGGCCTTTTGCGTGTCCCATGCCGTCACCCCAGCGTATCGCCATCCTCTTCGCCGTAGCCCAGGAACTGGCCCCCACCGCCCGGCTGCTCCGCCCCATCGCCGCGTCGCCATGCCGGGTGGCGCGGCTCACCACGCGGCATGGCACCCTGGGTGACAGGGAGTTGTTGCTCGTGGTGGGCGGAATGGGGCAGAAGCGCGCAGGGGCGGCGGCCGAGGCGCTCTTGCGCGAGTGGAAGCCGGACCTCCTCGTCATGGCCGGTGTTGCCGGTGCCCTTTCGCCAGAACTCCAGGTCGCCGACGTGGTCGTCGCCGACGCGGTTACGACGGGATTGGAGTGGCTTACCCCAACGGTCGTCCCGCACCTCGCCACGGACTCCCATCGCACCGGCTCGCTGCTATCGATCGCGCACGTCCTAGTCACCGCGGAAGACAAGCGCAACGCAGTAGGGACCCTGCCCCGGCGCCCAACGCCCACCCAACCCCCGACCCCGTTGGCCGTGGAGATGGAGACCGCTGCGGTAGCCCGAGCGGCGATCCGTCACGGCGTGCCGTGGGCCGCCGTGCGCGCCGTCTCGGATACGGCGGAAGAATCGCTTCCCCTCGACTTTAACCGCCTCCGCACCGCGGACGGCGACCTCCCCACCTCCCGGGTAGCCCTCGCTGCGATCACTTCGCCTGCGTCCATTCCCGGGCTCATCCGGCTCGGAAAGAATACCGGGCTGGCGGCGGAGGCGCTGTCACGCTACCTGGAGCGCTGGATTACCGGAATGTGAAGTTCCGCCCGTGGGCGGCGGCCGGAGTGACGCACATGGAAGCCAGAGTCGCAGGTTTTGATACCGGGGGCGAAGCGATGATCCGGAAGATGCCGGACGGATCGCTGTGGCTGGTTCTGAACACGATGCCCCCAAGCGACGCACGAGTGGGTGAAGAAGATCTCTTCGACCGCTTCGACACACACCTGCAGGACGCGATAGGGGTACCCGTAATCTGGGACGACCGTGAACGGTTCGTCATACCCGCCCCTGCTGATGACACCGCGGCGCGGATCGTGCATTTTTTGCAGACCTGTCGGAAGAAGAGGGTTGCAGCGCCGACACCGGGAAAAAGCGCGCGGGCGATGGTGCTGTCCCGGCTGGGCGAACTGTTTAGTCCGGCGGGCTTTCGCAAAGGAGAGCGGAGTGCCTTCTCTCGCAGCATTCCCCAGGGGCGGCAGGTCGTCTCCATGGCCTGGATCGACCGCAAACCCCAATGCGCGTTCACGCTGACGCTCGGTATCCGCCTGGACGCGGTGGAAGAACTCGCCGGGCCTTTCCTGGACGTCTCCCCCGCCGACGCGCAGGAAACACCCACCACGCTGACCCAGTTGGAGCACTTTGGCTTTGAACCCCAACTTGGCACCGGCGTATGGTTCCCCATCTCCGGGCCCGCAGACGTCGACGCGGCATTCGATCGGTTAGCACCTGCAATCAGGGACCAGATCATCCCGTTCTTTGACCGCTATCAGTCGCCCCTCACGATGGCCGGCGCCCTCCTCCCGAACCCGTCTGCCCCTGCCGAGAGTAAGGTGAACCGCGGTGGCCTGACGGGGATAGCCGGATTGGCCGCACGCCTTTTCTCGCGAAAAGCCGACCCGGCCCCCCAACCAACGGAAGCCGACGCCGCTTGGGCCCGGTGGCGTCGCGAGCGGAGCGCCTTCGACTCCTCCTTCCACCCTTCCCGCGCCATCAAGCACCTCGTACTGGCACACTTGACCCAGAACCCGCGAATCGAAGATTTGGTCCGCAGCTATCGGGAAGAGTTATCGGCGCACACCGAGCCGGACCGGGAGAAGCTCGAGAGGGCGATTCAGTTCATCGAGCAGCGTAGGCGAGGCGCCTGATGGCGGATTATCTGCTCACGTTGGCAGTTGACCCGAGTATCAGCTCAGTTTCTCGACCAGTTCCTTCAGCCCCGCCATATTGCCGCGTAGCGCCACCTCGGCGTCGATGTCGTCGCGGTGACAGAGTATCCCGATGGGTCCATGATAATCGCTCGCAGCTACAACCCGTAGCATGCCCAGTTCGCGGTCACCCGCTCCTACCGGAAGGATCATCGGACCTTCCTTGCGCATCCCATTGATATTCAAGGCCAGCAGGTGCGGCTTCATCAGGTTGAAGATCGTCGGCCAGTCGTCGATGCGGTGGTGGGCGTGGTGGAAGTTGTAGACAATGCCCACGTTCTTCCGGTCTACGGCCTGCAGAATTTGCACCTGGTTCTCCGGTTCTCCGAACCAGCCGCCGTGGTTGTAGAGGGCGACAGTGCAGCCGAGCTTCTCCGCGGCATCCGCAATCCAGCGCACGGGCGTTACCGTGCGATCCACGCGCTCCTGCTGGGAGCCCTGGTCCGGTAGTCCCATCGATAGCCAGAGCTGCGTTTTTACTTTCCGGCGAGCCAGGAAATCCAGGATCGTCTTGATCTGCGGCTGCTTCTCCGGCTCCAGGCCGGCGGGAAACCAGAAGGCATCCAGCGCCACGCCGCGCGCCTGTAGCGCGTCCTGCTCCCGGTCCAGCGTCGGGAGGTGCTCGTCGCGCCAGTCGTAGGCGAAGTGGCGGAAACCCAGGTCCTTCAGCATCGCCGCGCGTTCTTCGGGGCCGCGCTTCCTGGCGTCAAACGGTACGATGCACCAGGCCATCAGGTTGTCGGGCGCAAAGAGCCCGCGCCCGGACGGCCTTTTCGCCGCGGCTTCCGTTGCACCCATCGAGAGCCCTCCCGCCAGCAGTCCCAGGCCGCCGGCCAGCATCGTTCTCCGATCCATCTGCATCCTCATTTCTTGGGTAGGGCAAACGCCACGTAGGCGTCTCCCATGGTGCCGCCCAGCTTGCCCCCGCTGGTGGCCGGAACTACCACGTACTGCCGTCCGTTAACGGAATAGCTGGTCGGTGGCGCATAGCCACCGTACGGCAGGGTGTAGTCCCACAGCTCCTTGCCCGTGGCGGAGTTGAAGGCGCGGATCTTATGGTCGCGTGTTCCGGCGCAGAATACCAGCCCGCCGGCCGTTGCCATGGCGCCCCCGAAGTTTTCCGTCCCGGTCTTCGCGATCCCCCGCTTCGTCAGCTCCTCGTATTCGCCGAGCGGCACCTTCCACGCAAGTTTGCCGGTGTTCAGATCGATGGCGTTGAGCGTGCCCCAGGGCGGCTTGCAGCCGGGGTAGCCGTTCTGATCCAGCAGACGCTGGAAACCCAGGAAGGTGTACTCAGGCCGGCGGGAGTGATCCGGCGGTGCCGCGGCGGGACGGTCGCGATCGAACACAAAGGCCGCGAGCGCCTTCCGATCGGGATCCGGCAGATCGAAGGTGGGATGGATACCGCCGCGGCCGGTAGCCAGCAGGCGGAACAGCTCCTCGTCCTTCATCCGGTAGCTCAGCGCTAGCAGTGGCGGCGCGGTGCCCACGCCCTGGCGCTCTTCGCCATGGCAGCCCACGCACTGCTTGCGGTAAACCGCCTCACCCGCCGTCGGCGGCTTATTGGGATCGCGGCGGTACTGAGATTCCAGTGGGATCATCGTAATGATCCACGGCACCTCGTTAGCGCTGACGTACATAAGCCCCGTCCGCGGGTCGAACGCCGCTCCCGTCCATTCCCCGCCGCCGTGCACACCGTAGTACACCGTGGGCCGGCCCGCCTCGAACGGCTCGAACCAGCCGTAGCGCGTGGGCCGGATCTTGGTGTTGATGTACTCCCGCGCTTCCGGTGATACGTTGGTCACGTCCTCTTTGCGGAACTGCTGGCGGGCAAATGGCTGCGGCAGCTCCACATCCGGTTGATACGGCGAAGTACGCTCACCGGGCAGCCTCGAGGTAGGCGCACGCCGCAGCCGGAACGGGAACAGCGGCTTGCCGGTAACCCGGTCCAGCAGCAGCGTGTTGCCGATCTTGGTGACCGTCGCGACGGCGTCCACCAGTTTACCGCTTCGCTTCACTGAAACCAGCACGGGCGGGGCGGGGATGTCCAGGTCCCAGACGTCGTGCCGGATCTCCTGGAAGTGCCAGAGACGGGTGCCGGTCTGCGCGTCCAGCGCGAGCACGCAGTTGGAGAAGAGGTTATCGCCCCAGTGTCCCGCGCCGTCGAAGTTCGGCTTCGGTGGCGTGGTGGAGATGTAGACGATGCCTCGCTTGCCGTCCAGCGCGATCCCGCCCCAGCAGTTGGTGCCGCCCTCCACCTGGTCCCAGGTGTCGTAGCCCACCTCTCCGGGCTGCGGCACCGTGTGGAACGTCCAGAGCTGCTTGCCGCTGTGCAGATCGTAACCGTAGACGTCCCGATCGAAGCCGGCAAACACCAGAACGTTCTTGAAAACAGCCGGCGCCACGCGGAAGTGCCCGGTGCGGACCCGTCCTCCCTGCCCGAAGCTGGTCAGCGGCTTGCCGGTCTTCGGCTCCAGCGCCCAGAGGTAGTCTCCCGCGTTGAACAGCAGGCGATCCGGATGGGCGGCGTCGCCGCGCCAGTAGGTGAGCCCCCGGAATGCCGGCTGGCCACCCGGCTTGAAGCGCCACAGCTCCTGACCCGTCTCCGCGTTCACGGCCACCACATGCTCGCCGACCGTGGGCGCATACATCACGCCGTCCACCACGATAGGATTGCACTGCATGTTCCCGGCGCCATCCCCGGAGTGGTAGGTCCAGGCCACCTGCAGGCTGCCCACGTTCTCCCGGTTGATCTGAGCCAGTCCGGAAAACCGCGTCCCCGCGTCCCCTCCGTGGGAGCGCGTCCAGTTCGCGCCGTTCACCAGGTCGGCCCCGTCCCCCGCCGGCGTGAGTTCGCCCGGTTTCGCCGCCGGAATGGACTGGTAGAGCGGCAGCCGCAGGCGGTCCTGCTCGTCCTCCACCCTCCAGTACTCTTCGGGGGAGACGCTGCCGGACTTGGCTGCAGCCAGTGTCATTCCGGCAAGGAGCACCGTGACGCTCAGCCCTACCGCCGTACCCGCGATTCGTTGGTTCATTCTTCTTGATTTGAAATGCGATCGGGAGTCGCGGGGGTCAGCGCAGCGACTCCAGGAACCCGGTCGTCAGCTTGGCGATGCCGGTGGGATCCGCCCAGTGCGCGTTGTGCGGAACGCCCTTCAAGTCGACCCGAAAGCAGTGTGGCAGTTGCCGCTCAACACGGTCCACGAGATCCGCGGGCATCATCCCTCCTGCCTGGCCATCCGCTGCCAGCAGCAAGGCAGGGCAGCGGACGCCCCGGAGCACTCGTTCCACGTCGTAACCTTCCAGCCATTGCCCCGCGAGGAGCGGATCGAAGACTGCCGGATCGATCTTGACGAGGCATGATGCGGTGAAGCGGAGCTGTGTCACGTCGCGCAAATCACCCATGCGCACCTTGCCGCCAGGCGTGGTGATGCGGACTTCCGCCAGCGCGCGACAGAGGGAGTCGACGTCATTCCCACAATCCTGGAGTGCTCGCCGCATCCCGGCAAACTGCGAGTGGAACGGCGTGCGCTCAATATCGGGTCCCAGGGTATCGAACGGTGGATCTTCCAGCACGACGGCCCGAACGCGCTCCGGCGCAGCAGCGGCGGCCCCGCATGCCACCATCGCCCCCAGGGAGTGACCGTACACCACCACCGGTTCGCCCGGAATGCTTCGCAAAAAGGAAACGGCGTCGTCCACGTAGTCCGCTACCCGGTAACCTTCCCGCGGACCCGAGCTTCCATGCCCGTGGAAGTCCAGAGCGTGCACCTGCCAGCGGGACGTAAAATACGGAATGAACGGCGTATAGTCTTGCCAGCGGCGAAAGACGCCGTGGAGGCACAGAAGTGGAGGACCATGGCGCGGTCCCCGGGCAAAGTTCAGGCGCGCCTCACCAATCCCTAGCTGCAGCTCTTCAAACAAGTCCCACCTCGCAGGCCTGCTCTAACACCGGATCGCGGGAAACTCCCGTGCCCATCAGCGACCCGTTACCTCCTGGTTGAGCGCGCACCGATACGCCTCCTCCCCCGCGGCACGGTGCTGGTCCATTGGGTGCTCGTCGCCCGCCTCGAAGAGATTGCCGGGAAGGACGTTCCACGCACGCAGCCCGGCCGGGGAGTTGAAGTCGCCGCCGCTGCGAGTGTAGTGGAAGGTGACGGCAGGTCCGGATTGAACGCCGGAGCATCACGAGAATGACGCTTTAAATCGCGCTCGCAGCAAGCTGCCGGACCGCCTCGATGGACGCGTCGATCTCATCGGCGGTGTTGAAGTAACCGGGGCTGAACCGCACGGTGCCCGCAGGGAAGGTGCCCAACGAGCGGTGCGCCCAGGGTGAGCAGTGGAGCCCGGGGCGGCATTGGAGGTCGAAGCGGTCATCCAGCACAGCCGCCGCATCGGTGGGCTCCCATCCGGCAAGGTTGAAGCTCACCGCGGAGACGCGGTCCGGGCCGGGTGGCGGTCCGTACAACGTGAGGCCATCGATCTCGGAGAGCCCGCTCCAGAGTTGCACCACAAGTTCGTCTTCCCGCGCACGGATCTGCGGCAGGCCCGTTTCCAGAATCCACTCGATCGCGCTTCCCAGCGCCGCGATCCCCGCGCTGTTAAGCGTTCCCGCCTCGAAGCGGTCCGGAAGCACGTCCGGCTGCTCGTCCAACTCCGACTGGCTGCCGGTGCCGCCTTCCAGCAGCGGCGTCAATTCCAGACCTTCGCGGATGTAAAGCGCGCCCGTCCCCGGAGGACCGAACAGGCTCTTGTGGCCCGGCATCGCCACGAGGTCCAATTCCCCCGCGCGAACGTCGATCGGCAGCACCCCAGCCGTCTGCGCTGCATCCACGAGTACCCGCACTCCTCGCTTGTGGCACTCAGCGGCCACGTCGGCCACCGGCAGCACCGCGCCGGTTACGTTGCTGGCATGAGTGAGCGCGGCGAGCCGGGTCTCCGGCCGGATCTCCGCTAGGAAAGCGGCGAGATCGAATCGACCGAGGGGACACGGAACCCGGCTGACGGCAACGCCTTGCGCTTCGAGAGCCCGCAGTGGGCGGGCAACCGAGTTGTGCTCCAACTGCGTGGTAACCACGTGGTCCCCGGGCCGGAGAAAACCCTTCAGCGCCAGGTTCAACGCCGCGGTGCAGTTCCCGGCCCAGACGATCCGCCGGGGGTCCGGCGCGTTCAACAGGCGCGCCAATCGCTGGCGGGCACCGGCGATTGCGCGCTCCGCTGCCACCGCCATCCGGTGACCGGACCGTCCCGGATTAGCGGCGGAGACGCGCATGAATGCGTCCAGCGTCCGGTACACACACTCCGGCTTGGGAAACGAGGTGGCGGCGTTGTCGAAGTACATCCCAGGTCCTGCGGGTCCGGCGGTAACAGAGTTACTTTAACGGAGGCAGTGGCTGGGGGTCGAGTAGGCGCCGCTGGTATTACGTCAGGAGCCCTCACCCGAAGCGGCCCCTTACGCATCACGCATTATGCATCAAGCCTCTTATCGCCGCTCTTCTTCCTTCTCAGGCGGCATTCCCGGCTCCATCGGCCGCTCGGGGATGCGCGACTTGGCCTCGGGCGCCTTCTTTCGCACCCGGTCCAGCTCCTTCTGCGAGAGGTCTTTCGCTTCATCTGCGTTGTTGACCACTCGCGGCGTCAGGAATACGATCAGTTCGGTCCGCGTATTCTGTTTCGAAGTGCTGCGGAACAGATTGCCCAGCAGCGGGAGGTCGCCCAACACCGGCAGCTTGTTCCGGATGTTCGTGCGGCCGGTCTTCTGTAGGCCGCTGAGCACCAGCGTGTCGCCGTCTCGCAGCGTCACTGAGGTGTCCGTTACGCGCTGCGTGGTTAGCGGAGCCACCGCACTGTTGCCTACGGATCGGAACTCCACGAGGTTGCTATCCTCCTGGTAAACGTCTACGCGCACCATCCCTTCCGAAGTAATTCGGGGGGTCACGTTCAGGATCAGGCCGACCTCCTCGAAGTCGACGTTGGACGTGGTCTGCCCGCCAAATCCCACCGTGGTCCCCTTCAGGTAAGGCACCCGGTCGGTTACGTCGATCTCCGCTTCCTGGTTGTTGGCCGTGAAGATGCTGGGCGTCGACAGGATGCGGATCCGGTCGTCCCGGCCCACCGCGGTGAGTACCGCGCTGACGTCGCCGCGGAGGATGGTCCAGCGTGCGCCCGCGGCCAGGGCGTCGGTGGGGTTCAGGACCCCGGTCTTCGGTAGAACGGGGAAGACGCCCTCGAGCTTGTTCTTCAAGCCGTCCAACAGGAAGTCGATGCCGAACTTGGTGGTGCGGTCCAGCGTCACTTCCACCACCAGCGCTTCCAGCAGAACCTGCTTCACCTCCACGTCGAGCTGTTCGATGAGGTCACGCACCGCCGCCTCGTTCTCCGGTGAGGTGGTGATGATGAGGCTGTTCGTGTTCCGCTCCGGCGTCACCAGCACGTTGTTCCGCAGTTGGAGCAGGTTGACGTACTGTCCGCCCGAGGTGCGGCCCGTAGTCGCCTCGTTGCCGCCTCCGCGGCGATTGTAGTACGGGTCGTAGTAGAATTGCGCCAACTCCTGCGCGCCGTCCGGTAGCTCCGGCCGCCCCGAGGCATCCGCCAGTCGTGTGCCCGCCGGGTCCTTCGGGCCGCTGGGACGGAAACCGGTCCGCGGCAGATCCAGTTCCGCTCCGCCCGCCGCGTTCGACTGATCGTTGCTGTCGCCGACGCGCCGCTTGATGCGCCGGTCGCGCCGCGAGCCGCGGTCGTTGTTGCCCCCGAAGCCGCCGAAGAAGCCGCCAAAGAACCCGTTATTGCCCTGATTCGAGCCGGTACCGAACGACTGCGAAAGCACGTACGCCATATCGTCCGCGTTCGCGTTTTTCAGCTTGATCGCGAAGGTGGTGGTGGAGTACTCCACCTTCTGGTCCAACTCCACCAAGAGCTCTTCTACGCGCTTCATGGTGTCTTCGTCCGCGGTAATCAGGAGCTTGTTGGTGCGGGTATCCGCCACGATCCGCGCCTGGCCGGCCGAGAAGCTCGCGGTGGTCTTCTGCTGGGAGTTACCCCCTCCAAAGCCGCCGAACGGGTTGAAGTTGAACGACGCCTGGTTGTTTTGCTTCGGCGTTTCGCCGCCCAGCAGCGCGTCGTTCAACATCTGCGCCAGCTTGAGCGCTTCGGCGAACTTGACCTCGTAGACTTTGGTCACGTTGTGCGGGTTCAGCCCTTCATCCAGCTCCTTGACGATCTCCTCGACGCGCTTCAGGTTCTCGACTGAGCCCACTACAATCACGGAGTTGGTTCGCTCGTCGTCCACGGCGGCGACGGCAGAGCGCGGCTCGTTGGGCGACTTCTGCCCCGGCTGCGGCGGCTGAAACGGCTGACCGGGCTGCCCCATCGGCGGCGGCGGGGTGCGCGGAGCGATCTGCTTGAACAGCTCCGTGATCAACTCCGCCATCTTCTTCGCCGGCACGTGCTTCAGGTGGAAGGTCCGCAGCTCGTTATTGCCGGCTCCCTTGTCCAGTGCGGTGATGATCTGTCGCAGGGAAGCCACGTTGGAGGCGGTGTCCGTGATGATCAGCGCGTTCGCCCCCGCCAGGCCGATGATGCTGGCGCCCTCATTCAACAGCGGCTGCAGGTCCTTCGCCAGTGTCGCGGCCTCCGCGCTGGAGAGGGGGATCACTTGCCGGATCACCTCACTGCCGCCCAGGTCCATGTCTCCCGGCGCCGAGATCTTGACCGTGGTCGAGCTGGAGACGGCGCGCTTGACGGACATCACCTTGAGGATGCTGCCGTCCAGCGCCGCCGTGAAGCCCCGCACCTCCAGCAGCGCCTGCAGCACGGCCATCGCGCGCTTCTGATCCATCGGCTGAGTCTCGATGACGGTCACTTCGCCGGAACAAGCGGGGTCCTTCACCACGGTCCACTTGAACGCCATCGCGTACGCCTGGAGCACCGTATCGATGTTGGTGCCCCGGAAGTCCAGCCGGATCATCCCCGCCGGCGCACTCGGCGCGCTGGGAGGCTTCGGCGCGACCGCAACCGGCGGACCCGCGACTGCCGGCGCCCCTGTGGGCGTCGGGGCCGCCGGCTTCGCTCCGGAACCAGCCGGCTGGCCTGGAGTGGCGGCACCGCCCGCAGGCTTGGTGGCTGGCACAGGCTTCGCCGCCGGCGCCGGAGGGGGACTCGGTGTCTTCTCGGCCGGCTTCGGCCTCGCGGCGGCCGGAGCGACCGCGGGCTTGGTGGCCGGAGTAACCTTCACCGGCTTGGATTCCACTGGCGCGGGCGCCGCCGACGCGCACGCGGAAAGCGCTGTCTGCCCCGCCAGGAGGATCCCCGCGCAGCGCCGGAGGCGAGACTGGACTCGGTTCTTGCTTCGCTTCATCAAAAGGTTCCTCGTTACTTGCTGGGCGGCGCTGCGACGGGTGTGGCGGTAGGAGCGGAGAGGACCGGCATCGCACCGGCCGGAGGAGGTCCGGAGCGTCGCCCCACGGGCGCGCCGGGCGGCACCGGACCGCCGGGCGGCACCGGACCGCCGGGCGGCACCGCTCCCGGTTGTCCGGGCGCACCTCCCCCCGGATTGGGTGAAGCGCCGCCACTACCGGCGTTCAGAGGGGTCGCGCTGAACGCCGTGGACTTGGCCAGGCTGCGAGGCGCGCCGTTCAAAGTAAGGCTCAGCTCGCTCTGAGCGATGCCCTCCACCTTTGCGCCCTGAAGTTCATCGCCCGCCTTCAGGTAGCGACCCTGCTTGCTGGCCTTGTTCTCGACTACGGCGTAGACGTCATTACCGATCGCGACCGTACCGCTGTAGACCCAGTCTTTCAATGGGTCCGGTGGCTCGGGCGCTTTGGGCGGGGCGGAGGCGGGGGGCGCCGTCTCCGGTTTCTTGGCGTCACCGGCTTTGTCGACGGGCGGTAATACCGGAGGGACCGGAGGTCCTACTAGGGGAGGGGGCGGCACGACCCGTTTCTTTGGCAGCCGCGGCGAAAACGGGTTCAACTCCAGCAGCCGCCGATACCGCTCGAACGAAGGCGCATCCGAAGCGGTGACCCGCTTCTTCTCGGGCAGCTCCCCCCGAATCGTCTCGCTCACCTTCACCGCCTGCGCTGGCTGCATGCGGGATTCGCGCTGCTGGTTGGCGGACGGGACACCCGGCAGCACCCATACTGCCACCGCCAGCGCACCCAACCCGGCTGCGCCGGTCAAAAGAGAACGATCAACCGTTCGCTGCATCCCGCTTCTCCTTCTCACCCGTCACGTACGCCACCAACCGGACTTCCATGTCCAACCGGTCACTCTGCGGATCTTTCGCTACTAGCTGTACCTGGCTCACCTGGTAGCCGCCATTCCGGCGTTCCAGTTCATAAAGGAATCGAGCCGCTTCCGGGAAGCGAGCCGTCAAACGCACGTGCACCGGCACCCGTCGGACGCCGGAGATTTCATCCGGCTCCGAAGGCTTCACGTCTTCGAGTTTCAGACCGGCCGCACTGGCAGCGGCCTGAGCCGAGACCACCATGTCTTGCACCACGGCTCGCGGCGTCCCAGTGGTCAGCCGCTTGCCGATCCGCTCCTGGAGGTCGTCGATCTCCCGGTGCAGCGCCACCAGGTCTCGCTGGGTCTGCACCTGCTTTCGGCGCGCCACAGCCAGTGCGCGCGAGCCCGGAGTGCCACCGGACGTCACCGCGTCGATGACGATGAAGACGGCGATCGCCAGCGCCACTACGATCAAGAGGCGCTCCCGGACCGAAAGCAGCTTCATGGCAGCTCTCCCGACGCCTGCTGCGTCACCTGTGCCGGTCGCGGACCGGTTTTCGACACTTCGGCGAGCGTACAGTCGATGCGGAATTGAGTGACCGCCGTGTCACCCACTGTCGCACTGCGCAGGTAACCCAGCTCCACGGCACGGAACCCGCCCGCCTGTTCCAGCGAGCGCTGCCACCGGCCCACCTGCGCGGCGTCCTGAGTGGAGCCCTGCAGCCGCAAGGGCTGTCCACGCTCGAACGACATCTCCGTAAGCCAGACCCCCGCGGGCGCCAGGGAGGCCGCCCGGCGCAAGAGCTCCAGCGGTGGGTCGTCCGCGGACGACACGGTCCCTTCCAGCGCCCCCCATTGACCCTTCAGCTTCTCCCGCTGCTTGGCGAGCGCTGTGGTCAGCTTGCGATCTTGCGAGCTCTGCTGCGTTAACCGATCCGCCTCCTCTAGGTCGGCGGCGCTCCGGCGCTGGCGGTCGAACTGCCAGCTGCCCAGCGCCACCGCCAGCGCGAGGGCCGCGACCATCCCGGCCACCGCCCGGGAGCGCCCCTGCGACCGCGCGGCCTCGGGTTTCCCCTGCGGCTCCAGGCGCAGCGGGTAGTGTCCGGCTCCCAGCCACTGCCGGGCAGTACCGGCCAATGCCGCCCATTCCGCGCTCAATTCATCGAACCCGGGTAGGGTGCCGCTGCCCACGGATCGGACCGGCAACCCCAGCAGCGCCGCAAGTCCCTCTGGGTCCACACCTCCCGCCAGCACCAGTTCTTGAACCGCGGTGTCAGGAGATTGGATCGTGTGGGCCGCCAGGGAGCGGCGCAGGTCACCTTTCCAGCTTCCGCCGTTCCGCGGTAAAAACCGCGTGAATAGGGGCAGATCACCGCAGATCGCCTGTGCGACCAGCCCGTCTTCCTCCGGCGCCACGAGCAGCCATGAGCCCAAACCGGCACCCGGTGCTGCCGCCTCCAGCCAGGCGTCGGCGGTCGCCAGCGGCGCTACGGCGTATCCCTCCACGCGGATACCGGCGGCCTGAAGTGACCGCTCCATCCGCGCCAGTTCCGCACGCCGGGTCACCGCCAGCAACACCTCGCTCCCGGCCGTACCGCCGTTCGACGCGGTTAGCTCGCAGTAGCCGGTTGCAAGCTGGTCGATGGGCAGCGATAGATGTCGCTGCGCCTCGAACTGCACCAATTGCGGCAGTTGGTCCGCGTCCGCCGGCGGTAACTCCACCCGCCGGACGACGACCGCCCGCGCGGGAAGGCACACCACCACCCGGCGCTCGCGGATACCGGCACGCTCCAGCGCCTGCACCGCCGCCCGCGCGCGTCCGTCCTCGTCAGCGGGCGCCTCCGCGCTGGCCCATCGCTGCACGACCGGCGTGTCTCCGCGGCGACCGGCCTGGAGAACCCGCACCTGGGAGCCGGTGAGCGAGAGGACCACCACCTCCGACCGTGCCGCCTCGCTTCGCTTACTATTTTGCCTAACGATCACCCGCTGACTCCTCATTCTCCAGCAGCGGCCGGAACCAGGCGGTCCATCCCGGAAATCGGTCCGGCTTCCGCCACTGTACGATGGTGGCCGCTTCGTCCGTAGAAGCGGGCCAGTAGACCAGGGCCGAAACCGCGTCGATCCGGCTCGATCCTGTCTCGCGGATGAGACAGCGGACGAGGTAGACACTGGAGCGGAGGCTGAATTGCTTCTCCATCTGGTCCGGCTGCATCCCGCCAGTCTGCGGAGCTGTCGTGTTTCCCTGGCCGGCGGTCTCGGTCTGCTGCCCCGCGGCGGCGGACACCTCCAGCAAATCGGCCCACGCCACTCCCTCCGGTTTCTCGGTCCGTCGCTTCACGATCTGCTGCACCAGATCCGAGCTAACGCCCGGGATCGTGCGCAGTACTGCGGGCGAGGCGCTGTTTACGTTGATCCGTCCCGGCAAAAACTTGCGACGATCGACGGTCCACTCGTCCATCACTGCACCCCACCACTTCTCTTCGATCCCGCCCTCACGGAGCGCTTCGGAAACCGACTTGAACGCCTGTCCGGAGGTACTCGTCGCTTCCTTCTGCCGCCGCTTCTCGATGAGGTTCTGGAGTTGCTCCGGAGTCACGACTGGCTGCGCTCGATTGGCGGCGGCGAGCAGTTCTTCCGCTCCCGCGCTGTTCACGTCCACGCGTGCCTCGCCTGTGGCGTCCACGTTGTTCTCGCCGGCCAACGGCGACAGCCACTCACTCACGGGCGGCACGGGCAACTCCGCGGTCTCCCGCATCGTCGGTGCGCCGAAGAACGCGCGGGTGTCGACATCTCGCACCAGCAACAGCTCCTCCACGGTGTCATACGGTCGGCGCTTTACCTCATACGGGCGGGGGCCACCGGTGTACTTGTCTTTACTCTTCTCATCACGCCAGCTCACCATCGCATTCACAGTGCGTTCCGTCATACCGGGAAGCTTCTTCAACTGATCCGCATCCGCTCCGTTCAGGTCGATCCGAGCGGAACAATCCAGGATCTGGACGGCCATCTCGAGCTGCGGCATCGTGTCGCTCGGTCCCGCCGCAAAGGGTGCCCAGCTGAGCTGGCCGTTGCGTTCAAGGGTCGCACGCAGCGTTTCCGGGTCGGTGCGGCCCTGCTCCAGCAGCGCCAGCCCGCGGTTGACCGCTCCCCGCAGGGCAGCTTCCCGCTGCACCTCATCGATCCCTCGCCGGGCCGCGCGCACTTCCAGACGAGCCGTGGTGGATAGCGACACGGCGGCAACTATCAGCACCGTCAGCGCCAGAACCGCAAGAATCAGGGCCTGCCCCCGCCGCCGCCGTTTGCGAGGAAATGGGGAAACGAGGCAATGAGTTAATGAGGGGCGGCAGCATTTCCCCATTTCCCCGTTTCCCCATTTCCGCTTCAATCGGAGGTCAGCCACCGGAGCCTCCCGTTCCGCCGTCTGCCGGGTTCTTTTCCGGGTCCGTCCCCGGGTCCGCGGGTGGGACGACTTCCGTTTCGAACGGTGCGACCCCGGTCGCGCCGAGCTGGATCAACGTCTTGTAAGCGCGCGGTTTATCGCGCTCCCGGTCGTTGCGCGGGGCCAGCAGCAGGGTGACTTCCACCGCGCGCGGCAAGGTGCGCTCCGAGCTGCCACCTGACTGGCTTTTGTCCTCGACCTTAAGCGGCGGGTCGGCTTCGGAGTCCGCGGACCAGCTCGGCTCCGCGCTTCCCTTTCCCCGGTACTGCAACTGCAGCGCGCCTACCCGTTCACACACCACCACGGCCTCACCCGGCTGGGTCTCCGTCAGCCACCGCTCTTGCCGCATCAAATCAGCCGTTCCGTCCGGGCGTGGGCGCAGTGCATATTCCACTCGCACGGCGTCCGACCGCGCCTCTTGCTGCGCCGCCGCGGTGCCGGTGCGGCGATAGTTGAGCGTGGTGAAGCGGAGGAACGGCTTCCACTGGTCGGATACTTCCGGCGGTTGCGCGCTGAACAGTGTCTCCTCAGTGTTCACGCCCGAGAGAAAGGCGGCAGTCAGATCCGATGCCAGCAAATCAAGCGCGCCCCGTGCTTCCGCGTGGATTTCCGTGCGTTCCCGGATGCGGTCGGAGGCCTCCAGGCCGGTCCGCAGCGCTAGCCCGATTCCCGCCGCCAGCATGCCGGTCAGCAGCAGTGACACCAGGACCTCCAGCAGCGTAAACGCCCGTCGACCCGTTGCACTCGCGTGAAACCGTTTCATCGCGCGGCCTTTCGCACGTACGTTGCGTACTCCACCGAACGGGGACTCTCGGGGTCGCCCCACAGCACCCGCACCCGCACCCGCTCCAGCCCCGGCACCTCCGTGGGCGTGATCACCGTCTGCCAGCTGTAGCCGGGCCGCTCCTCGCCGAAGTCCCCCTTCGTCTCCCCCTCCTGGCCACCCTGCAGCTCCAGTTCCGCCAGCTTTTCCCGCGCGAGCAGTTGGACGGCGGTAAACTCCTCCGCCCGGCCCGCGGCCTGCGTCGCGCTGCCGATGCAGGCCACGCAGGCCGCAATCCCGGTGCCGAGCAGCGCAATGGCCACCACCACCTCGATCATGCTCAGTCCCCGCCGGTGCTTGTAGACGTTCATCATGGCTGAGCCTCCTGGAGGGTCAGCCGTCCCGTCCGCGGGTTGATGGTAAGTAAGGTTGGCGCTCGTCCTTCCTGCTGGAACCGGATCGTCCCCTCGTCTGCCCTGCCGTCGGGATAGAACCGCAGCAGCGTGTCTCCCTCCCGCGATCCCGCTTCCAGGCGCACGTCCACGTCTCGGGGAACCGGCACCAGCCGTAGTTCCGGCGGTGTGCGCTCATTGACCGGCGGCGGTGCCGCTGTGCGCTCTCCGTCACCGTCCACGTCCAAAGGCTTGGCCGTAAGGCGCAGCGCGTGGCTCCCTTCATCCAGGGAGATCACCACGGGATGCTCCGACGAGATCGCCAGCCCGCGCGCTTCCGTGGCGAACACCAGCGTCCGGCGCACGGTCCAGTCATACTGAGCCGCCGACTGGAACCGGGTGAAAGACGGAATGATCACGCCCGTCGCCAGCAGCAGCACCAGCATGACCACGATCAACTCGATGAGCGTCAGCCCCCGGCGAGCGGCCGGACGCGCCGTCGCATGGAACGGTCGCGCCGCCCTTCCGGGCTGCCGGTTTGCTGTTTCTGCCGCACTTCGAGACTGCACTGTCTTCTCACGGTCAACGACCCCGCACCATTGGGGCGGAAGTCTAGCGGTTTTCCCAACTTGTCACGTCCGCGTCCGCACCCACCCCGCCCGGTTGCCCGTCCGCCCCAAAAGAGGCCAGGTCATAGGTCGCTGTGTCATGGTTTCCTGGGCTCTGGTAGAGGTACGGCCGTCCCCACGGGTCCAATGGCAGTTCCTTCTTGAGGTATGGGCCGTTCCACGCTCGCGGCGTTGGCGCCGCCACCGGCGTCTCGCGCAGTGCCGCCAGCCCCTGCTCGCCGGTGGGATAGCGGCCGTTGTCCGCCGCGAACAGATCCAGCGCCAGGCCGATCGACTCCACGTCCGCCACCGCCTTCGCCCGCCGCGCGTCTTCGCTGCGCCCCGCAACCCGCGGCACCACAATCGCCGCCAGCACGCTCAAGATGGTGATCACCACCAGCAGCTCGATCAGCGAGAACCCCCGCCGCCGTACTGGTGGGAGAAATGCCGATTTGCGATTTCCAAGCTTCAATCTGGCACTCCCCTTCGGTACGCAACTGCCGCGCACCCTCAACCCCGACCCACGCCGCGTGAACCACCCCACCGGTTGCCAAACAGAGACATTGCGTGCGGAGCGTACCAATCCCATCCGCCTCCACCCTACCACCCAACCGGACGCCCCTGACGTGGCCAGGCGGTTCTCATCCCCCCCGCGCCACAACACCTGAACTCCTGAACTCCGTACCCCGCTATTTCCCCACCGCCATGTTCGCCTCAAAGATCGGTAACAGGATCGAAAGCACGATGAACCCCACGACCACCCCCATCACCACCACGATCACCGGTTCGATGAGGGTCACCAGTCGCCGGATCTGGCCGTCGATCTCGAAGTCCAGGCTGTCGGCGGTCCGCACCAGCATCGCCGGAAGACGGCCGGTCTCCTCGCCCACCCCGGCCATGTGTACGACGATCGGCAGGAACGCGTCGGTGGACTCCATTGCTTCGGCCAGGCTTTCACCCTGCCGGATGGAGTCCTTGATCCGATCCACGGCCCGGGCGGTGCTGACGTTGCCCACCGCGTCCCGCGCGATCTCCAGAGATTCCAGGATCGGCACGCCGCCCGTCAACATCGTCCCCAGCGAGCGTACGAAGCGCGAGGCCACAATCCGGCCGAGTAGCCCCCCTACCAGGGGGATGCGCAGCTTGAACCCGTCCCACGCCGCCTGACCGGCCGGCGTCGCCAGGTACCGGCGCGTCCCGAAGACCGCCGCGGCGATACCCACGAGGAGCTGCCGCCAGTAGCTGGTGAGGAAGCCCGTTATGGAGAGCAGGATCACCGTGGGCAGGGGCAGTGCCGTGTGCAGATCCTTGAGCACACCGGCCAACCGCGGCACCACAAACGTAAGCAGGAACGACACTGCGGAGACGGCGACGACGACCAGCACCACGGGGTAGGTAAGTGCCGATACCACCTGGGAGCGTCGAGTGATCTCCCGTTCCAGGTAGCCCGCCAGCCGCTCCAGCACTTCGGCGAGCTGTCCGGCCGTCTCCCCGGCCTGCACCATGTTCACGTAAAGTCGCGGGAAGTCGCGGGGATAGAAGGCGAGCGCTTCCGAGAGCGGGCGTCCGGCCCGCACCTCTTCCTGCACCCGCGTCAACCGCTCCCGCAGCCCGAACGACTGCGCCTGCTTGATGAGCACGGTCAGTGCCCGGTCTAACGGCAGTCCCGCGCCCACCAGGTCGGCAAGCTGCCGCGTGAACAGTACCACCTCCATGCGTCCCACGCCGCGCTGCCACGGGAGTACCGGCGCTGCGGCCACCGCCTTCCCGGCCTTCGCTCCGGGTTCCACTTGCCGCCCCGCGGCGACGTTCAGCGCCATCGGGAATAGGCCCAGGGCACGCACGCGCTCCGCCCCCAGTTCGGGATTGTCCGCCTGGATTACGCCGCTCACGGCGGCGCCGGAGCGGTCCAGAGCCTGGTAAGAGTAATCAGGCATGGTCGAAATTGAAAATTGAGAATTGGAAATTAGCAATTGTCAATTGGATCCGGTGGATCACGTGGCTAGTCATCGTAGACCTGCTCTCTCTGGCAAACGCGCAGCAGCTCACTCACCGTAGTGGTGCCGTCGAGCACCTTGTGGCGCGCGTCTCCCAATAGCGTGGTCATGCCGCGCTTCATCGCATACTGGCGGATCTCCCCGGCCGGGAGCCGCTGCACGATCATCTGCTGAACCGTTTCATCCACCGGCAGCAGTTCGTAGATGCCGCTGCGGCCGCGGTAGCCGTAGCCCTTGCACTCCTCGCAGCCGGTACCGTAGAAGAGCGGGCCGTTTGCCAGCTCCGGACCCAGCAGCGCGGCCTGCGTCCACATCTCGTGATCCCGCGGCACCTCGGCCATACACGCGCGGCAGATGACCCGCACCAGCCGTTGGGCGATGCTGCCGACCAGTGAGGAGGCCACCAGGTACGGCTCGGCGCCCATGTCCAGCAGGCGACTCACGGCTCCAGCGGCGTCGTTAGTGTGGAGGGTGGAGAGCACCAGGTGACCGGTAAGCGCCGCGTGGATGGCGATCTCCGCTGTCTCGCCGTCGCGGATCTCTCCCACCATGATCACGTCCGGGTCCTGCCGCACGATGTGCCGCAGCCCCCCGGCAAAGGTGAGACCGATGTGCGGCTGCACCTGCATCTGCACCACGCCGTTGAGCTGGTACTCCACCGGATCCTCGATGGTGATGATCTTCCGCTCCCGCGAGTAGATCCCGTTCAGCGCGGCGTAGAGCGAAGTGGTCTTGCCGCTGCCGGTGGGGCCAGTCACCAGCAGGATGCCGTGTGGCGAGGAGATGAGCTGTCGGAATCGCGACAACGCGTCGGAGCGCATACCCAGCTCTTCCAAGGTCAGCAGCGCGGAGGAGCGGTCCAGGATGCGCATCACCACGCTCTCCCCGTACAGCGAGGGGATGGTGGAGACGCGCACGTCCACCTGTCGTCCCGCCGCCTGGAGCCGCATCCGTCCGTCCTGCGGCAACCGCCGCTCGGCGATGTTGAGGTCACTGAGGATCTTGATGCGGGAGACGATGGCCGGATGGAGGCGCTTCGGCGGCGCGGAAGCATCGTGCAGGATGCCGTCTACGCGATAACGGACCCGCAGCTCCCGCTCGAACGGCTCCACGTGGATGTCGCTGGCCCGGTCCTGGATCGCCTGGTTCAGGATCAGGTTCACCAGCTGGATGATCAGCTCTTCCTGCGCCATCTTCTGCAGGTCGGCCACGTCCAGCGCTTCGTCCGTGCCCAGGTCGTCTGCGTCGCGCGCCTCGGCGTCCTGCAGCATCCGGGCCAGGTAGAACCGCTCCGTCGCCCGCCGGATCTCGGAGGGCAACGCGAGCACCGGCCGGATACCCAGCCCGGTAAGCATCTGCAAGTCGTCCTGGGTAGCCAGGTCCAGTGGGTCCGACACGGCGACCATCAGGCATCCGCCCTCCGTGGACAGTGGCAGCACCTGTCGAGCTACGGCAAACTCGCTCGGCACAAGCCCCAACACGTCGGAGGAGACTTCGACCGTTCGCAGGGGCACCACGTCCAGGCCGAAAAGGCTACCCAGGGCCCGCATCAGCGCCTGCTCCGGAGCCGCGGGACGCCCCGCAGCAGGGGTCAGCAACACCTCGACCAGGCGCTTCCCGGATTGCCGCTGCTCGCTGAGCGCGGCGCGGAGGGACTCCTCGGAGAGCAGCCCCGCAGAGACCAGCGTCGACTGAAGTGATGGAGGCGCGGAGAGGGACATCAGGTGGTGACTTGCAACTCACGCTCCGGCGCCGGCGCGGGAGTGTGATAGTGAAACAGTGAGGCCAGATGAATAAGAGGAAGCAAAACGCCGGGGCGGCGCCACACCTACCAATCGGGGATCTGGTTCGTTGGCCGGGTGCCTAACTCTGTGATGCTTAGACGCGGCAACCTCTAAAAACGTAACGGTTGCCCACACAAGCAATATTTTCGCAATACCCGTCTTGGGACCGGATCGAGGGAAGGACCCAGGGACGCGGGCATTCGCATCGTGCTCGGCTCCGCTGTCGCCTTGGTGCGGTGCATCTAGCGCCTTTCGCGCAAAAACGGCTTTCCACCGAACCCACGCCGATTAAGCCATTTAGCCTTTAGCCTGCCCCACGTCGTTTCCGAAACTAACGCCCTGATCGCTCGTCCAATCAACGCAAGCATTCTCCTCGCGTCGCTCGCCTGGGCCGCACGACGTGACCCGTAGTAAAGCAGGTCCGTGCATGCGTCACCTCGCGGTCACCTCGTTCGTCGCCCTCTCCGCCCTAGCGGCCTCGGGCGCCACGCTTTCCCGGCGGCCGGTGGTCGCCCCAAAAGCGCCACAGAAGGCGCCTGCTAAGTCGGAGCTCACCGGACCCGTCGCGTCTCCGGTCCTCGCCATCCGGGGGATAACGCTCTGGGAGGGCACCGGTGCGGCTCCGCTGCCGAACGCCTGTGTAGTGATGGAGGCTGGGCGGATCATTGCGGCGGGGCCATTGAGCCGGGTCAAGATTCCGCCCCAAGCACGAATTCTCTCCGCGCCCCCGGGTACCACGCTGCTTCCCGGTTTTTTTGACATGCATGCCCACACAAGCGTGCACCCGGGTCTGATGCCGTACTTTCTGGCAAACGGCGTAACGAGCGTCCGGGACCTCGGCTGCGCCGACACGCAGCTAGAAGCGCTCAAGCAGTACCGGACGGACGCTCCCGTGGGGAAGCAGCTCGGACCGCGCCTCTTCCTCTCCGGTCCGCCGCTGGACGGCTTCCCGCGTGCCGCCAACTGGTTCCCCGGCCCCGGCGCCCGAACGGCAGCCGAAGCTGAGACGGCAGTCGGAAAGCTCGCGGACGACGGGGTAGACGTAATCAAGCTGTACCGTCGCCTCAACACCACGGTCGCCAAGGCGGCCGTCGATGAGGCGCACCACCGCAACCTGCCGGTGACGTGGGATTATCAGTGGAACTACCGCTACCTGGCCGGCGCAATCAACTCGGGCGTCGACGGCCTGGAGCACGTCTACTACTCAGAACGTACGTCCGCCACGGAATATGAGCAGCTTGCGGAGTCGATCGGCGCCTCTCGCCTCTGGTTCGACCCCACCCTCGTCGCCTTCCGTCCGCCCGATGACTCCGTGAGCCAGGATACGGACTTCGACCGCCTGCCCCCGTCCGTGCCACGGTTCTGGCGCAGCCTGTTCTGGCCCATGGAAACGGACTCGGAGTTCGCCACGATGAAGGGCTTCGTGCGGCGAGTCCACCGCCAGGGTGGACGGTTGTTGGTTGGAACCGATAGCCCGGTCAAGTACGTCGCCCCCGGCTACGCGGTGCACCACGAGATGCTGCTGCTGGCCGAATGCGGCCTCACCCCGGTTGAAGTACTGCTGGCTGCCACCCGGAACGCCGCCGAGGCGCTCCGCAAACAGGCCGATCTGGGCACGGTCGAGGTCGGCAAGCTGGCCGATCTGGTACTCGTCAACGGCAACCCGCTTAAGGACCTCCGCGCCACCCGCAGCGTGCGCTGGGTGGTGCTGAACGGCCGGCTCTACGATCCGAAGCGGCTGTTGGAGCAAGCCCGAAGCAGCGCACCGGACGTAAAACTCACGCTGCCGCCGCACCTGCACGGTGATTGACTGAACACCTGCACCCAG
>Ga0255338_1002068_pt1 | contig 32424 bp, 24 predicted proteins | sample MeOH1_35cm_T4_19_FD_203715 | JGI IMG/M metagenome (GOLD analysis project Ga0255338, IMG submission 203715) | Sandy soil microbial communities from University of British Columbia, Vancouver, Canada - MeOH1_35cm_T4_195 | ecosystem: Engineered > Artificial ecosystem > Sand microcosm > Unclassified ... | reverse complement strand
GCCGTGGTGCCGGCGCTCGCCATCTCGTAGTTGTTGGCTTCCAGCGCCGGCTTGAGGAAGCGCAGGATCGCCGCCTCGTCGTCGACGACGAGCACGCGCGTCTTGGCGGTCATGGGGCACCCTGCTCGCGCGGAAAGACCATGGTGAAGCGGGCGCCGCGGCCACCACCCACCGGCGTCTCGGCATCAATCGAGCCGCCATGCGCTTCCATGATGCCTTTGGCGATAGCGAGGCCGAGGCCCGTGCTCTGGCTGCCGTCGGCGCGTGTCATGCTCAGTTCGGGTCCTTTGGCGAACTTGTCGAAGATATGCGGCAAGGCGTCCGGCGCAATGCCGGGGCCGTTGTCAGTGACGCGCAACACCACCTCACCCGGCCCGACCATCGCATCAATGACGATCTGCGTCTCTTTCGGCGTGTGGATGAGTCCATTGGCGACCACGTTGCCGAGCGCCTGCTCGGCCAAGGTCGCGTCGGCGCGCACCAGCGGCAGGTCGGCCGGCAGCGCGACGGCGATTACCTGCGGCGCCCCGCGCCGTCGCGCGGCGCCGACGACGCGGTCGACGATCTCGCGCAGATCGATCCAATCGCGCCGTAATTCCAGCGCGCCGGCATCGATGCGCGTGATGGCGAGCAGGTTGCGCACCATCTCGTCGAGATCTTCGGCCTCCTGCTTGATCTGGCCGAGCAGGTCCTTCTTGGTCGCGTTGTCGAGCTTGTCGCCATAATCCAACAGGCTCGTCGCCGAACCCAGGATCGAGGACAAAGGCGTGCGGAAGTCGTGTGAGATCGAGGCGAGCAAGGTGTTGCGCACGCGCTCGGTCTCGGTGGCGGTCTTCGCGCTCACCATCTCGCGCGCGAGCGAAGCGCGATCGAGTGCTGCCGCCGTCTGCTCGGAGAGCGTATCGAGCAGCGCCCGCGCCTCCGAATCAAGCGGGCCCGAGTTCGTATCCTTGCCGACGCCAATCACGCCCAAGGTTTTGTCGCCGATGCGCAAGGGAACGAAGTACCACGGAATGATCGGTAAGGTGCCGGTGTCGGCGCCGGCCGGCTCGGCGTGGTTATAGGCCCAGCGGGCGGCGGTCATGGCGGCTGCATCGAGCATATCTTCCGGCGGCCAGGCGGCCGTGAGAGCGAGATCGTCGCCGTTCGACAAGAGCACGACCACGGGGCGACCGAGGCCGGCATGGATTTCGCTGGCGGCACCTTCGGCCAGCACATCCTGCGTCGCCAGTCCCGACATGCGGCGGGTGAACTCGTACAGGCGTCGCATCGCGCGCATGCGGTTTGCCGCAATCCGCGCCTGCTCACGCACACGACCCGCCATCGCCGAACTGACGACGGCGACCACTAGAAAGATGATGAGCGCGAGCAGCTCATAGGGCTCGGCGATGGTGAAGGTGTAAAGCGGCGGGATGAAGAAGAAATTGTAGACGGCGAAGGACAGAATCGACGCGTAGACAGCAGGCCAGATGCCGAAATTCATGGCGGCGAACAACACCGCCAGCATGAAGATCATCGACAAGTTCGGAATCGGCGTAAAATAGGTAAGAATTTCGCCGGCGCCGAGCGCCAACACGACCGCCAGGGTCGCGTAGAGGAAATGCAACGGCTCGGGCCTTAGCCATCCCCAACGCCGTTTCGCGGGCGCCGCTGGCGTTTCCGCCTCGCGCGTCACCATGTGGATGGCGATGTCTTGCGTCCGCCGTACCAGTTCGTGCGGCAGCGATCGACGCAGCAATTCGGTGAGGAAGCCGCCGCGCGAGCGGCCGATCACGATCTGCGTCACGTTCTCGAACTTGGCGAAGCGCAACAGCTCCGCCGGCAGGTCGGCACCGGTCAGCGTCTGCGTCTCGGCACCCAGGCTCTGGGCCAAGGCCATGGCATCGTCGAGCCGCTGGCGCGCCGCGTTGTCGAGCACCGTGCCGGGGCGCTCGACCGTGACTGCCATCCAAGGCGCGTCCATGAGATCGGCCTGACGTTTGGCCGCGCGCACCACCATCGGCGAAATCGGATCCGGCCCGATGCAGGCCAGGATGCGCTCGCCCGCTGCCCAGGGACCTTCGATCGCCTGCGCCTGCATGCGCTCGATCAGCGCCGCATCGACGCGCTCGGCCGCGCGCCGCAAGGCGAGCTCGCGCAGCGCCGTGAGGTTCTGCGGCTTAAAGAAGTGCTCGACGGCGCGGGCCGCCGTGTCCTGGACGTAAACTTTGCCTTCGGCCAGTCTTCTCAGCAATTCGTCAGGTGGAAAGTCGACCAGCACGACTTCGTCGGCTTTGTCGAACACCATGTCGGGCACGGTCTCGCGCACCCGCACCTTGCTGATCTTCTGGACGACGTCGTTGAGGCTTTCCAAATGCTGGATATTGAGCGTGGTCCAGACGTCGATGCCGGCGTTCAAGAGCTCGTCGACATCCTGCCAGCGCTTGGGATGGCGGCTGCCGGGCACGTTGGTGTGCGCGTATTCGTCCACCAGAAGCAGGCTCGGCCTGCGCGCCAGCGCAGCATCCAGGTCGAACTCGCGCATGACCTGGTTGCGATAGACGATCGGCTTACGCGGCAAGACCTCGAAGCCGGCGACGAGTTGCTCCGTCTCGCGCCGGCCGTGGGTCTCGATCAGGCCGGCAACCACGTCACGCCCGCCGGCGCGCTCGCTGTGCCCCGCGGTGAGCATCGCGTAAGTCTTGCCGACGCCAGGGGCGGCGCCGAGAAAAATCTTCAGCCGGCCCCGGCCTTCTTTCTTGGCCAGGGCCAGCAGCGCGTCAGGGGACGCTCTTTGCGTTTCGTCGCTGGCCATCCGGCTCCTCGGCGAAACCGATCTTAGGACTTCATCGCATCGAGCGCGAGATTGAGCTCGAGGACATTCACCCGCGGCTCGCCAAGCAGCCCGAGCCAGCGCCCTTGCGTCTCGCTCTCCACCAATGCGCGCACGCGCTCCTCGGGCAGATTTCGGGCTTTGGCGACGCGCGGAACCTGGAACAGCGCCGCCGCCGGTGAGATGTCCGGATCGAGGCCGCTCGCCGACGTGGTGACGAGATCGACCGAAACCGGCGCCGATGGATTCTCCTTCTTGAGGGTCTCGACGTCTTCCTTGACGCGGTCGGCCAAGGCCTTGCTCGTGGGGCCGAGGTTCAAACCCATCGAGTTGGACGCATTATAGGGCGCCGACACGCTCTTGGTCGGATCCTTGGGATCGGGGCCCGTCGTTGCCGACGGCCGCCCATGGAAATACTTCGCGTCGGCAAATTGCTGCCCGATGAGCGCCGAGCCGATCACCTTGCCGTCTTTCTCGATCAGGCTGCCTTGCGCCTGATAGGGGAAGATGGTGCCGGCGATACCGGTCATGGCCAGCGGATAGATGAAGCCTGTAATGACCGTCAGCCCCACGATGAGCACGATGGCTGGGCGAATTTCTTTCAACATGACCGTATCCTCTTAAGCCAGGTGCAGGGCCGTGACGATAATGTCGATGGCCTTGATGCCGATGAAAGGCAGGATGATCCCGCCCAGCCCGTAGACCACCAGGTTCTGCCGCAGCAGCACGGCGGCGCCGACCGGCCGGTATTTGACGCCCTTCAGCGCCAGCGGGATGAGCGCGATGATGATGAGCGCGTTGAAGATGATGGCCGACAGGATGGCACTCTGCGGCGTCGACAGGCCCATGACGTTCAGGATGCCGAGCTGCGGATAAAACGCGGCGAACATGGCCGGGATGATGGCGAAGTACTTCGCCACGTCATTGGCGATGGAGAAGGTGGTGAGCGCGCCGCGCGTCATCAATAGCTGCTTGCCGATCTCCACCACCTCGATCAGCTTGGTCGGATCGGAGTCGAGATCGACCATGTTGCCGGCCTCGCGCGCGGCTTGCGTGCCGCTCTGCATGGCAACGCCGACATCGGCCTGCGCGAGTGCGGGCGCGTCGTTGGTGCCGTCGCCGCACATCGCGATCAGCCGGCCGTTCGATTGTTCGTTGCGGATGTAGCGCAGCTTGTCCTCGGGCGTGGCCTCGGCGATGAAATCATCGACGCCGGCTTCCGACGCGATCGAGGCGGCGGTCACCGGATTGTCGCCGGTGATCATCACCGTCTTGATGCCCATGCGGCGGAGCGCAGCGAAGCGCTCCTTCACGTCCGGCTTCACCACGTCCTTGAGGTGGATGACGCCGAGGATGCGGCCACCGTCGACGAGGCCGAGCGGCGTGCCGCCCGAGCGGGCGATCTTGTCAACTGCGGCGCGGAAGGCCGGCGGCTCGGCGACATCGTGACCGGCCTGTTCGCGCGCAAAGGCGAGCACGGAGTCGACGGCGCCCTTGCGCAGCTTGCGGCCGCCGGTATCGACGCCGGACAGACGCGTCATGGCGGAGAATTCGATGAATCGTGCATCGGCCGGAGCCACTTGGCGGCGCACGTTATACTTTTCCTGCACCATCGTGATGATGGAGCGGCCCTCCGCCGTCTCATCGGCATCGCTGGCGAGCAGCGCGGCTTCCGCGGCCTCGCGCTCGGTGACGCCGGGCACCGGGATGATCTCGGTCGCCAGACGGTTGCCGAAGGTGATGGTGCCGGTCTTGTCGAGCAGCAGCGTATCGACGTCGCCGGCCGCCTCGACCGCGCGGCCGGACATGGCGAGCACGTTGAAGCGCACCAGGCGGTCCATGCCGGCAATGCCGATGGCCGACAAGAGCGCACCGATGGTGGTCGGGATCAAGGTGACGAACAGCGCCACCAGGACCACTACCGAGATGGCGCCACCGGCATAAGCGGCGTAGCTCGGGATCGTCGCCGTCGCGAACACGAAGATGATGGTGAGGCCGACCAGCAGGATAGTGAGCGCGATCTCATTCGGCGTCTTCTGCCGCTCGGCACCTTCGACAAGCTTGATCATGCGGTCGAGGAAGGACGAGCCGGGCGACGAGGTGATGCGCACGACGATGCGGTCGGAGATGACGGTGGTGCCGCCGGTGACGGCCGAGCGGTCACCGCCGGATTCGCGGATGACCGGTGCGGACTCGCCCGTCACAGCGGCCTCGTTGACCGAAGCGATGCCCTCGATCACCTCGCCGTCGCCGGGGATGATGTCGCCGGCCTCGCAGATGACGAGGTCGCCCGCCTCCAGCTCATCCGCGGAGACGCCTTCGTAAAGCTCGTGATTATCCGGCGACAAGACACGCTTGGCGTGCGTCTCGGTGCGCGTCTTACGCAGCGTGTCGGCCTGCGCCTTGCCTCGACCTTCGGCGACGGCTTCTGCGAAGTTGGCGAACAGAACCGTGAACCACAGCCAGACGACGATCTGCAGTTCGAAGGCGATGCCATGGGCGCCCTGGACGATGTCGCGCACCAGGAGAACCGTGGTCAGCAGCGTGACCATCTCCAGGACGAACATCACCGGGTTCTTCACCAGCACGCGCGGGTCGAGCTTGAGGAAGGCCTGCCCGATGGCCGGCACCACGATGGCGGGATCGAGCAGTGCCGTCGCCGGCATCCGCTTGCGCATTTTGGAGGTTTCCATGGTCGTTACTCCGAATTCTAGAACACGCTGCCGGCCTGCATCGCGAGATGTTCGACGATGGGCCCAAGCGCGAGCGCGGGGAAGAAAGTGAGGCCCCCGACGATGAGAATCACGCCAACGAGCAAGCCGACGAAAAGCGCGCCGGTGGTCGGGAAGGTACCGCTTGAGGCGGCGACGGTCTTCTTCTGCGCGAGCGAGCCGGCGATCGCCATGGCCGGCACGATCATCCAGAAGCGGCCGATGAACATCGCAATCGCGCCAGTCAGATTGTAGAAGAAGGTGTTGCCGGTGAGGCCTGCGAAGGCCGAACCGTTGTTGCCCGTCTGCGAGCTATAAGCGTACAGCACTTCGCTGAAGCCGTGCGGGCCGGCATTCGCCATTGACGCAACGGCGGGCGGATAGACGACGGCGATTGCCGTCCAACCAAGGATCATCAGCGGCAGGATCAGGATGGCGAGCATGGCCATCTTCACCTCGCGCGCCTCGATCTTCTTGCCGACATATTCCGGCGTGCGGCCGACCATGAGGCCCGCGATGAACACTGTCAGGATGACGAAGAGCAGCATGCCGTAGAGGCCGGCGCCGACGCCGCCGACCACGATCTCGCCCAGCTCTATGTTGATGAGCGGGATCATGCCACCGAGCGCGGTGAACGAGTCGTGCATGGCGTTGACGGCGCCGCAGGATGCGGCTGTCGTAATAACGGCGAACAGCGCGGAAGCGACGATGCCGAAGCGAACCTCCTTGCCCTCCATGTTGCCGCCAGAGAGACCGAGCGAACTCAGAATGTTGGTGCCATTGGCCTCCGCCCAGTAACAGACGGCCACGCCGGCGATAAACAGGACGCCCATGGCGGCGAGGATCGCCCAACCCTGGCGCTGGTTGCCGACCATGCGGCCAAACACATTAGTGAGCGCGGCGCCGATCGCGAAGATCGACAGCATCTGCACGAAGTTCGACAGCGCCGTCGGGTTCTCGAACGGATGCGACGCGTTGGCATTGAAGAAGCCGCCGCCGTTGGTGCCGAGCATCTTGATCGCCACTTGCGAGGCGACCGGGCCGACCGCGATGGTCTGCTTGGCGCCCTCGAGCGTGGTGGCATCGACATAAGGCCCGAGCGTCTGCGGCATGCCCTGCCAGACCAGGAATAGCGCGTAGACGACGCAGATCGGCAGTAGCACGTAGAGCGTGCAGCGGGTGATATCGACCCAGAAGTTGCCGATGGTGCGCACCGAGGCGCGTGCAAAACCGCGAATGAGCGCGACCGCCAGCACGATGCCGGTCGCCGCCGACAGGAAGTTTTGGTGCGTGAGGCCGAGCATCTGGACGAGATAAGACAGCGTGCTTTCGCCGCCGTAGTTCTGCCAGTTGGTGTTGGTGATGAAGGACACCGCCGTATTGAAGGAGAGGTCCGGCGCCACCGCCGACATCTCGGCCGGGTTGAACGGCAGCGCGCCCTGCAGGCGCAGCAGCGCATAAAGAATGACGAAGCCGCCAACGTGGAACAGCAGCATGGCCACCGTATACGTGAGCCAATGCTGCTCGCTCTTCTCGTCGACACCGCTTAGGCGATAGAGCGCGACCTCGACCGGGCGCAGTACCAGCGACAGGACGGTGCGCTCGCCGTTGAACACGCGCGTCATGTAGGCGCCGAGCACGGGCGTCAGCGCGACGATGATGGCGCAATAGAGGATGATTTGGACCCAGCCGATGGCGGTCATGACGAGACTCTCTGTTTGCGCATGATCTTTTCCGAAAACCGCTTCACACTTTTCGGGATCATGCGCGCCTCAAAAGCGTTCGGGGCGCAGCAGCGCGTAGGTGAGATAAAAGAGCAGCCCCACGGTCACGAGGGCAGCGAGCGAATAGTCGATGGGCATGGCGCACCTTTAGAGGCGGTCGCAGGCGATGGCGTAACCGAACGTCAGCGCGAATAAGACGAAGCCGAGGGCGAGTACGATGAGGTCGAGCATAGCTGCTCCCTCCAAATGTTCCGGAGCGACAATGCAGATAGGCCGATAGGGATAAGAAAACGATGCGGATCGCGCAGGCGGCGCATCAAGAAGATATAAAGATGGACGGCGGTGCCGGAGCGCGGGCGACGGCCCGACGGCAGCGCGCTACCCCGCCGCCATTTGTTGTCGCTTGCGCGGCCGGCGCGGCAGCGAGGTGCGGCCGACCACCTGAGCATAGTCCGCGATCGGCTTCGGCCGGCCGATGAAATAGCCCTGGATCTCGTTGCAGCTTTCCGCCGCCAGGAACCTGAGCTGCGCTTCCGTCTCGACGCCCTCGGCCAGCACCGGCAGACCGAGGCCGCGGCCGAGCGCGATCACCGAGCGCACGATCGCCGCCGCCTGTTCGCTGTGGCAGACATTGGCGATGAAGGCGCGGTCGATTTTGATCTTGTCGAACGGGAACGACTGTAGATAGGACAGCGACGAATAACCGGTGCCGAAATCGTCCATCGCGATGCGCACGCCGAGATTCTTCAGCCGGCGCAGGATCGACAGCGCACGATCGAAATCGCCGATCAGCACGCCCTCCGTGATCTCAAGCTCCAGGCGCTCGGCCTGCAGGCCGGTCTCGAGCAATACCTCATGCACCAGCCGCGGCAGGTCGCCATGATGGAATTGCACCGGCGAGAGGTTGACGCCGATGCGGAGGGGCCGCGGCCATGACACCGCCTCGCGGCAGGCGGTGCGCAGGATCCATTCGCCGAGCGCGATGATGGCGCCCGATTCCTCGGCGAGCGGGATGAAGGTCGCCGGCGGCACGAGGCCCAGGCGCGGATGATGCCAGCGCACCAAGGCTTCGAACCCGGTGACGCTGCCGTCGATCCTCGCCTGCGGTTGATAGTAGAGAGCGAGTTCGTCGCGCGCGAGGGCGGTGCGCAAGTCCTGCTGCAGCGCGTGCTTCTCGCGCAGCGCGGCATCCATCGCCACTTCGAAGAAGCGCATGGATCCGCGCGCCTCGTTCTTGGCGCGGAAGAGCGCCGCCTCGGCATTGGCCATCAGCATCGCCGAATCGGTCCCGTCGGTGGGAAAGATGGCAATGCCGACGGTAAGGCCTGCTCGCAAAGGGTGACCGGCAATGTCGATGTCGGTTTCGAACTCGGCATAGAGCCGCCGCGTCAAGGATTCGGCGCCTTCCGGCTGGGCGCCCGTCGGCGTGATGATGGCAAATTCGTCGCCGCCAATCCGCGCCAGGAATGCGCCCTGACTGACGAACTCGAGGCGGCGCGCGACCTCGCGCAGCAGGGCATCGCCCGCGGCATCGCCGAAGACATCATTGACGGCCTTGAAGCGATCGACGTCGATACACAGCACCGCAAAGCTCCCACCCGCGGTCCGCGCGAGATCGAGCGTGGCGCCGATGCAATCGTTGAACGCGGCGCGATTGGGCAGATCGGTGAGCGCATCGTGATGCACCAGATGCGCGAGCTGCTGCTCGCCCTGCTTGCGCTCGGTGACGTCGGAGATGAGGGTGATCAGATACTGCGGCTTGCCATCCGGACCGCTCACCGGCAGCCGGGTGGCCGTCACGATGCGCGTGCCGTTGCCCGGCGTGACGACGGCATGCTCATCGAGAAAGATCGGCATACCCGATTTAACGAGCTTGTGATCCTCCGCGTCGATGATGTCGGCGCTGGCTTTCGGCAGGACCTCGTGCACGGTCTTGCCCAGGATATGCGCGCGGTCGATGCCAAAGTAACGCTCCGCCGCCCGGTTGACGAGCAGATAGCGCAGATTGTGAATGTCCTTGACGAGAATCGGCGAAGGCGTGTTCTCGATGATCGTGTCGAGGAAGGTCCGCGTCTGCTGAAGATCGCGCACCGCGCGCACGCGCTCGGTGACGTCTTCGTGCATCGCGACCCAGCCGCCGCCGGCCATCGCGTGGTAGACGACGGTGGTGACTCGACCGTCAGCGAGCTCGGCGGTCAAAGTGAGCGTCTTGCCTTTCTTGAGCACCGCCTCGCGCTCCTGGACATACGCTTCGACATCGAGCGGAAAGGTGCCGGCCGCCACGCGCGCCTCCAGGACATCGCGCAAACTGCAGCCGCGCCAGATGCGCTTGGGGTCGATGCTGTACATCTCGATATAGCGCCGGTTCCACATGACGAGCCGGTCGTCCGCATCGAACATGCACAGACCTTGGATCATGCTGTTGAGCGCGCCGTCGAGTTGCGCGTTCTGCTCGCTCAATGTCCTGCGCACGCGCGCGGCCAGAACCGTGCCGGCCGCGAACATTGCCGCGAGCATGCCACACAAGGAAGCGAGCATGATCGACGGCAGCGGCAGCGGGACAAGAAGGAAATGAACGGCGAGTGTGGCCGCGAGCGTGACGACAAAGCCACAGGCAGCAGCCAAAGTAATGCGACGCCAATGATGATACTTGCCGAGTTGTTTCAGCATCCGGACCATAGCGCTCGCACCGAACTGCCCGGACCGCTACGGCCGGGAGTCCAATGTCGATCAACCATGGAGGAAAGACGTTTGGCGCCCTGTTAAATTTCGACAGGCGACATCGTTAATCCGCCGTTAGCCATACGAATACGTAAAGTTTCGTCCGGCAATTGCAGACATTCCGCCGCGCTTTAGCGCGGTTTCAGGAAGGAAAAGTCGCAACCCTCGTCAGCACCCAGAATTTCCTGCGCGTAAAGCCGCGCGTAACCGCGCGAGGGCTTCTCCTGCGCCGGCTTTGCGGCCGCGGCGCGGCGCTTGAGCTCGGCGTCGTCAACCAGCAGATCGATACGTCGCTCTTTGACCGAAAGCCGGATACGGTCGTCGTCGCGCACCAGGGCGAGCGGGCCGCCGGAGGCGCTGTCCGGCGTCACATGGAGCACGATCGTGCCGAAGGCCGTGCCGCTCATGCGCGCGTCGGAGACGCGCACCATATCTTTCACGCCTTTCGTCGCGAGCTTCTTCGGGATGGGCAGGTAGCCGGCCTCCGGCATCGCCGACGTGGAATGCGGTCCAGCGTTCTGCAGCACCAGAATATCGTCGGCGGTCACGTCGAGCGCCGGATCGTCCATGCGCGCGGCGAGGTCCTCCAGCGACGTAAAGACCACCGCGCGGCCTTCGTGTTCGAACAGTTTCTCGTCGGCGGCCGAGCGCTTGAGGATGGCGCCGCCGGGCGCGAGGTTGCCGAACAGCGCGATGAGGCCGCCTTGCGGCTCCAGCGGCTTATGGCGCTCGGCGATGATGCTGCGGTCGATCCAGACGTCACTGTCGTAGCCGAGGCGTTCGCCGAGCGTCTCGCCGGTAACGGTCATGCAGTCGAGATGCAAAAGGTCCTTCAGTTCGCGCAGCAATGCGCCGACGCCGCCCCCGGCGAAGAAGTCCTCCATGTAGCCGTTACCGACCGGCTTCAGGTTCACCAGCACCGGCGTGGTGTCGGACAGATCATTCAAGCGACCGAGCGAGATCGACAGACCGGCGCGGCCGGCAATGGCCGCGAGATGGATGACCGCGTTGGTCGAACCGCCGATGGCGAGCAGCACGCGCAGCGCGTTCTCGACCGACTCTCGCGTGACGATCCGCTGCGGCGTCAGTTCCGTGCCGATCATGCGCACGGCGGCGGCACCGGTGGCTTCGGCGGCGCGCAGGCGGTCGGCGTGTACGGCCGGAATGGCGGCGGTGCCGGGCAGCATCATGCCCAGCGCTTCGACGATGCAGGCCATGGTCGAGGCGGTACCCATCACCGCGCAAGTGCCGGCGGTGGTGGCGAGCTTGCTTTCGACGACGTGGATTTCGCTGTCGCTCACTTTGCCGGCGCGATACTGCGCCCAGAAGCGGCGGCAATCGGTGCAGGCCCCTAAACGTTCGCCATGATGGCGGCCGGTCATCATCGGGCCCGCCACCAGCATGATCGACGGCCGGTTCGCCGACACCGCACCCATCAACTGCGCCGGCACCGTCTTGTCGCAGCCGCCCATCAGCACCACCGCGTCCATGGGCTGCGCGCGCACCATTTCCTCGGTGTCCATCGACATCAGATTGCGGAACTTCAAGCTGGTCGGATTGAGGAACACCTCACCGAGCGAAATGGTCGGGAACTCCATCGGCAGGCCGCCGGCGGTGAGCACGCCGCGCTTCACTGCGTCCAGCATTTCGGGGAAGTGGCGATGGCAATTGTTGAAGCCGGACTCGGTATAGGCGATGCCGACCACCGGCCGCTTCAACATATCGAGCGAATAGCCCATCGACTGCGCGAAAGAACGGCGCAGGTAGAGCGAGAAATCGCGATCGCCGTAGTTGGTGAGATTGTTGGCGATACCGGCGGGCTTGTCGTTCATGCCGAAACTTTCTGCAGGCGCGTGAGAGCCGACGCAAGCTGCCGCGACAGAGCGTGATTTGCAATGCGATTCATGGCGTCCGGATAACGCTGTGCAAGCCACGGCATTCCGACATCGTGAAACCAAACCATGACGACCAACATGGTCAGGAACCAGGTGAGGAAATGATAGCGCGCAGTGGCGGCATTATAGAAGAGCGCGACGACATGCTGGCCGAGCGCGGCGGCGCCGATCAGCCGCAGCCAAGGATCGAACGTCCGGCCACGCAGCACGACGTCGACAAGAACAACCACACCGGCGGCATTCAACGGGATCGTCCAATACGATTCAGCCGGGCCGCTGAGCCAATCGCCCAGTTGCGTGACGATGCGGCCGAGGCCGCCAACGTCGCCCTGCAGCAGACCGCGCAACGCATCGGCATAAGCGGCGGGCGGCATCACCAGCAAATTGGAATCGCCCGCGTTGGAGCTGAACAGCACGAAGACCTTGCCGAAGACCCAGTTGTGCAGCGCCATCGAAAACACGAAGACGAAGCCGGTGCACAGCCCGATCAGGCGCGGCCATTGCCGCAGATAAAGCGCAGCAATGCCGGCACCGCCGAGAAAGATCGCGGCAGCCGGCGCCACGATCGGCTTCATGAAGATGCCGAGCGCCAAGAGCAGCGCGCCGAAGAAAGATGCCGTGAAACTTCGCGATGTACGGACGAGCACGGCAAGGCCGGCGATGAACAGCATGTAGGCGGCCGGATCGGCGAAGCCGCGCGCCGCCCATTTCTCGTATTGCACGAAGCTGGTGCCGAACAGCGTGCTGACCGGCACCGCGACGAACAACAGAACAAGCGCGAGCGCCCATCGCTCCGGCAGGAAGCGGCGGAACAGCCCCCATACGAAGAAGGGAAATGCCAGCACCAGCGAGAGGTAGCCGAGGAACGTCTCGCCGAAGACGATATGCTCCAGCGCGCGGAAATAGCGCAGGCCTGGGCCGCCGTAATAGAACACCTTCTCGCCGCCTTCGAGCGCCCCCCAGATATCGCCGGCCAGAAGCTTCACCAGGATCATCCGGCCGTTGCCGTCGTAGAACAACCCGTCATCGCCGCCATCGAGCGGCCGAAGGCCGCCGAGGAAGCTGCCATCGTCGATGGCGATCACTGCGACCGCGAGCGTGATGAGCACAAAGGGCAGAATCGTCCGCCGCGCGCGCACGCGCACCAGGATCGATAGTACGCCCACCGCACCCACGAGCGTCAGCGCCCACATTGCATAGAGCCTGAGCCGCACGTCGATGGGCGGCGTGACATGCATGGCCAACGAGCCGGGTTTGATGGCGAGGCCAAAAATACGCCGCCCCGCATCGGCCACCTCGATCGGACGGCAGCCTTCGCCGGTCCAGGTCGAGAAACGCTCACCTTCGCCCTCCCACAGCAAGGTGCCGCGCCAGCACAATTCGCCGCCGACATAGGCCGCCGGCAGCTTCACCATCTCGTACCATGGCATCGCAAATTGCCAGCGCGACAAGCCCATCCAGAAACGCTTGTCGCGCAGCGCGCGTTTCACGTCGGTCTCGGCGGTCCAGTTGTAACGAACCTCATTGGCGAAGCCCAAGCCGAGCCATACCGGATCGGAGAAGTTGAGTGTCGTCACCGCGCGCGAGGCATCACTCCTGTGCCAGATGCCGTCGGCGGAGAACGCGTAAGGCGCGTCGGGATAGCCGTTGTGGCGCCAGCAGCCGAACTTGTTCGGATCGCAACGTTGCGCCTCCGGATAAATCGTGTCGAATTCTTGCGCTAGCGCGCGATAGACCTCGGCGGGCAGCGTACGCTCAAGAAGCGCGCTCGGCAGGAACACGTTGTGACCTTCATCCAAGCGCTGCGGCGCGAGCCACCATTTGCCAAGGAGCGCGACCAGGACGACGACGGCAGCCAGCCAAGCACGCGGACGCGCGGTCACCACGCCGGTAAAGATCGCCACGGCCAGCACCACAAGCAGCGCATAGTCGGAAAGATCGTTAACCGGCAGGCCGATGGCGGCCGTCGCCAGGACCAGCACGGCCACTTTCAGCCAGACTTGGCAACCGATATCCTCGCTTGATGCGCTCATTATAGTGTCCCGCGGCCCCGGCTTTGCCCGATGCAATTGGGGCCTTGCGTAGCATGGCAATTTGCCTCAAATCCATGCCGCGCGCGCAACCTCCCCTCCTCATCCAGGGCTCGAAACCCCGTGATCCGCTTAGGAATCGTCGGCAGCAATTACGGACGCCTGGTGCAATTGCCGGCGTTTCGTGCCGACCCGCGCTGCGAGGTGATCGCACTGGCCGGCAGCGATGCCGCGCGCACGGCGGCACGCGCGGCCGAGAGCGGTATCGGCAAGGCTTATGGCGACTGGCGAGCGCTGGTCGAAGACACCGAGGTTGACGCGGTCGCCATCGCTACCATCCCGAGCTTGCAGGCCGAGATCGCCATCGCCGCGCTCGCGCTGGGCAAGCCGGTGTTCGCGGAAAAGCCGCTGGCGAGCGATTTGGCAAGTGCCCGCGCCATGATGCAACAGGCGCAGGCAAGCAAGCTGCCGACCATGATCGACTTCAACTTTACCCAGGTCATGGCCTGGCTGCGCGCCAAGGAGATGCTGGACGCCGGCGCTGTCGGCGCATTGCGCCACGTCACCGTGCATTGGCACGTCGAGAACTACTCAATCCAGATGCGCATGCGTAACTGGAAAACGACGAGCGACGACGGCGGCGGCGTGCTCGGCAATTTCATCTCGCATTGCTTCAATTATCTCGAATGGTTCGCGGGGCCGATCGACGGCCTCAACGCCCGCATCGGCGGACTGCCCGGCGTCACCGACCTGGAAACCACCGTGGCCATGGCCATGCAATTCGCATCGGGGCCGCTGGCAAGCCTGTCGATGAGTTGCGCTTCGTATCTCGGGCCGGGCCACAGGCTGGAATTCTTCGGCGAAGACGGCACGCTGGTTCTGCACAACCCCGCCGCCGACTATATGCGCGGCTTCGAACTTTATCACGCCAAGCGACCGGCGACGGCGCTGACGCGCGTTCCGGTCGACGATCCGATCGACGCGCGGTATCCCGACGGCCGTATCGCGCCGGTGTCGCGGCTGGCCAAGCGCTTTTTCGACGCGATCGAGAATGGCACGCCGGCAACGCCCAGCTTCGCCGACGGCTATCGTTCGCAAGTGTTGATCGATGCCGCGCGGCGCTCGCACGAACAAGGGGCCTGGATCGCGGTGCCCGCCGAGAGTCATGTTTGAGGAGATATCTGTTTGAGTAACCCAAAAGTCCTCGTTACCGGCGGCTCAGGCTTCATCGGCTCCGGGCTGGTGAAAGCGCTGGTCAAGAGCGGCGTTCACGTGCGCGTGCTCGACGACAATTCACGCGGCCGGCCGCGCCGCCTGACCGAGGTCGAGAAGGACATCGAGTTCATCGGCGGCGACATCCGCGATGCCGAGACGGTCGCGCGCGCGACGCAAGGCATGGACGAGGTGCATCATCTCGCCTTCGTCAACGGCACGGAGTTCTTCTATACGCAGCCCGATCTGGTGCTCGATGTCGGCGTGCGCGGCATGATCAACGTGATTGATGCCTGCCGCAAACATCATGTCGGCAATCTTATCCTCGCCTCGTCGTCAGAGGTCTATCAGACGCCGCCGACCGTCCCGACCGACGAGACGGCGCCACTGTCGGTGCCGGACGTGCTCAACCCGCGCTACTCCTACGGCGGCGGCAAGCTGATCAGCGAACTGATGGCCATCAATTTCGGCCGCAAGTATTTCGAGCGTGTGCTCATCTTCCGTCCGCACAATGTTTACGGGCCGGATATGGGCTTCGAGCATGTGCTGCCGCAATTCGCGCTGCGTCTGAAAAAGCTCGCCGATGCGCAACCCACCGGCACGCTGCGCTTCGAGATTCAGGGCTCTGGCACCGAGACTCGCAGCTTCTGCTACATCGACGATCTCGTCGCCGGCGTCATGGTGATGCGCGAGAAGGGCGAACATCTCGGCATCTATCACGTCGGCACCCTGGAAGAGGTTTCTATCGCCGATGTCGCGCGGCGGGTGGCTAAGGCCGCCGGCCGCGACATCGAGCTCGTGCCGGGCCCGCTGCAACCCGGTGGCACGCCGCGCCGCTGCCCGGACATTTCGAAACTGTCCAAGCTGGGCTATAAGCCGCGCGTCCCGCTCGACGCCGGCCTCAGGCCCACCGTCGAATGGTACTGGAGCCATGCCGATCTGGCACCCAAGACCTGATTTCTCTTCTTAAGGAGCCTTTCCTTTGCGTCCCACCAAAGTCGCGCGTGCCGCCGGATCCGGCGCCAGCGTTCCGGTCGAAGCCTGCCAGATCTGCGGCTCGGAGAAGCTCGATACCGTGCTCTCGCTCGGCTACATGCCGCCGGTGAACCAGATGGTGCCGATCGGACAGGTGCCGCGGCAGCAACCGTGGTTTCCGACCAACCTCCTGCACTGCCGCAACTGCGACTTGGTGCAGCTTGGGCTCGCGGTCGATCCGGTCATCATCTTCCCGCCGGAATATCCCTACACCAGCGGCACCACCAAGCTGCTGCGCGACAACTTTGCCGAACTGTATGCGGAATCGTCCAAGCTGCTCGGCCTCAAGGCCGACGATCTCATCGTCGACATCGGCTCGAACGACGGCACGCTGATCTCGAATTTTCAGAAGGGCGGCCACCGTATTCTCGGCATCGAGCCGACCGACGTCAGCAAGATTGCCAACGACCGTGGCATCCCGACGATCCAGCGCTATTTCGGCCTCGACACCGCCAAGGAAGTGAAGGCCAAGCACGGCCAGGCGAGCGTCATCACCGCGGCGAACTGTTTCGCCCATATCGAAGACGTGCACGCCATCGTCGACGGCATCGTCGAGATGCTCAAACCCGACGGCGTTTTCATCTCCGAGTCGCACTATCTCATTCCGCTGCTCGACACGCTGCAATACGACACAGTCTACCATGAGCACCTACGCTATTACTCGCTGGCGAGCCTCAAGCATCTCCTGGAAATGCACGATCTCGAAGTCTTCCACGCGCGGCCGATCCCGAGCCATGGCGGCTCGATCCGCGTCTATGCAGCCAAGAAGGGCATGCACAAAGTTCAGGACAGCGTCGCCAAGATGCTTTCAGCCGAGCCGCGCGGCGAGGCGATGGCCAAGCGCCTCGCCGATTTCCGCCGCGACGTCGTTCTGTCCAAGCTGCGGCTGATGACGATGCTGCGCGACCTCAAGGAAAAAGGCGCGCGCATTGCCGGCATCAGCGCGCCGTCGCGCGCTTCGACGATGGTCAACTATGTCGGCCTCGACGAAGGCATCATCGACTACGTGGTCGAGATCCAGGGCTCGCTGAAGATCGGCAAGTGCATGCCCGGCACCGCGATTCCGGTAGTCGACGAGGCCAAATTGTTCGAGGATCAGCCGGACTGCGCGGTGATCTTCTCCTGGCACATCGCCGAGGAGTTGGCGCCCAAGCTGAAAGCCAAGGGTTTCAAGGGGCAGCTCATCACGCCGCTACCGGTGCCGCGGGTTTTGTGATCTGGTAGATTCACGGCATGGCCGACTTCCCCAAGATCAAATCCCGGCGCACCATCGACGTCTCGCCGTGGATGAAGATCATTGAACGCGAGGTCGCGTTCACGGAAAGCGGCAAGACCGAACTCTATCACGCGGTCGGCCAGCAGGATTACATCGCCATCGTCGCGAAGACGCCGGACGGGCTGATCCCGATCGTGCGGCAGTACCGGCCCGCGGTTGAAAGCCTCACCTGGGAATTGCCGGCCGGCATGACCGATCTGGGCGAGGACCCGGCCGAGACCTGCCGGCGTGAGCTCCTGGAGGAGACCGCCCTGCCCGCCCGCGCGGTGCATGCGCTCGGCACCTTCGCCCCCTGCACCGCACGGCTGTCGAACCGGGTGCACTCGTTCTTTGTCGAAACCGGACCAAGGCAGGCGGGGCATCCGGGGGAGACGGGCATCGAGGTGAAGCTGGTGACCCTGCAGGAGTTGGGAGACCTGATTCGGACCGGCACCTTCACCCTGCAATTGCACATAGGTGCCTTGATGCTCGCCGGGCTGCGCGGATTTATCGATTTCCGCGCTTTTGGCGCCCCGTAGCGCCGACCGACGCCCCTCCTTTGATACCGATCAAAGCGCCACTCTGGAATATGACCAATCTCGCCTCGACAACACCCCTGGAAGCCTTCTAAAAAGACCCCCGCGTGCGGCGAGAAAGAAAATCGCGATGGATTACAACGAGTTTTTCAAGGTTGCCCTCAATCAGCTTCGGGATGAACGGCGCTACCGGGTGTTTGCCGACCTGGAGCGCATCGCCGGCAGGTTCCCGCACGCGCTCTGGCACTCCCCCGAGGGCGTCCGCGACGTCGTGATCTGGTGCTCCAACGATTACCTCGGCATGGCCCAGCACCCGAAGGTGATCGGCGCCATGGTCGAGACCGCTACGCGTATGGGCACCGGCGCCGGCGGCACCCGCAACATCGCCGGCACCAACCACCCGCTGGTCGAACTGGAGCGCGAGCTTGCCGATCTGCACGGCAAGCCGGCCGCGCTCGTCTTCACCTCGGGCTACGTCTCGAACCAGACCGGCATCGCCACCATCGCCAAGCTCCTGCCCAACTGCCTGCTGTTGTCGGACGCGCTCAACCACAATTCGATGATTGAGGGCATCCGCCAGTCCGGCTGCGAACGCCAGATCTGGCGCCACAACGATCTCGCCCACCTCGAAGAGCTGTTGAAAGCGGCCGATCCCAAGCGGCCGAAGCTGATCGCCTTCGAAAGCCTCTATTCCATGGACGGCGACGTTGCGCCGGTGCACGCGATCTGCGATCTCGCCGACAAGTACGGCGCGATGACCTATTGCGACGAGGTGCACGCGGTCGGCATGTATGGTCCGCGCGGCGGCGGCGTCTGCGAGCGCGACAACGCCATGAGCCGCGTCGACGTGCTGGAAGGCACGCTGGCGAAGGCCTTCGGCTGCCTCGGCGGCTATATCGCCGGCTCGACCGAGCTGATCGATGCCGTGCGCTCTTATGCGCCGGGCTTCATCTTCACGACCGCGCTGCCGCCGGCGATCTGTGCTGCGGCGACCGCCGCCATCCGCCATCTCAAGACCTCGAGCTGGGAGCGCGAGCGCCACCAGGACCGCGCCGCGCGCGTGAAGGCGGTGCTCAATGCCGCAGGCCTTCCCGTGATGCCGAGCGACACGCATATCGTGCCGGTCTTCGTCGGCGATCCGGAGAAGGTGAAGATCGCGAGCGACCTCCTGCTCTCCGAGCACGGCATCTACATCCAGCCGATCAACTATCCGACCGTGCCGCGCGGCGAAGAGCGCCTGCGCATCACGCCCTCGCCCTATCACGACGACGTGCTGATCGACGCGCTGGCGGAAGCCCTCGTCGACGTGTGGGAACGGCTCGGTCTGCCGCTCGGGCAGCGCGCGCTGGCGGCGGAGTAAGCTTCTTCAATCCTGGAACGGTGGCGGCTTGCGTGGAGCGGGCGGCTTCGGCTTGTGCGCGATCAGGCGCGCCACAAATGGCACGGTCAGCGACACCAGGAAGATGCGCACGACATGGTGCGCGCCGACGAACACCGGATCGAGATGCAGCGCCAGCGCGAGCAGCATCATGGCGTCGACCGAGCCCGGCGCGTAAGCGATCATCACCTCGGCTGGCCGCATCGACATGAGACTGACAACGCCGGCGGCAAAGACGGCGGCGATCGCCACCGCCACCGCGAACGAGCCGAAAGCCGCGCCGAGAAAATGCATGAGAAGGCGCAGCGGCGTGTTGGTGAAACGCGCGCCGATCACCGCGCCGAGCGCGAGCGCCGCCGTGTTGGTAACCCACCACGGCAGTACCGCGTGAATGAGCCCGGAGCCGTGCAGCACCGCGGAGGTGATCATGGCGCCGAACAAGAGGCCGCCTGGCAGCCTGAGCCGGTGCGCAAGCCATGCGCCGGCCGCACCGGCCGCGACCAGGATCGCCAGCTCATCGACGACTTGCAGCGTGAGCGGACCCGGATCGGGCCGTGTCGCATGGCCGGTAAGACCCACCAAAGCCAACCCCGCCGGCAGGCCGATGGCCACGATGACCACGCGCGTGCTTTGCACGATGGCGATCGCGCGCAGATCGGCACCCAACTCGGCGCCGGCGGCGAGCACCTGCGACATGGCACCGGGGGCTGACGCGAGATAAGCGTCGATCTTGCCCCACTTATGCACGACGCAAAGATAGGCCGCGCTGAAAAAGCTGATGCAGCTCATCGCCACGATCAACGCCGCGATGCTCAAGGGGTAAGTTGCCATGCCGGTGAGCGTTTCCGGCGTCACCACGGCACCGAGCGAAATGCCGATCAGGCAGAAGATCGCGCGCGCGAGCGGAACCGGCACCGTCATCGGACGGCCGCTCAGCGCCGCGATCGACACTGCCAGGATCGAGCCGGAGAGATAGCCCGCCGGCATGCCCAGCATCCCGAGCGCCATGCCGCCGATAACGCCGATGACAAGCGTCTCGGCAAGGCGCGCAAGAACGGTGACGCGGTCTGGCGGGGCGGGCGCGGACAAGTGCGTGCTGGCTTTCGCGGAACACGCACGTGACGTGCGCGCTCGATTTCCATCGCGATTCAATGCCGTGCGCGTCAAGCCGCGTCAAATGCCAATAGTAACTGCTTGATCTGCGTCAAGGCATGGGCGCCCCATAAGGCGCTCCCTTGCCCGAGCGAAACAAGTCTTGAGGATCGAGCCATGCGTACTTTTTTCAAGGCAACGACCGCCGCGCTGACGCTGACCGCCGTCGTCGCCATGACGGCGCCGGCGGTCGCCGGTCCGGTGCCAAGCAATCTCGCGACCGTCAGCGCCACGGCGCCCAACACGATGATCGAAGTACGCTCGCGCCGCGGCGCAGGCATCGCCGCGGGCATTGCGGCCGGCGTGATCACCGGCGCGATCATCGCAGGCGCGGCCAACTCCTATTACTACGGACCGGGTCCTTACTATTACGGCGGGCCGGGCTACTACTACGGACCCGGCTATTACGAGCCGCCGCCGTACTACTACGCCCCGCGCTACTACCGCTATCGTGCGCCGGTCTACGTTGCACCGCCGCCCATCTATGTCGAACCGCCGGTCGTCTATGCGCCGCGCGGCGGCTATTACGGTCCGCGCGGCCGCTGCTGGGTCACGACCGACGATCACCGCGGCTTCGGCTACTGGCGGCCCTGCTAAGGCCGTCAGAACAGCAGATCGCGCGTCAGCGTGTCGAGATGGCGCACAGCGGCGAAGGCCTCGTGCAACGCGGTGCGCTCGTCGCGTGACAGAAGCTTGACCGCGATCTTGTTGCCGGGCGGACGACCGGCGCGCATGTCGTCGAGCTGTTGCGCCAGAATGAGATCGAGGAACAGCGCCTGCGCGCGCGCGAGCTTTTCGATGTCGTTCCCGCCACGGCCGAGCGCGGCAATGGCCGTCAGGCGTGCCGGCGTCGCGCGTTCCAACACATGATGCCGGATCGCCAGCACCCGTGCGGTAGTGACGATGCCGAACAGACCGGTCTTCTTTAGATCGAGACGGCCGTTTTCGGTGCGGAAGCCGCCGAGCATGGTCGTGCCTGGCTCGACACCCCCGGCGGCGTCGGCAAGCAGCTTGGCGAAAGCGGCGTTGCCTTGGGCGGCGTCGAAGGCACCACGCCACACCTCATTGGCCAGCCGCGCGTCGCCGTGCACGCCGACCAGATCGAAGAAGATGTCGACCGACAACAGATCGGCCGGGTTACTGCGCGTGATCCATTCCGCAATGCGCGCGCGCCAGGTCTCCAGTGAACCGCGCCACGGTGCATTCTTTGCCATGATGCCGCCGCGGCAATAAGGCACGCCGACCTCGTGCAGAACATCGGCAACGATCGTTCCATATTGCGCGAACCAGTGATCGGCGGCGCCGTCCGGTTCGCCTTCGGCGAAGATCAGCGCGTTGTCCTGGTCCATCGCCAAGAGGCTCTCGCCGCGTCCTGCCGACCCGAGCACGCATAGTGCATATGGGCAGGGCGCACCGCCCTTTCCTTCAGCTATCATGCGGCGTTCGGCTAGCACGCCGGCGCGGCGGGTGAGCGCACCGAGCTCGCGTGAGATCACGGCGGCAACCTCACGCGCGCTGACGCCCTCCGCCGCCAGACCTTCGGCCGCTTGCGGCAGCAGCGCCCAGGCCGCGCCGAGCGCCGGCACATCCTCGGCCTGATCGATGGCGTCGCCGAGCACGGTTGCTTCCTGCGCGCGCAGCCGCAGCAAGTCGCGCGCGGTGACGATGCCGCAGATCTCGCCGTTCTCGTTCTCGACGCCGAGGTGGCGCAGCTTGAGCCGACTCATGCGGCCGAGCGCGCGATAGACGAAGGCCGTCGCCGGCAAGGTCACCAGCGGCTTACGGGCGAAGGATGAAACGGCCGTATCAAGCGCCGACCTGCCGTGCTCGGCCAAAGCGCGCAGCACGTCGCGTTCGGTGATGATGGCGGCATCGCGCGTGTGCAGCGCGCCGTCGTCCGGCGCCACGAGCAAGGATGAGATCTTTTGCTGCGCCATGCGTTGCAGCGCCGACCCCAAGGGCGCGTCGGCCGCGATTATCTGCGGCGGGGTACTCATCACATCGGCGACGCGGTGGCGGTAAGGATAGGTGTCGATGCGTGCAAAGGCGCGCTCTTCGCGGGCACGCGGGCTCGTGACCGCTTCTTCCCAACCGGCACGGTGTTGGTCCTCCAGCACGCCGCTCAAAGCGAGACAGGCGTGCTCGGCTTCCGCCAAAGTGCGGATATTGCCCTCGCGCAATTTCGGCAGCAGCGCGAGAAAGATCTTGCCCGTAAGTGTCGCGTCGGCGAGCGCGGAATGGCGACCTTCGACCGCAACGCCCAACCAACTCGCCAGATGTTCGAGCGTATAGCCGCCGAGATGCGGCTCGGCCACTTGCGCTAACAGCCGCGTATCGAGCGTCCGCGGCGCGACCCACGGCACACCGGCAAGCATGCATTCGCGCTTGAGCACGGCGAGATCGAAGCCGAGCGTGTGGCCGATCACGATCGTACCCGATAACGCGGACGCGAATTCCGGCCACGCATCGGCGAAAGGGGGCGCCGACGCTACCATGCCATCGTCGATGTGATGGATCTCGGTTGCGACCTTCGGGATGGCCTCGCCAGGATTGATGAGACGGCGCAGCGCCGCGTCTTCCAGGAGCTTGCCACCCTTGAGCGGTACCGCGCCGATCTCGACGATGCGCGCCTTCGCTGGATCGAGGCCGGTCGTCTCGCTATCGAGCACGAATGCATCGAGAGCGATCAGCGGCGTCGCATTCTGGATCCTGCCTGTCGCCATCGGCCCCCCGGCCAGGCCTCTCCGATCAGACGAGCGCGGCGACCAAGGCCGGCGCGTCGGCACGCCGCACGAAGAGGTCGTGCACGTTGCACAAATTCGTCCTCAGATAATTATGGATGGTCGGCACATCCTTGGCCTTGAGCTTCTCGTGGATCGGCATGGCCTCGACGTAGCGATCGAGATAACGCCCCGGCATGTCCATCACCCGCTTGACCGGATGCAGACCGATGACCGCGAGATCGTGCTCGAGCGTCTGCCGCAAGCCGGACCAGACGTCGCTATCGAGCGTGGCAGGCACCGGATACCGATCGAATGCCGCCAGCGCGGCGGTAGTCATGCCCTCTAAGAGCCGCTGACGTTGCTCGCCAGCGGCCGGCCGCAACGCGCCCTCGACCGCCTCCGTTACCATGGCCAAGGTGGCCGGGTAGGCGATCCAGCGCGACTTCTCGACCTCGGCCAAAAAGCTCTTCTCGCTGAACAACAGGTTGCCGTACGGGCCGGCGCGGGCGCGCGAATATTCGTACAGGCCCTTTTGGGCCAGGAACGCCGCCTGCTTGTCGAGAAAATCGATCAGCGCTTCGCGCCCGGCCACCGGCGGCTCGCGCCGAAAGAAGTCCAAAAAACCCATAACCCGTCGTTTCCTTGGTCTCTCGCGCGGCTGCGCGCCGCTCTTTTGCGCCAATCTTAGCCCAGTCCGGCCGAAACCGGCGGCTTTTTTGTGCCGACCCTACCGGCCGCGCGCATTGGACGAGATGGGCATTATATGGTCACGTAACGCACTACTTTGCCGAAGCCGGGCCCAAGGCCCCGAACCGGAGAGTCTATGCTGCAAGGCTGGGTCGTCATCGCGGTGGCGCTTGCCTATATCGGCCTCTTGTTCCTCGTCGCGAGCTACGGAGACCGGACCCGCAGGCTTGGCCGCGCGGGCCGCGGCCGGCTGCTGATCTATCCGCTATCGCTGGCGATCTACTGCACGTCGTGGACGTTCTTCGGCTCGGTCGGCTCATCCTCGCGCACCGGCTACGACTTCCTCACCATCTATATCGGCCCGGTGCTGATGGTCGGGCTGTTCTCGCCGCTGATCATCCGCGTGGTGCGACTCGCAAAAGCGCAGAACATCACCTCGATCGCCGACTTCATCGCGGCGCGCTACGGCAAAGGACAGGCGGTCGCGGCCATCGTCGCAGTGATCGCCATCGTCGGCACCATTCCCTACATCGCGCTACAGCTCAAAGCGGTGTCGGCTTCGCTCGAAACCATCCTTGCTCACATCGATCCCGGCAGCAATCTGGCAAGCCCCCTCCTCGGCGATCTCGCGCTGTTCGTCGCGCTGTCGATGGCGACCTTCGCTGTGCTGTTCGGCACGCGCCATATCGACGCCACCGAACATCAGGACGGACTGATGCTGGCGGTGGCGGCGGAGTCGCTGGTGAAGCTGTTCGCCTTTCTCGCGGTCGGGATATTCGTGACTTTCTGGGTGTTCGGGGGCCCAGGCGCCCTGATCGAGGCGGCCGCTGCGCATCCGAAGACAGCGGCGGTTTTCACACGCGCCCCGGCGTTGGACACGCTGATCGCGACCACGTTTCTGTCCTTTGTCGCCATCCTGCTGCTGCCGCGCCAATTCCACGTCGCGGTGGTCGAGAACAACAACGAAGGCGAGATCAAGCGCGCCGCTTGGCTGTTCCCTATTTACCTAGTGCTGATCAATTTGTTCGTGGTGCCGATCGCCATCGCCGGCCTGCTCACCTTCGAGCCCGGCAAGGTGGACGGCGACATGTTTGTGCTGGCGCTGCCGCTGCACATGGGCTCCGGCATCTTCACCATCGCCGCCTTCGTCGGCGGTCTGTCGGCGGCGACCGCCATGGTGATCGTGGAATCGGTCGCGCTGTCGATCATGGTGTCGAACGACATTGTGATGCCGCTGGTGCTGCAACGGCGCGGCACGCTCGTGACCGGCAGCGGCAATGTCGGCTCGCTGCTGTTGTCGATCCGGCGACTCGCGATTTTCGCCATCCTGCTGCTGGCCTACATGTACTACCGCTCGGCCGGCGATGCGCAGCTCGCCTCCATCGGCCTCCTCGCCTTCGCCGCGGTGGCGCAGCTCGCACCCGCTTTCTTCGGCGGTCTGTTCTGGCGCCGCGCCACGGCTGGCGGCGCCATCGCCGGCATGAGCGCCGGCATTCTCGTCTGGGCCTATACGCTGCTGCTGCCGACCTTCGCCGACATCGGCGTGGTCGGACGGCATTTCCTCACCAACGGCCCCTGGGGCATCGCGATGCTGCGCCCCGAACATCTGTTCGGGCTGGAACTGGCGCCGCTGGTGCACGGCGTGGTGTGGAGCCTCGCCGTCAACATCCTGCTTTATGTCGGCGTGTCGCTCAGGCGCGATCCCTCGCCCATCGAGCGGCTGCAGGCGAACACCTTCGTGCCAACCGACCTCACGCCGATCAGCCCCAGCTTCAGGCTCTGGCGCTCCTCGGTCACGGTCGAGGAATTGACCACGACGGTCGCGCGCTATCTCGGCGACGAGCGCACCAAGGCGGCGTTCGAGAGCTTCGCCGTCACGCATCGCATCAGTCTCGAACCGAAGGATGAGGCCGATTTCCGCCTCATCCGCCATGCCGAGCACATTCTCGCCTCCGCGATCGGCGCCGCGTCGTCGCGGCTGGTGCTGTCGCTGGTCCTGCGCAAGCGCACGGTGTCGACCAAGGCCGCGCTTAAGCTGCTCGACGACGCCAACGCCGCGATCCAATACAATCGCGAAATTTTGCAGACCGCGCTCGATCACGTGCGCCAGGGCATCGCTGTCTTCGACAAAGATCTGCAGCTCATCTGCTGGAATCGGCAGTTCGGAGAGATTCTCGATCTGCCGCCGAGCCTCATCCGTTCCGGCATCCATCTCGGCGAAATCCTGCGCTTCAACGGCACACGCGGCGGCGTCGCGCCGGAGCGGCTGGAAATTTTCATCGACGAGCAGATCAAACGTTATGTCGCCAGCGCACCGTTCCTCGAACGCTTCGCCGAACCCGGCACGGTGATCGAGGTGCGCGCGAACCGCATGCCGGACGGCGGCATCGTCACCACCTTCACCGACATCACCGCCAGCGTCGAGGCGGCTGAAGCGCTGGAACGGGCCAACGAGACGCTGGAGCGGCGCGTGCGTGAGCGCACGGAAGAGCTCACGCGCCTGAACGAAGCGCTGGCGCTCGCCAAAGGCGAGGCCGAGGACGCCAACATCTCCAAGACCAAGTTCCTGGCGGCGGCGAGCCACGACATTTTGCAGCCGCTCAACGCCGCGCGGCTCTATGTGACCAGCCTGATCGAGCGCGGCAGCGGTCGCGACGACCGCAAACTCGTCGACAACATCGACGCCTCGCTTGAGGCGGTGGAGGAAATCCTCGGCGCATTGCTCGACATGTCGCGCCTGGACACCGGCGCCTTGCGGCCGGAATTCGCCAGTTTCCGCATCGATGAACTGATGCGGCAGATCGAGCTCGAATTCGCGCCGCTCGCCGGTGCCAAGGGTATCGAGTTCAAATATGTGCCGTGCGGCCTGGTGGTGCGCTCCGACCGGCGCATGTTGCGCCGCCTCGTCCAGAATCTCGTCTCCAACGCGATCAAGTACACACCGGCCGGCCGCGTGCTGCTCGGCTGCCGGCGGCGCGGCAATGCGCTGCGCATCGACGTCTACGATACCGGCGTCGGCATTCCGGAAGCGAAGCTGCGCGACATCTTCGTGGAATTCCACCGCCTCGATCAGGGCGCCAAGATTGCGCGCGGCTTGGGGCTTGGCCTATCGATCGTCGAGCGCATCGCGCGCGTGCTCGGCTCGGAGGTCGAGGTCCAATCCGTTCTCGGCCGCGGCTCCCATTTCTCGCTAACGGTGCCACGCTCGAACGCCAAGCCGGTCGAAATGCCCGCGCGCGAGGACACGCGCGTCGATCCCGCGCATCTCGCCGGTACCACGGCGCTGTGCATCGACAATGAGCCAGCCGTGCTCGACGGCATGGAGACGCTGCTGCGCGGCTGGGGCTGCGACGTGATCAAGGCGCCGGGGCTGGAGCAGGCCCTCGAAGCGGTGGAAAAGAGCGCGACGCCGCCGAACGGCCTGCTGGTCGACTATCATCTCGACCAGGGCACCGGCATCGAAGCCATCGCCGCGCTGCGCGCGCGTTACGGCGATCTGCCGGCCATCCTCATCACCGCCGACCGCTCACCGGCGGTGCGCGAACTGGCCCGCACAGGAAACATCCAGCTTCTGCACAAACCGCTCAAGCCAGCCGCGTTGCGCGCGCTGCTCGCGCAATGGCGCGTGATGCGCGCCGCTGCGGCGGAGTAGAGAGAACCTCACCCCTCCGCGGTCGCCGTGCCCTGCGGCCACTGGCCGGCTTCGATCTTGGCGGCGGCGATCACCGCCTGCGTGCGGCTCTCGACCCCGAGCTTCTGCAGGATGGCCGAGACATGCGCTTTCACGGTCGCTTCCGACACGCCGAGTTGGAAGGCGATCTGCTTGTTGAGCAGCCCTTCCGACAGCATCATCAGCACGCGCACCTGCTGTGGCGTCAGCGTCGCCATGCGCGACATCAGCTCGGCCGCCTCGGCATCCGAGCCGGTGGACAGATCGACATCGGGCGGCGTCCACACGCCGCCGCTGAGAATGCGCGAGATCGCCGCGCGCATCTCCTCGACGCCGAGCGTCTTCGGAATGAAGCCGGACGCGCCGAATTCCATGCAGCGGCGGATCGTGACCGGGTCGTCATTGGCCGACACCACGACCACCGGAACGCCGGGATACTGCGCGCGCATATACATCAGCCCGGAAAAGCCTCGGGCACCCGGCATGGTCAGATCGAGCAGGATGAGATCGACGTCGGCGTTGCGTTCGAGGAATGCGACCACGTCGTCGAACGTGCCGGCCTCGGCTATTTCGACCTGCTCCAGAAGCCCGGAGACGGCTTCGCGCAAGGCACCGCGGAATAAGGGATGATCGTCGGCAATCAACAGCCGGTACTGCAAAGCGTCACTCAACCGGAAAGCCTTTCATCGTCAGCCCGGCCACGGGAAAAGGCCGCGACCGGTTCCTTACACCGAATACACCGGCCGTGGCTTGTTGGCGATGGCCGCTGCCACTTCATGGTGCACCGCACCAACACTGCTGCGTCAAAAAACAGCGCGGGATTACTTCAGAATTACCCTTTCAGTTCAAAGCTTTTGCAGCGCACTTAATCCTAAAGTCTATAGGAGTCCTGTTCCGGCGCAATGTTACGCTTCCGTAATATGCGGACTCGGCACCAAGACCGGGCCGATACGGCAACTTGGGGGGTGCCGTTTTTTCTACGCCTCGGCCTCCCCGTAAGGAGTTCCCGGCCGCAACCTGCGGCCTGGATCATTTCAGGGACGGAAAGGCAACGCCCATGTCAGATAAAACCGAAGCGCATTGGGAAGCGACACGCAACCTGATGTTCAAACACCTGGGGGTGTGGCTGTTCTTCGGCTACATCATCCACTTCTTCGTCATTCCCCTTAACACCATCAAAATCCCGATCCTCGGCTTCCCGCTCGGCTTCTACATGGCCGCGCAGGGCTCGCTGATCGTGTTCGTCGTCATGTTGTTCATGTTCGCCAAGCAACAGGACAAGATCGACCGCGACCACGGCTTCGCCGAAGAAGACTGAGGGGGACGCACATGACAACGCAAACGGCCGGCAGTTCCGATTTCATCAAAAATCTCGGAAAGATGTACGGCACTTACACCGGTGGCTTCATCGCTTTCATTATTCTGCTCGCGATCCTCGAGCAGGTCGGCGTACCGAACAAGATTCTCGGTTATCTGTTCGTCGGCTTCACCATCGCGGTCTACGCCATCATCGGCGTGCTGAGCCGAACCGCTCAGGTTTCGGAATATTACGTGGCAGGCCGCGTCGTGCCCGCCTTCTATAACGGCATGGCGACCGGCGCCGACTGGATGTCGGCGGCCTCCTTCGTCGGCATGGCCGGCACCTTGTTCCTGCTCGGCTATGACGGGCTGACCTGGGTGCTCGGCTGGACCGGCGGCTTCGTGCTGGTGTCGATCCTCATCGGCCCCTATCTGCGCAAGTTCGGCGCCTACACCGTTCCGGACTTCATGGCCTTCCGCTTCGGCGGTAACTTCGCGCGCTTCGTCGCGGTGCTCGTGCTCGTGGCCTGCTCCTTCACCTACGTGACGGCACAGATCTACGGCACCGGCATCATCGCCTCGCGCTTCCTTGGCATGAAGTTCGAGATCGCGGTGTTCGCGGGCCTGGCCGGCATTCTGCTCTGCTCGATGCTGGGCGGCATGAAGGCGGTGACCTGGACACAGATCGCCCAGTACGTCGTGCTGATCATCGCCTACCTGACCCCGATCGTGATCCTGTCCACCAAGCACTACGGGATCCCGATCCCGGAGCTGACTTATGGTCAGGCGATCGCGGAAATCACCGCGCGCGAGCAGCAGATGTTGCAGACCGGGTTGACGACGGCGGCGGCGCTCAAACCGCACATCCAGCCGTTCATCAACTACAGTCCGCTCAACTTCTTCGCGATCTGCTTCTGCATGATGGTGGGCACGGCCTCGCTACCGCACATTCTGATGCGCTACTTCACCACCCCGTCGGTGCGTGAAGCCCGTCAGTCGGTTGCTTGGTCGCTGCTGTTCATCTTCCTGCTGTACTTCTCGGCGCCGGCCTATGCGGCGTTCTCGAAGCTGGAGGTGTACACCAACATCATCGGTCGCGACGTCTCGCAGGTGAGGCCCTGGCTGTTCACCTGGGGCGAGCTCGGCCTGATCCAGATCTGCGGCAAGAACGCCACCAACATCGATGCGATCGTGGCCGCGTGTAAGGCCATCGCAGGCCACCCCGGCGTGGTGCGGTTGCAGGACTTCGTCATCAATACGGACGTGATCGTGCTCTCCACCCCGGAGATCGCGGGACTTCCCTATGTGATCACCGGTCTGGTCGCCGCGGGCGGTCTGGCGGCGGCGCTCTCGACCGCCGACGGCCTGCTGCTCGCCATCGCCAACGCGTTGTCGCACGACGTCTACTACAAGATGATCGATCCCAACGCGCCGACCGTTCGCCGGTTGACCGTTGCTCGCGCCCTCTTGTTTGTGGTGGCGGTGATCGCGGCGTACCTGGCGTCCACCAAACCCGCGGACATCCTGGCCATGGTCGGCTGGGCGTTCTCGCTCGCCATGGCGGGCAACTTCCCGGCGCTCATCATGGGCGTCTGGTGGAAGCGCACCACGGCGGCAGGCGCGGTCGCTGGCATGATCGCCGGCTTCGGCCTCTGCCTGTTCTACCTCGTCGTCACCCGCTACTTCCCCGGCTTCGGTGTGAAGTATGCCGGCATGACGTCGCTGTTGAACCCGGTCACGGGCGCACCGCTGGTCGACATCGCCAAGGTGATGGCCTTGCCGAACGCGATGGAGGCGTTGCCGACACTCGCGCATCCGCTGGCCAACAAGGTGGGCTGGTTCAACCTGAACAACATTGCCTGCGGGTTGCTGGGCATGCCGTTCGGGTTCCTGGTCATCTACGTGGTCAGCCTGATGACACCCGAGCCGTCGAAGGAAATGCAGGCTTACGTGGACGAGATCCGCAAGCCGCGTGGCCGGACGGTTCTCGTGGAAAAAACCTGATCGGCTCGCGCCGGTCTGAGTGGAGCGGGGCCCTGCGGGGCCCCGCTTTTTTTAAGCGCTACGATCCGCTAGCGTTGCACGTCGGGGACAATCGCAATGACATCCGCCAATCCGCTGCTCGCATCGTGGCTCTATCTGGCGCCGAACTTCATCCTGGCAGCGCTGATGTACACGCTGCTCGGGCGCGCCATCCTCGGGTTGTTCGTGCCGCCCGACTCGCCGAATTACATCTGGCGCTTCTTCTGCCGCGTCACCGATCCGTTCGTCGCCGTAATTGCCGTGGTAACGCCGAAGGCCGCAGTCCCGGTCGTGGTGTGGCTGATGGGCGTGGTGTGGCTGTTCTGGCTGCGCGTCGGGCTCTTGTATCTGTTCCTACTCATAAGTTCGAAAGTCGGGTGATCGCGATGGACCGCAATCTCTATTACATCGGCATCGCCTTCTTCGGCATGATCAACGGCATCTTCAATCAAACGGCGCTGTTGTTCGCGCTGATTCATCTGCAAATCCTGGCGCCCGCCCTCCTCTTCGGCAGCACGGGGCTGACGCTGATGTTTTCCTCGCTGATGGTTTCGACCGCGACCGTCATCCTGGCCGGCATTCCGGCCGCGCTCTACGAGCGCTTCATCGGCGCCAAGGACGACTCGACCGTCGCCTCGCTGTGGATCTGGCTCGCTGGTACCGCGCTACTGACTTTGCCGGCGATGGGCAATTTTATCGAATTCGGGCTGTAACGGGCTCCTCTCGGGAACACATTGGCGCCATCGTCGTTGGCCAGCCTGTAGGCTCGATACTGCGGTGGCATGACCTTTGCTTTTTGCATCGGGCCGGTGGTCCAGCAAGGAGGCGCCATGATCCCGTGCGCACGATTTGCATTCTTCACGCTCGCCCGCGACTCCCTGTTCGTCGCGCTCGCCGCCCTCCTGCTGATGGTGGCCTTCAGTTTCGAGCCGCCGCTGGCCTTCAAGGTCGGAGCCTCTGTCGCGCTCATCTTCTCCGTCGGCCTGCTCGCCCGCGGCTATTTCCTGAGCGAGGAACGGTTCCGCCGCAGCGAAGCCTGGCGCGCGCTCACCCCGGAAGAACGGCCGGCCGGGGACCTCGGACCGCAGCTCGCGAAAGAGCATTTTCAAACGCTGCTGCTGCGCTTCGCGCAGGGGGCCTCGGCCGTGGCCGCCGTCTTCTACACGTCGGCCTTGCTGCTCTCTGCCATCTTGAACGACCCTGGTTTTGACGCCATCGTGACTGCGGGTCTCGCCAGTTCCGGCTAGAATGCCGGCACCTGGATAATCGTTGCCGGGGGCGGCATGGAAGAGATGCGTCGGATCGCCTTTGAAACGGTGCAGCGGGCCTGTCTGTTCGGCTCGCTGGCGATCTTCTGCACCATGGTGGGCATGTCGTTCGAGCCGCGGCTCGCCTTTCAGGCCGGCGGCACGTTGACGACGCTGATGGCCGGCATCTTGATCTACAAGGCGCGCGAGGCGCTCACCAAGGACTACCGCAAGACCGAGATGTGGCTCTATCTGCCGAAGAACTTCCGGCCGCCGGAAGCCTATGCGCAATGGGCCAGCGCCACCGTCTTGCGC
>Ga0255338_1002067_pt1 | contig 32430 bp, 30 predicted proteins | sample MeOH1_35cm_T4_19_FD_203715 | JGI IMG/M metagenome (GOLD analysis project Ga0255338, IMG submission 203715) | Sandy soil microbial communities from University of British Columbia, Vancouver, Canada - MeOH1_35cm_T4_195 | ecosystem: Engineered > Artificial ecosystem > Sand microcosm > Unclassified ... | reverse complement strand
TTCGCGGAGCTGGAGTCGTCCGACACGGCGATCGAGGTCGAGGCGCGGCTCGCCCAGCTCAAGGCGGGCTCCGCCCCGAAGTCGCTCGGCAGCACGCCGGTGACGGCGGAGATCGAGGCCGACTAGCGATCGCGCAGCCACCCTCCAGGCAACTCCCAGGTTCCGGTCGCAGACTGGACGTGTGACACCGAGTCCCGAGGCGCGGCTGCTCGTCGTCGACGACGAGCCGAACATCCGCGAGCTGCTGGCCACGTCGCTGCGGTTCGCCGGCTTCGAGGTGCACGCCGCCGGGGACGGGCAGACGGCGCTGCGGCTGGCCAAGGCCGTGGAGCCGGATCTCGTGGTGCTCGACGTCATGCTGCCGGACCTCGACGGCTTCGCGGTGACACGGCGGCTGCGCGAGCGCGGGCAGTTCGTGCCCGTCCTGTTCCTCACCGCGCGCGACGACACGTCGGACAAGGTGCAGGGGCTGACGGTCGGCGGCGACGACTACGTCACCAAGCCGTTCAGCCTCGAGGAGGTGGTCGCCCGGATCCGCGCCGTGCTGCGGCGCACCCGGCACGACGACGACGACACCTCCGTGCTGCGCTACGCCGACCTGGAGCTCGACGAGGACTCGCACGAGGTGACGCGCGCGGGCCGGCCGGTGGAGCTGTCCCCGACGGAGTTCAAGCTGCTGCGCTACCTGATGCTCAACGCGGGCCGCGTGCTGTCCAAGGCGCAGATCCTCGATCACGTGTGGCAGTACGACTGGGGCGGCGACGCGAACATCGTCGAGTCGTACATCTCCTACCTGCGCCGCAAGGTGGACCACGTCAGCGGCCCGGACGGGGCGCAGCCGGCGCCCCTCATCCACACCAAGCGCGGTGTCGGCTACCTGCTGCGCGAGTCCACATGAGGGCGTGGACGGCCCTGCGCGCCCGCACTGCGGCCGTCCCGCTGTCCGCGCGGCTGGTGGCCGTCATCACCGTGCTCGTCGCGGCGGGCCTGGTGCTGGCGGGGGTGACCAGCGCGACGCTGCTGCAGCGGTCCCTGGTGCAGCAGATCGACGAGAAGCTGACCACCGAGGGCACGGAGCTGGTGGGGCAGCAGCTCTACAGCGGGTTCACCGCGCCGGGTGGCCCCAGCGACTACTACGTGGTGCTCCAGATGGGCGAGCAGCCGCAGGGCTGGGGCTGGCGCTCCACCCTCACCCGGTACGGCACCCCGCAGGTCCCGGCGCTGACGAGCGAGCAGGCCGACGCGCGCGGCGGCCAGCCGTTCACGGTGGGCTCGGACCGCGCCGGCTCGCGCTGGCGCGCGGTCGCCTACCCGGTCCAGGGCGGCTCCGTGGTGATCGCCCTGCCGCTCGCCGGCGTGCGGGAGACCGCCGAACGCATGATCGCCGTGCTGGTGCTCTCCGGCATCGGCATCGTCCTGCTCGGTGGCCTGGCCGCCGGCTTCGCGGTGCGCCGCTCGCTGCGCCCCCTGACGCAGATCGAGGACACCGCCGCGGCGATCGCCGCCGGCGACCTGTCCCAGCGCGTGCCCAGCCTGCCGACGAGCACCGAGGTGGGCCGGCTCGCCGCGGCGCTCAACGGGATGCTCGCCCAGATCGAGTCGGCGTTCGGCGTGCGCACCGCGTCCGAGGCGCGGATGCGCCGGTTCGTCTCCGACGCCTCGCACGAGCTGCGCACGCCGCTGGCGGCGATCCGCGGCTACGCCGAGCTGCACCGCATGGGCGCCCTGGAGACCGCCGAGCAGGTGGACGACACGATGCGCCGCATCGAGGGCTCCGCGGCACGCATGGGCACGTTGGTCGAGGACCTGCTGACGCTGGCGCGGCTCGACGAGGGCCGGCCGGTGGCACGCGAGGCCGTGGACCTCACGGTGCTCGCGGCCGATGCGGTCAGCGACCTGCACGCGCTCGACCCGCAGCGCCCCGCGCGGCTGGTTCCGCTGACCCAGGGCACATCGTCCGGCCCGGTGGTCGTCGTCGGGGACGACGTCCGGCTGCGCCAGGTGCTGGCGAACCTCGTCGGGAACGTGGTGCGGCACACCCCGCCGGGCACGCCGGCCGAGGTGGCCGTCGGCGTGGCGGACGGCGCCGGCGTGGTGGAGGTGCGCGACCACGGCCCGGGGATCGACCCGCAGCACGCCGCGCGGGTGTTCGAGCGCTTCTATCGGGTGGATGCCTCGCGCACCCGGGAGTCGGGCGGCACCGGGCTGGGCCTGGCGATCGTCGCCGCGATCGTCACCGCCCACCAGGGTGCGGTCTCGCTGTCCGAGACGCCCGGCGGGGGCACGACCGTCCGGGTGGCGTTACCGGTCGGACCTTCATCCGGCTGATGGTTACCATGGAACGTCCGGTCAACCGTCGGTGAGGTCTGTCCCATGGGCGCATATGACGCGCCACAGTGGCTGTTGTCAGCGTTCGTCCGCAGCGTCCAGGCTGCCGGGGGGACCGCGCAGCCGGAGGAGATCCGCGACACCGGCCAGTCGCTGATCGACCGCTGGAGCGCCCCTGAGCGCCGGTTCCACAACCTGCGGCACCTCGTCTCCGTCCTGTCGCGCGTCGACGAGCTGACGGAGGAGACGCACGACCCGGACGCGGTGCGGCTGGCCGCCTGGTACCACGGCGTGGTGTTCGACGCCGCCGCGAAGGCCGCCTTCGCGAAGAAGGGCGGCGAGGACGAGACCGCGAGCGCCGACGTCGCGTTCGACGAGCTGGTCGGGCTCGGCGTCCCGGAGACCAAGGCCCGGCGGGTGCACGACCTCGTGGTGCACCTCACCCGCCACACGCCGGACCCGGCGGACTCGGACAGCGCCGTGCTGTGCGACGCCGATCTGGCGATGCTCGCGGTGGAGCCGCAGCGCTACAAGGCCTACCTCGAGGACGTGCGCCAGGAATACCGGCACGTGCCGCAGGTGGACTTCCTCCTGGCCCGCCAGCACATCCTGCGCAAGCTCCTGTCCCGCCCCAGCCTGTTCGTCTCGCCGATGTCGGAGCGCTGGGAGGAGCCGGCGCGGCAGAACATCACCGCGGAGCTGGCCCGCGTCGAGAAGGAGCTCGCGAAGCTCGAGGCCGAAGCCGGCGAGGCGCCGCCGGGCGGCGGGGCCGCATCGGCGGTGCGCGGCGAACCCGCGGCGGCCGCGGGCGACCAGGCCGCGTCGGCGGCGCCCGGCACCGCTGCATCGGGCGTCCCCGGCACGCCCGCGCCCGGCGCGCCGAGCGGACCCGCCGCCTCGACCGCCGGCCAGCCCGTGATCAACCGCGTCACCGGGCCCACCCGGCCCATCGTCTCGGTGATCCCGCGGCACCCGGTCCACCGCTGACCGGCTCCGGGACCGTCCGCCGCGCGTCCGGTCCCGACCCGACCCCGTGCCGGCGAGCCGTCCACAGCCGCTCCGCCGCCGGCGCACGATCCCCAGGGCACGCTGCCGCACGGTGCGGCCGGCACCCGGCGCCGTAGCGTCGCGCCGCCCACCGCCCCCGCCGGCAAACCGCCGACGCGGTGGGCGAGGGGAGGCATCCATGAGCCAGTACCAGGTCGACGTCGTCCGCCTGTCCACCACCGCCGCGGCGGTCCAGCAGCGCTCCGCGGCCATCCAGTCCGAGGTGGCCGCGATGCACCGCCAGCTCGCCGAGCTGCAGTCCACGTGGCGCGGGTCGGCCGCGGCCGCGTTCGGCACGGTGGTGGCCGACTGGTCCGCGACGCAGGCGCGCGTCGAGCAGTCGCTGGGCCAGATCGCCGCGGCGATGCGCGTCGCGTCCCAGGCCTACGGCGATGCGGAGCAGGCGGCCTCGCGGCTGTTCGGCCGCTGACACCCACTTCTGCGAGGTTCCGGTCGTGGATCACGACCGGAACCTCGCAATCCCTGCCGATCGCAGCCTCGCGATCCCGCCGCCGCGCCGCGTAGCGTGCACAGGTGACCGTGCTGATCGACGTTCCGATGTGGCCCCGCCACGGCACCCTGTGGGCGCACCTGGTCAGCGACGCGTCGTACGACGAGCTGCACGCATTCGCCCGCCGGGCGGGGTTGCCGCCGCGCGCCTTCGACCTGGACCACTACGACGTGCCGGCCGAGCGCCACGACGAGCTCGTCGGGCTCGGGGCGCTGGCGGTCGACGGGCGCGAGCTGGTGCGCCGCCTCATCGCCTCCGGCCTGCGCGTGCCGGGGCGGGATCGCCCGGGCTCGCCCGACCACCGTCGGCACGACGACCCGGGACACGGATCGGGGCCGGTCACCCGCAGGTGACCGGCCCCGTGCCGTGACTAGGGATGGATCAGAAGTCCATCCCACCGCCCATGCCGCCGTCGCCACCCGGCATCGAGGACGACTTCTCCGGCTTGTCCGCGACGACCGCCTCGGTGGTGAGGAACAGGGCCGCGATCGACGCCGCGTTCTGCAGCGCGGAGCGGGTGACCTTGACCGGGTCCGCGACGCCGGCCGCGAGCAGGTCCTCGTAGACGTCGGTCGCGGCGTTCAGGCCGTAGCCGATCGGCAGGTTGCGGACCTTGTCCACCACGACGCCACCCTCGTAGCCCGCGTTGACCGCGATCTGCTTGAGCGGGGCCTCGATCGCCACCTTGACGATCTGCGCGCCGGTCGCCTCGTCGCCCTTGAGGTCGAGCTTCTCGAACGCCGTCTTGCCGGCCTGGATCAGGGCCACGCCGCCGCCGGCGACGATGCCCTCCTCGACGGCCGCCTTGGCGTTGCGCACGGCGTCCTCGATGCGGTGCTTGCGCTCCTTGAGCTCCACCTCGGTGGCCGCGCCCGCCTTGATGACGGCGACGCCGCCCGCGAGCTTGGCCAGGCGCTCCTGGAGCTTCTCGCGGTCGTAGTCCGAGTCGGAGTTCTCGATCTCCTGGCGGATCTGGGCCACCCGGCCTGCGATCTGCGCCGCGTCGCCCGCGCCCTCGACGATCGTGGTGTCGTCCTTGGTGACGACGACCTTGCGGGCCTGGCCCAGCACCTCGAGGCCGACGGAGTCGAGCTTGAGGCCGACGGTCTCGCTGACGACCTGGCCGCCGGTGAGGATGGCCATGTCCTGCAGCATCGCCTTGCGGCGGTCGCCGAAGCCGGGCGCCTTGACGGCGATCGACTTGAACGTGCCCTTGAGCTTGTTGACGACGAGGGTGGCGAGAGCCTCGCCCTCGACGTCCTCGGCGACGATGAACAGCGGCTTGCCGGCCTGGATGACCTTCTCCAGCAGCGGCAGCAGGTCCTTGACCGACCCGATCTTGGACTCGACGAGCAGGATGAACGCGTCCTCGAGGACGGCCTCCTGGCGCTCCGGGTCGGTGACGAAGTAGGCCGAGAGGAAGCCCTTGTCGAAGCGCATGCCCTCGGTCAGCTCGAGCTCGAGGCCCAGGGCGTTGCTCTCCTCGACGGTGATGACGCCCTCCTTGCCGACCTTGTCGAGCGCCTCGGCGATCAGGTCGCCGATCGCCTGGTCGGCGGCGGAGATCGCGGCCGTGGCGGCGATCTCCTCCTTGGTCTCGACCTCCTTGGCCTGGATGAGCAGCTGCTCGGTGACGGCCTCGACGGCCTTCTCGATCCCGCGCTTGAGCGCGATCGGGTTGGCGCCGGCCGCGACGTTGCGCAGGCCCTCGCGCACCAGCGCCTGGGCGAGCACGGTGGCGGTGGTGGTGCCGTCGCCAGCGACGTCGTCCGTCTTCTTGGCGACCTCCTTGACGAGCTCGGCGCCGATCCGCTCGTACGGGTCCTCGAGGTCGATCTCCTTGGCGATGGAGACGCCGTCGTTGGTGATGGTCGGCGCGCCCCACTTCTTGTCGAGCACGACGTTGCGGCCCTTGGGGCCCAGGGTGACCTTGACGGTGTCGGCGAGGATGTTGAGCCCGCGCTCCATGCTGCGCCGGGCCTCCTCGTCGAAGGCGATGATCTTGGCCATGTGGCTAGCGATCCTTTGATCGGGGTTCATGGGTGGCCGCCCAGGTGCCCGCGACGGACGGGCCGCCGCCCGCGGTCACGTCCCGCGCGCTGCGACCCTCACCCTGACGGCCGGTGGTTCTGTCACTCTCCACCGGAGAGTGCTAAGTCAATGGTTAGCACTCGCACCCGGCGAGTGCAAGCCACGCCGGGCCGGGACGTCAGGCGCCGGGATCGGTCCGCAGCACGACGACGATGCCGCTGCCGGCGTCCGCCGGGGACAGCTGCACCGCCTGGACGCCCACCGTCCGGGCCACCAGCTCCGCGGTGCTCCGGAGGTCCTCGGAGCCGTAGAACACGGTCGAGGCCACCGGGGTGCTGCCGGTGGCGTTGCCGGGGGTCACCGCGGTGAACCCGGCGGCGGTCAGCTTGTCCGCGGTGCGTGCTGCGAGCCCGGCGACGCCGGCGCCGTTGAGCACGCTGACCGGCGTGCCCAGCGCGGGGGCGGCCTCGGTCGGTGTCGGCGCGACGTCCGTGGGGGTGGGTGCCGGGGCGGGCGTGGTCGCGCCCGCCGTGCCGCTCTCTCCCGCGGAGGGCGACGGCGACTGTTCGGACGGCCCGGCGGTCCCGATCGGCAGGTCGGGCAGCCGGCCCTCGCGCGCGAGAAAGGTGACGACACCCCAGGCCAGTGCGGGGACCAGCACCACCACCAGCAGGTACGGCCACCACCGGCTCCACGCCGAGCGCGGCGCCCGATGGACCCCGCGCGGCGAGTCGGGATCCGGGGGCGCGTCGAACTCGTCCGGCGGGTACGGGTAGGCGGCCTTGCTCACGGCCGCAAGGCTAACGGGTGGCGCCGTGCGGCCGGCCGAGGCACGACCTGCGGGCTCGTCGTGACGGAGCGTCAGGCGTCGACGCCGAGCCGGCGCGCCGTGCGCGCCCGCTGACGTGACGCGCGCATCCGACGCAGCCGCTTGACGAGCATCGGGTCGAAGGCGAGGGCGTCGGCGTCGTCCAGCAGGGCGTTGACCACCTGGTAGTACCGCGTGGCGGACATGTCGAACAGCTCGCGGATCGCCTGCTCCTTGGCACCGGCGTACTTCCACCACTGCCGTTCGAACGCGAGGATCTGCTGGTCGCGCTCGGACAGGCCGGTCTGCCCGGCCGGCATCACGGTCCGGATCGCCGCGACATCGATGCTCATCACTCACGCTCCCCTCGTCGTCGGCCCATCGTAGGCTGGAATCACACCGCTGTCATTCATGGGATACGCGGATTCGGGACACTGCCGGACGCCGGCCCGCGGGTAGCCTGCGCCCGTGAGCCCGGCGCCCCTGGACCAGCTGATGGCCCCGGACTGGGCCGAGGCCCTCGCCGACGTCGAGCCGCAGATCCGTGCCGCCGGCGACTTCCTGCGCGCGGAGGTGGCAGCCGGCCGCACCTACCTGCCCGCCGGCGACGCGATCTTCACCGCGTTCCGGCGGCCCCTCGCCGACGTCCGCGTGCTCGTCGTCGGGCAGGACCCGTACCCCACGCCCGGGCACCCGATGGGCCTGAGCTTCTCGGTGCAACCGCACGTGCGGCCGCTGCCGGGCTCGCTCCGCAACATCTTCACCGAGCTGGTGGCGGACCTCGGCGTCCCCACCCCCGCGACAGGGGACCTGACGCCGTGGGCCGACCGCGGCGTCATGCTGCTCAACAGGGTGCTCACCGTGCGGGCCGGAGCCCCTGCCTCCCACCGCGGCACGGTGTGGGAGCCCGTCACGGACCGCGCGATCGCGGCGCTCGTCGCACGCGGCGGGCCACTGGTCGCGGTGCTGTGGGGCCGCGACGCGCAGACCCTGACGCCGGCGCTGGGGTCGGTGCCGATCGTCGCCAGCGCCCACCCGAGCCCACTGTCCGCGCACGCGGGGTTCCACGGGTCACGGCCCTTCTCGCGGGTCAACGCGCTGCTCGCCGAGCAGGGCGCCGCGCCCGTGGACTGGACGCTGCCCTGACGGGTTCGGCTCGCCTCCCGGCGGCCCGGGGGCAAGATGGCGGCGTGAGTGCAGCACCGCGATGGAGCCGGTACGTCGCCCTCGGCGACTCGTTCACCGAAGGGCTCTGGGACGCTCCCGAGGGCCGCGAGGCCCCGATGCGCGGGTGGGCGGACATGCTGGCCTTCACGCTGTCGCGCCGCCGCGTCGATGCCGGGCTGCCGCCCCTGGAGTACGCCAACCTCGCCGTGCGGGGCCGCCGGTTGCGGCCCATCGTCGAGGACCAGGTGCCCGCGGCGCTGGCGCTGAAGCCCGACCTGGTGAGCCTGGTGGGCGGCGGCAACGACCTGCTGCGGCCCGACGGCAGCCCGGACCGGCTGGCCCGCCGCCTCGAGGCCGCGGTGGTGCGGCTGCGCGAGGCCGGCGCCGACGTGCTGCTCGGCACCGGGTTCGACACGCTCGGCAGCCCGATGGTGCAGCGCATCCGGCCCCGCGTCGCCGTCTACAACGCGCTGGTCTGGACCATCGGGCGCCGGCACGGCGCCTACGTGCTGGACACGTGGGGCATGCACTCGCTGCACGACTGGCGGATGTGGGCGGACGACCGCATCCACCTGACGACCGAAGGCCACGCGCGCGTGGCCCAGGCGGCGCTCGTCGGCCTCGGCCTGGAGCCCGACGACCCCGCCTGGGACCAACCCCTGACTCCCCTGCCGCCCACGCCGCCGCTCGACCGCGTGCGCTCGGACGCCCACTGGCTGACGGTGCACGCATACCCCTGGGCCACCCGGCGCCTGCGCCGCCGATCGTCGGGCGACGGGCTGGGCGCCAAGCGACCGCTGCCCACGCCGGTCGCCCCGGACTGAGCGGGAGTGCCGCCGTGATCGGGATCGTCGTCGTCTCGCACAGCCGGCGCCTCGCGCTGGCCGCGGTCGACCTGGCGCTCGAGATGGTGCCCACGGCCGGGCTGCGGGTCGCCGTGGCGGCCGGCGGACCGGGGGGCGTCACCGGCACCGACCCGCTGGCGGTGCGCGCGGCGATCGCCGAGGTCGCAACCGACGAGGGCGTGCTGGTGCTCATGGATGTCGGGTCGTCGGTGCTGAGCGCGGAGACGGCGATGGAGCTGGACGGTCTGCCGCCCGTGCCGGTGCGGCTGACGGCCGCCCCCCTGGTGGAGGGCCTGCTCGCGGCGGTGGTGACGGCCGCCGGCGGCGCGGACCTGGCGGCGGTGGACCGCGAGGCGCGCGGGGCGCTGGCGGCCAAGCGCGGCCACCTGGCCGCCGACGAACCGGGCACGCCCGCGGGCGGGCCGGCCCCCGCCGGGACGGCCGGCCCCGAGGTCCCCCCGATCACCCGTGACCTGCGCCTGCCGAACCCCGCGGGCATGCACGCCCGCGCCGCCGCGCAGCTGGTGTCGGCGCTGACGGGGCTCGACGCGACCGTCACCGTCGCCAACCGGCGCACCGGTCGCGCGCCCGTGCCGGTGTCGGGCTCCACCGCGCTGCTCGCGCTCGACGGCCGCCAGGGTGACGTGCTGACCTTCGGAGCCTTCGGGCCCCACGCCGGCGAGGCCCTGCGCCGCATCGGCCGGCTGGTGGCCGCCGGCTTCGGCGAGACGCCGGCCGGAGCCGCCGCACCCGCGCCGGCCCCGTCCTCGGCGCCACGGGGGCCGGTCGGCGTCAGCCCCGGGCGCGGCACCGGGCCGGTGGTGCGCATGCCGGACGCGGTGGCCGAGCCCGCCGCGACGCCGCTCGTGGCCGACGACGCACGGCGGGCCGAGGCCGCCCGGATCGGCGCCGCGGCGGCCGCCGTCGCGGACGCCCTCCGGGAGCGTGCGGCCGGCGCCGCCGACGAGGCGGCGGCAATCCTCGAGGCCACCGCGCTGCTCGCCGAGGACCCGGCGGTGCTCGGCGACGCCCGCGCGCGCGTGCTCCGCGACGGCCTGCCGGCTCCGGCCGCCGCCTGGCGGGCGTTCACCGCTGCCGCATCGGCCGTCGCGGCGGGTGGCGGCGTCGCGGCCGGGCGTGCGTCCGACGTCGCCGACGTGCGCCACCGCGTGGTCGCGGCCCTCGCCGGCCTGCCGGTCCCCGGCATCCCGCAGCGCAGCGAGCCGTTCGTGCTGGTCGCAGCCGACCTCGCCCCCGCCGACACCGCGCTGCTGGACCCGGCCACCTGCCGCGCGCTGGTGACGGCCGCGGGCGGTCCCACGTCGCACTCGGCGATCCTCGCCCGCGCGCTCGGCATCCCGGCGGTCGCCGGAGCGCCCGAGGCGCTGGCGATCCCGCCGGGCACCGTCCTGTGGGTGGACGGCTCCACCGGCGAGCTGGTCGTCGACCCGGGGCCCGGGTACGACGAGCCCGCGGGGGCCGGCGCCGCGGCGCCGGTGTTCGACGGCCACGGCCGGCTGCGCGACGGCACACCGGTGCCGCTGCGCGCCAACGTCGCCGGGGCGGTGGACGCGGAGCGGGCCGCGGCGGCAGCTGCGCAGGGCGTCGGCCTGTTTCGCACCGAGCTGGTGTTCCTGGGCCGCGCCGCGCCGCCGTCCCTCGAGCGGCAGGTCGAGGCCTACCGGGCGGTGCTGGAGCGGTTCGACGACGTGGTCGTCGTGCGCACGCTGGACGCCGGAGCGGACCGCCCGCTCGCCTTCCTCGCCGCCCCGCCCGGGCCCAACCCCGCGCTGGGCCTGCGCGGCGTGCGTGCCGCATGGCGCGACCCCGGGCTGCTGGCCGGACAGCTCGACGCGATCGCGCGGGCCGGGCAGCTGGCGGGGACGGCGCCCTGGGTGATGGCCCCGATGGTCACCACCGTGGAGGACGCGCGGACCTTCGTGGCGCTGGCCCGCGAGCGCGGCATCGAGCACGCCGGGGTGATGGTGGAGACCCCGGCCGCCGCGCTGCTCGCCGAGGAGCTGCTCGCGGTGGCCGACTTCGCGAGCATCGGCACCAACGACCTGGTGCAGTACACGATGGCCGCGGACCGGCTGGTCGGGGAGCTCGCCCCCCTCAACGACCCGTGGCAGCCGGCGGTGCTGCGGCTCGTCGCGCGCGTGGGTCAGGCCGGACGCACGGCGGCCAAGCCGGTCGCGGTGTGCGGCGAAGCCGCGGGCGACCCGCTCCTGGCCGCCGTCCTCGTCGGCTGCGGTGTCACCAGCCTCTCCATGGCGCCGACCCTCCTCGGCGCCGTGGCCGCGCAGCTGGCCGAGGTGGACCGCGCCGCTTGCGAGCGCGCCGGGCCGCCCGGGCCGCCACCGACCCGGCGGGGGCGCGGGCCGCGGCTCGCCGGGCGCTGGGGTCCGCCGCCGGCTGGTGAGTCGGCGCCACGCGTCGGCGGGTCAGTGCACCGCGTAGACCAGCCGGGCGAACCGGCCGGCCGCGCGCGCCTCGACCAGGCGCAGCCGGTCCGACTCGAGCCGGCGGGGGAGCAGCGGGGCGCCCGCGCCGAGCGTGACGGGCGCCACGGTGACGGCGACCTCGTCGAGCGCCCCGGCGTCGAGGAACTGTCCGGCGAGGTCGCCGCCCCCCAGCACCCAGACGTCGCCGTCGCCGGCCGCCGCACGGATCGCAGGGAGTGCGTCGGCCACGGCACCGGAGACGAACCGCACGTCCGCTCCGCGCGGCACAGGCAGCTCGCGGGTGGTGAAGACGAACACCACCGTCCCCCCGAAGAACGCGTCCCAGCGCTCCGGGTGCGCCAGCAGGTCCTGGTGCTCCAGCACCCACAGGTACGTGGTGGAGCCCTCGACGTGCACCGTCGCATCCTGGGGCACCAGCTCGGCGGCGGCCTCGTCGCCGCCGGGCACCGCCAGGAGCCAGTCCAGCGAGCCGTGCTCGTCGGCCAGGAAGCCGTCGATGCTCGCCGCCGCGTCGAACACGATCCGTCCCATGGTGCGACGTTACGGCCTGGGCCCGCCGTCGGCCCCCGTGACCGATGGGCCCCTCAGGTGGGCGGTCGCTGCCATGAGGCGGCAGCACCCGGGCGACCGGGTGGGCGGTATGGTCGGCCCGCGCCCAGCAAGCGATTACTCTCCCGGACAGAAGGTGCATCGTGCAGCAACGACAGGTAGGCAACCGGACCGTCAGCGCCATCGGACTCGGCGGCATGCCGATGTCCATCGAGGGCAGGCCCGACGAGGAACGGTCGATCGCGACGATCCACGCGGCGCTCGACGCGGGCGTGACCCTCATCGACACCGCGAACAGCTACCACCTGCTCGCCGACGAGGTCGGCCACAACGAGCGGCTGATCGCCAAGGCGCTGCGCAGCTACGGCGCCGACACGTCCGGCGTGCTCGTCGCGACCAAGGGCGGCCACCTGCGCCCCGGCGACGGCTCGTGGACGCAGAACGGCGACCCGGCCTACCTCAAGGAGGCGGCCAAGCAGTCGGCGAAGGACCTCGGCGTCGAGGCGATCGGCCTGTACCAGTTCCACCGGCCGGACCCGCGCGTCCCGTACGCGGACTCCGTCGGCGCCGTCGCCGAGCTGCTCGACGAGGGCGTCATCGAGATGGCGGGCATCTCCAACGCGAGCGTGGAGCAGATCGACGTGGCGCAGGAGGTGCTCGGCGGGCGGCTGGTGTCGGTCCAGAACCAGTTCTCCCCCGCGCACCGGTTCGACCACGCCGCGCTGGAGCACTGCGCCGCGCTCGGACTGGCGTACCTGCCCTACACGCCGCTCGGCGGCATCGGCAACGCGGGAGCGGTGGGCGACCGGTTCCCGGCGTTCGCGCAGGTCGCGGCCGCGCACGGCGTCAGCCCGCAGCAGGTGGCGCTCGCCTGGGAGCTGGCGCTGGCGCCCGTGGTCATCCCGATCCCCGGCGCCTCGCGTCCCGCCTCGATCCAGGACAGCGCCCTCGCGACGGACCTGGTGCTGACGGCCGACGAGGTCGCCGCCCTCACCGCCACCCGCTGAACACCCACGCCGAGTGGTACGTGCTGTACCTCGCGGCCGGGCACATCCTGCCCTGATCACCCGCCCGCGTCAGGACCACTCGTCCGTCGCCCGGACCGGAGATGTCCGGTTCGCTCGGACGAGTGGTTCTGCGGGTGAAAGCGGGACATAGGCCTCACGCACGGGCCCGCCTGGCCGCACGATTGCGCCCATGCAGGGGACCTCTCCGGCCGACGAGCCGAATCACGAATTGACAGTTCGGGTCACCGATGCCGACGTGCACGCCGCGCGCGACGCCTGGTCGCGCGCGCGGTCCGCCGAACCGGAGGCGCGCCGAACCGCTCACCTCTACGAGTCGTACCGCAGCATCGTGCACGCGCAGGCGCAGCAGATCGCCGAGGAGTTCCGCGCGACACGCGCCTGCTGAGCTCGGCGGGATCAGCCCTCGTGCTCTGCGCGGGGCAGCACCTGCACGTCCGGCCCCGGGAACACCAGCCCCTGGTGCCCGTCGACGAACTTGACGAGGAAGGGCGGGCCACCGTCCGCCCCTCGCGCCTCGAGCACCTCGCCCGTGCGGTCCGCGGTGTCCACGGTCCGGCCGTGGACCACGATCCGGTCACCCACTGTTGCGTGCATCGTCGCTCACCTCGACTCGAGGCTAGCGCCGCGCGCGCCGCCCGGCCACGGGGTGCGACGCACCGTGCCGGGCGGTCGCCCAGAGGCCCTGGCACGGGGTTGACGCAGCCTCCACGATAGGCACGTGGCGACGCGGGTGGAGATGGAGTGGGCGACGCGCCTGGGGGGCGCGCGCCGCCTGGCGGACACCCCCAACGACATCCACCGGGTACTCGCGCCGGCGCGCGAGGAGTACAGGACGTCGGGCAAGATCCCCGCCTGGTGCGGCGTGGAGCTGCTGCGGGCGTGGGCCCTGCTGCTGGCGCAGATCGACCGACGCCTGGGCGGCGGGACGCTCGGGGCGGAATGGCGCCACGTGCTGCAGGCGATCCGGTCGCACCCTGCGGCACGCGTCGAGGACATGCCTCCGGCGCCCGGGCTCGACCCGGACTCGGTGCAGCTGCCGGCGGCGTTCGCGGAGAAGCCGCAGCGCCACGGCGACAAGGACGGTGTGTTCCTGGAGAAGAAGCGGGCCAGGCTGCGCGAGCTGCACGTCGCACCGATCAACGACCTGGTGGACAGCATCCGCGAGGAACGCGGCACGTTCCAGGTGCCGTACGTCGACCCGGACTCGGGCGGCATCGCGGCGCGCGTGCTCCTGGTGTTCGAGTCGCCCGTGATCGTCGCCCGCGACTCCGGGATGCTCTCCCCGGACAACAAGGAGGCGGTCGCGAAGAACGTCTGGGCCGCCTACCGGGCCTCCGGCCTGTCGCGGGCCCGGACTGTCCACTGGAACGTGGTGCCCTGGTTCACCGGCACTCCGGCGGGCGACGCGGCACGCGCCGGCCTGCTCGTCGAGGCGCAGCCGTACCTGGTGCGGATGCTCGCGCTGCTGCCCGACCTGCGGGCCGTGGTCGCCGCCGGTCCGTGGGCGCAGGTGGGCACGGCGCTCAACCGCCGCCTGCTCGACGAGCGGGGGGTGGTGGTGCTCCCGGCGCCGGTGCCACGGCAGGCCGGTGCAGCGGGCGCCGAGGCGCAGAAGGCGTTCACCGCGGCGTTCCGCACCGCGAAGCTGGTCGCCGAGCGCTGACCGGCGGGGCCAGGCTCGCGCGAGCGGCCGACGAAGCCGCCTCGCCGCGCCGCCACGCCACCCTGATGTCACGATGTCGCGATGAACCAGGTCGCGAGCTTCTACGCCGGCCCTGGTGGGCTCGTGTCCGCCATCACCGCGGCCTTCGACGCCGCCGGGCTCGATCCCTCCACGCTGCGACCGGCCGACCTTGCCCCCGTCGACGAGTTCCACATCCGTGGCCGCGCGGCATCCCTGGAGATCGTCGAGGCGCTCGACCTCGCCGCGGAGTCCCACGTGCTCGACCTGGGCAGCGGACTGGGCGGCCCCGCACGGACCGTCGCGGAGGTGACCGGCTGCAGCGTCACCGGCGTCGACCTGACCCCGGAGTTCTGCGAGGTGGCGACGGCGCTGTCGCAGTGGACGGGCCTGTCCGGCCGCACCCGCTTCCTGGTGGGCGACGCGACGGCCACGGGCCTTCCCGACGCCGCCGTGGACGCGGCGCTCACCGTGCACGTGGCGATGAACATCGCCGACAAGCCCGCGCTCTACGCCGAGGCCTTCCGCACGCTCCGCCCCGGCGGCAGGTTCGTCGTCTACGACGTGCTGCAGGGCGAGGGCGGCGACGTGCGGTACCCGGTGCCGTGGGCCGACGACCCGTCGACGAGCTTCCTCGCCACCCCGCAGGAGATGCGCACGCTGCTGGCCGCGGCGGGGTTCGACGTCGTCTCCGACGTCGACTCGTCGGACGAGAGCCTCGTGTGGTTCCAGCAGATGCGCGCGCGGATCGAACGGGACGGACCACCTCCGGTCACCTTCGCCGCCTTCCTCGGCGACGGGTTCGGGCGGATGGCGGCCAACCAGGTGACCAATCTCGCCGAACGGCGCATCCGCACGGTGATGTTCACCTGCCGACGGCCGTCCTGACCGGCCGCGGGGCCGGGCCTGGGGGGCCGCCCGGCGGTCACCGTCCGTCGGCAGGGAGCCAGACCCGCATCGTCGCCGGGCCGCGCTCGGCCCGGTCGTGATAGGCGATCAGCGGCACGGGACGCGGCTCGGACCCGGCGGCGTTGCCGTCCGCGGGCTCGGACCGGAACGACCACCCGTCCTGCGGCGGGAGGAGGTCGCGGACCATCACCGACACCCGCCCGCCCTCGTCGCGGGGCTGCCGGTCGGTGAGGACCTCCACGCTGGCGACGTCCGCCCCCAGGTCCACCGACTCGAGGGCGAGGACCACCGGCCCCCGCTCCACGGCGACCTGGCCCCGCACCGCGTCGACCCGCGGGTCCGGCCACGTCCACCGAGCGTGGACGGGCAGGTCGAGCACCACCGTGTCCCCCGGGCGGAACTGCCGTGCGATCTCGTCGTAGCCGGGGGCGGCGTCGCGGGTGACGTCGCCGACCGTCACGGTGGCACCGCGGGCCCAGGACGGGATCCGGACCGTCAGCGTCCAGGGGTGGTCCGGTGTCTCGTCGACCGTGATCACCACCCGCCCCGAGTCCGGATAGTCCGTCCGGATGCTCAGCGCGACCCCGCCCCCGGCCAGACCCGTGCGGATGGTCGCGGGCGCGTACTGGTGCAGCTGGACCCCGGCGTCGTCGACGCTGGCGAGGTAGGCGCCGAGCGACGCGACGGTCCGCGTGACGTTCGTCGGGCAGCAGGAGACCTCGAACCACGGAGCCCGCAGGCTGGACGTCGCACGCGGGCTGGCGCTGCCCGCGGGGACGGGGCTTCCGGGGACGCGTTGCTGCAGCGTGTTGGAGTAGTAGAAGCCGTGCCCGTCCGCGGCCGGTGACGTCGCGACGACGTTGTACAGCGTGCGCTCCACGGCGTCGGCGTGCCGGGCGTCTCCCGTCGCGAGCAGCAGCCGGTGGTTGACCATGACGGAACCGATCCCGGCACAGGTCTCCGAGTAGGCCCGGTCCGGGGGCAGCTCCCAGTCCAGGCCGAACGACTCGCCCTCGTGGCGCGCGCCCATGCCACCGGTGACGTAGGTCCGACGCGCCAACGTGGTGAGCACCTGGCGGGCCACCGTGGCGAGCAGCTCGTCGTCCCCGTCCTCGACGGCAAGGTCGACCGCCGCCGAGGCGAGGTACAACGCCCGGACGGCATGGCCGGACAACGCGGTCGCCTCACGGACCGGGACGTCGTCCTGGAAGTAGGCGGCGCCGAGCTCGATGTCGCCGAGGACGCCGTGCCCGCGCCGGTCGACGAAGAGACGGGCCTGGTCGAGGTACCGCTGCTCCCCGGTGAAGCGGGCGAGCTCCACCAGGGCGACCTCGATCTCGGGGTGCCCGCACACGCCCTGGTTGGCGTCGGGCCCGAACTCGCGGCACACGTGGTCGGCGGCGGCCCGCGCCACCTGGACCAGCTGGTCATCCGGGCCGACGGTGCGGCCCCGCGCGACCCCGGCCTGGATCAAGTGCCCCATGCAGTACAGCTCGTGCCCCCACTGCAGGTCGCAGTAGCGGGGACGCTGCCCGGGCCTGCCGAACATCGTGCTGATGTACCCGTCCGGCTCCTGGGCGGCGGCCACCCGCGCCGTCAGCGCCCGGAGACGTCGCTCCAGGTCGCGGTCACCGGTGCGCGCGACCTCCCAGGACATCGCCTCGAGGAGCTTGTAGATCTCCGAGTCGGAGAACTCCCGCCCGCGCCGGTCGGCCGGCAGCCGTCCGGCGGCAGCGGCGTCGAAGTTGCCGGCCCAGCCCATCCGCTCCACCCACGCCTCGCAGTGGGCGATCATCGCGGTGGCGTTCAACTGCTGCAGGCCGGCCCAGAAGCCGCCGTCGATGCGGACGTCGTCAAGGCCCAGCGGTCGCCACCGGCCCGCCGTGGGTGCGACCGGGCGGCCGTGGTCGGCGCTGCCGGTCGACACGCGCGCGGCGCTGCGCCCGACGGGACGGGACGGTGCGCGCTGGCCGCTGTCGGATGTGGGCATGGCTGTCTCCAGGAGCTGACGTGTCGGGCTTACTTCACGGCGCCGACGGTGAGCCCGTCGCGCAGCAGTCGGTAGGTGGCGGTGAAGACGACGAGGATCGGGATGGAGGTCAGCACGGCCAGGGCCATCAGCCCGGGCCAGTTGATCCCGAACGCCGAGACCTGACTGGCCAGCAGTGCCGACAACGGGTAGTGCGCCGGTGCGAGGAAGAAGTTCACCGCGTACAGGAACTCGCCCCAGGCGAGCAGGAACACCAGCGTGCCGACGGTGAAGACCCCGTTGCGGGCGACGGGCAGGACGAGCGACCAGAAGGTGCGGAACACGCCGGCGCCGTCGATGGCCCCGGCCTCCTCCATCTGCGGCGGGACGGCACGGAAGAACGGCCGCAGCAGCAGGGTGGCGAACGGCACCAGCAGGGCCGCGTCGGCGAGGACGACGCCGAAGGTCTCGTCGAGCAGGTGCCAGCGCCCGAAGATCTGGAACAGCGGGATGACGTTGGCCGTCTGCGGCATCATCTGCAGCACGATCAGCAGTCCCAGCCCGAAGCTCGGCAGCCAGCCCGTGGTCCGGGCGAGCCCGTAGCCCGCCGGGATGGCGACGAGGAGCACCAGCACCGTGGTGCCGAGGGCGATCGTCGCCGACTGGCCCATCGCGGTGAACAGGGCGCCGTCGATCGCGTCCTGGTACGCCTGCAGCGTCGGGTGGAACAGCAGCGACGACTGCGTGCCGAACACGTCCTGGGACCGTTTGAACGACGTCAGGACGATCCACAGGATCGGCACGCCGTACATCGCGGTGAACAGCGCCTTGACGGCGATGGCGACCGGGCCGGCCTTGAGGTTCATCGTCCGGACTCCTCACGGCGGATGCTGCGGGCGTACACGGCGGCCAGCACCAGCACGCCCAGAACGGTGACCACGGAGGTGGACGAGCCCAGCCCGAAGTCGTAGCGCACGAACGCCTGCAGGTATCCCAGGAACGGCAGGGTGTTCGTCGCGGTGCCCGGTCCGCCGTACGTCATCACGTAGATGAAGTCGAAGCTGCGGAAGCCGTACACGATCGTCAGGACCAGCAGCACCAGGCTCGTCGGGCGCACGGCCGGCATCATGATGTGCCGGATCTCCTGCCACCGGCTGGCGCCGTCGATCGCGGCCGCCTCGAAGATCTCCGGCTCGATGTTGAGCAACGCCGCCCGGTAGACCAGCGCGTTGAAGGGGATCACCGCGAAGGAGTTCACGAACGCCACCGCGCCCAGCGCCCAGTACTGGTCGTAGAGGAACGGTGCCGGCAGCGCCCGCAGCCCGGTGTGCACCAGCACGGTGTTGACCAGCCCGGTGTCGCCGAGCAGGAACTTCCACACCGAGCCGTTGACCACCGGCGGCAGCGCCCAGACGAAGACCATCAGCGCCAGCAGGACGCCGGACCAGCGACCGCGGGTCCGCAGCGCGATGGCGCCGGCCAGGCCGAGGCCCGTGCCGAGCGCGGTCACCACCGCGACGAAGACCACGGTGCGGACCAGCGCGTGCGGGGTGTCCCCCGAGACCCAGCCGGCGCGGACGTTCGCCAGTCCCACCCAGTCCCAGTGCGCGTTCAGGGTGGCCACCGTCACGGCACTGAAGGCCATCCGGACCAGCTGTGCCAGCGGGTAGATGCTCAGGACCCCGAGCAGCACGGCCGCCGGTGCGAGGAACAGCAGCCGGACCTGGCTGCGACGCCCGACCCGGTACGCCGGGCGCGACGCCGTCGGTCGCGCGGCCGGTCGATCACCCGGCCGGGTCACCGGTGCTGCGGGGGCGGACATGGGGTACTCCTTCGTTCGTGGCCTGGCCGGCGGCCGGCCGAGGTCGGCCGCCGGCCGGGGTCGCTCAGCCGATCGCGCTCGTGACCGCCGCCACCGCCGTGGCGGCCGCCTCGTCGGGCGAGCTCTGGCCGCTGATCGCGGCGCTCCACGCCTGGCCGACCGCCAGCTGGACCTTCGCCACGCCGTCGGGCGGGATGTTCGACGACGGGTAGGCCGCGCCGGACGTGGCGATGGTCTGGGCGAAGGGCACCAGCAGCGCGTCCCCGGTCACCTTCGCGTCCTTCGCGACGTCGAGCCGCGAGGGCAGGGAGCCGACCATCTCGGCGGCGGCCAGCTGGCCCTCCGGCGCCAGGTAGGACGAGGTCAGGTACTCCCAGGCCAGGTCCGGGTTCTTCGAGAACGCCCCGATGCCTTCGCCTTCACCACCCAGGTAGACCTTCCCGGAGTCGCCGACCGGGAGCGGCACCACTCCGTACGCGAACTTCGCGTCGGACTTGGCGGTGCCCATCTGCCAGTTGCCGTTCTCGGCGAAGGCCACGTTGCCGGCGGCGAACGTCTGGAACGGGACCGTCTGGTCCCAGGTGACGGCCTCCTGCGTCAGCCAGCCCTGGCTCACCCAGTTGCGCACCCGGGCCAGCCCGGAGGCCATCGCCTGCGCGTCCGGGTTGTCGTAGCTGAAGCCCGCCGCCGAGAGCCACGGGTACGCCTGCCACTCGCCCTGCGAGTTCGGCAGGCCGGAGAGCGTGATCCCGCCGTAGCCGGCGTCCTTGGCCGCACCCATGGCCGACTCGAGCTCGTCGAGCGTGGTCGGCGGCTCGACGCCGATCTTGTCGAGGATGTCGGCGTTGTACCAGAGACCGAGCAGGTTGACGTAGCCCTGCACGGCGTAGGTCTTGCCGTCGACGACGTGGAGCACCGACTCGGGCAGCTGCGCCTTGTCCGGGAAGGAGGCCAGCTGGCTGTCGATCGGCGCGAGCGCACCGCCGAGCACCAGGGTGGCGGCCTCGGCGCCGTTGAACACCACGACGTCCGGCCCGGTCTTGGACCCGGCCGCGGACACCAGCTTGGAGTTCATCTGGTCGTACGGCACGAACACGTTGTCGACCTTGTCGCCGGGGTGCGCGGCCTCGAACAGCTCGGCGTACTTGTCCATCAGCGCGACCTGGTTGGGGTCCGAGAAGTAGTGCCACACCGTGACGGTCTGGCCGCCCGCCGCGGCGGACTCGCCGCCGTCGCTCGTCGCAGACTCCGCCGGCGAGCCGGACGAGCACGCTCCGAGCGTCAGGACGCCGGCCATCGCGAGGGCTGGTAGGACGAGGCGCGCGGCGCGGCGCCGCCCCTTGAAGATCATGCTCACGGTTCTCCTCGATGTGTGCGACCACCCCATCGTCGCGGCCCTGCCCGACGAAATGATCTCTCCCTGTTCGACACCTGCTGTGCGGAGCGGCCGTCGAGACCGGACCAGGTCCACCTGTGGGTGCCGTGGCCGCTCTACCATCCGGAAACCCACAGTCTCGAAAACGACCGAAACCCCTTTCGTCGAAAGGTAGCAGCAGCGTCGGGGGCGGTCAAGGACGGTATGCTCGCCGCAGGTTTTCGACGTTTTCGACCGAGGCGGGGGGCGATGTCCGGCACCGACGACTCTCCGCGGACGCGGACCGTGACGCTGCGCGACGTCGCCGCGCTGGCCGGCGTCTCGATCTCTACCGCGTCCAAAGCACTCAACGGACGCGCGGACGTGCGCCCGGCCACCCGCCGCCGCGTCGAGGAGGTGGCGGCGCGCCTCGAGTTCACCCCGAACTCCCTGGCCCAGGCGATCATCGCGGGCCGCACCGGCACCGTCGGCCTGCTGACCAACGACCTCGAGGGCCGGTTCTCCCTGCCCATCCTCATGGGGGCCGAGGACGCCTCCGGCGCCGGGCAGATGTCCGTCTTCCTCTGCGACGCGCGCGGCGACGCCATCCGGGAGAGCTTCCACCTACGCGCGCTGCTGGGACGCCGGGTCGACGGGATCATCGTCGTCGGCAGCAAGACCGACCCGCGCCCGTCGCTCGGGCAGCACGTCCCGGTGCCCGTCGTCTACGCGTACGCGCCGTCCGACGACCCGGAGGACGCCTCGGTGGTCGCGGACAACGTCCGCGCCGGCGCCATCGCCGTCGAGCACCTGCTCGCGACCGGTCGGCGCCGGATCGCCCACATCTCGGGCGACGTGACCTACGACGCCGCCCACGACCGTGCCCGGGGCGCCGATGACGCCCTGGCCGCCGTAGGGCTGACCACAGACGGGCCCGTGCGCTACGGCAGCTGGAGCGAGTCCTGGGGCCGCACGGCCGCGCAGCTCGTCCTCGACCACGATCCCGACGTCGACGCGATCATCTGCGGCAGCGACCAGATCGCCCGCGGTGTGCTGGACGGCCTGCGTGACCACGGCATCGACGTCCCGGGCCGCGTGGCCGTGGTCGGGTTCGACAACTGGGAGCCGATGGTCAACGGCGCCCGGCCGTCCCTGACGACCGTCGACATGCAGTTCGAGACCATGGGGCGCCGCGCCGCCGAACGGCTCTTCGCCGCCATCGACGGCCACCCCGCCCACGGCATCGAGGCGATCGAACCGCGCCTCGTCGTGCGCGGATCGACCGCGCTGGGCGGCTGAAGCGCCGGCGCTCACTACGGCGCGTTCGTCCAGCCCAGGTAGTCGCGAAGGACGAAAGTCCCGCGCGCTCGATCGCCACCGGATCAGGATGAGTCTCACCCGGCCGTGGTCGTGAGAGAGAAGGGCGACGATGCCTCTCGGCAGATCAGCGGCCCTCCTCACTGGCTGCGGCTCGGGCTTCGGCGGAGCCCGCGACCAGAAGCCGGCAGGCAAGGGCGCCTAGGCAGTACATCAGTCGGGCCGCACGTATTGACGCCGGGTCGGGCAGCCCCTGGCGCCGAGGGCCACAGTCCAGCGCGCCGGGCACGGGTCGAGCGGGACGCTCCACGCGACCCGTCGGTGCGACCCGTGCCCGAGCAACCGCGAGCCGCACGTCACGTGTCACGGCGGGTCAACCGGCCCGCTCGTCGAGGACGACCCGCCACGGGCCGCCGTCACCGGCAGAGGAGAGAGAAGAATGGGTCTCGTCGAGGGAAAGATCGCGCTTGTCACCGGCGCAGGTTCAGGCATCGGTCGGGCGTCGGCTCGGGCGTTCGCCCGAGAGGGCGCGAAGGTCGTCGTGGTCGACGTCGTGGTCGACGGCGGTGAGGGCACCGTCGCGATGATCAAGGCGGACGGTGGCGAGGCCGTGTTCGTCCGAGGGGACGTCGCCGTCGCTGCCGACGTCGAGGCCGCCGTCAAAGCCGCAGTGGACACCTACGGCAGGCTCGACTGCGCGCACAACAACGCGGGCATCGAGGGCCCGATGGCCCCGACGACCGACCTCGCGGAAGCGGACTGGGACCGCCTGCTCGGCATCAACCTCAAGGGCCCCTGGCTGTGCATGAAGTACGAGATCCCACGGATGCTGGCGGGCGGCGGCGGAGCCATCGTGAACACCGCCTCGATCGCCGGCGTCGTCGGTTTCCAGGGGCTGCCGTCGTACAGCGCATCGAAGTTCGGCGTCAACGGCATCACGAAGGTCGCGGCGCTCGAGTACGCCTCGTCGGGCGTCCGGGTGAACTCCGTCTGCCCGGGTGTGATCCAGACGCCCATGATCGACAGGCTCCTCGCCGCCACCCCTGAGGCGGAGGCCTCGTTCGTCGCCGGCACGCCCCTGGGTCGCCTCGGCCGACCCGAGGAGATCGCCGAAGCCGTGGTGTGGCTCTGCTCCGACCGGGCCTCGTTCGTCACCGGGCACAACATGGTGGTCGACGGGGGGTTCACCGCCCAGTAGGCGCCGGCCCGTGCGACGTGCGTCCGCGCACGTCGCACGCCCGGGGTCTCTCAAGCTCGGCAAACGCGCCGGCCCAAACAGCACCGGACGGCGGACGCTCCCTCACCGCGTCGGGCGCGGCATGCTGCTGCGCCCGACGCTGTCCTTGTGCCGGCTCGGCGAAGTCCCTCGTCGGACGCCGAGCCGCGGGCGACGACCGAACTCTTCCGTTCGTTCCCTACGACGAGCTCGTCGCCGGGGACAAGGCCCACGAGGACCTCACCGCCGCGCTGGCCGAGTTCGAGGCCGTGGCCGCCGCGCTTGAGGCGAAAGTTGGCGCATCAACCACATGGACGGCTGCGCCCTCGAGGCCGTCCGCCCCACGTAGCCTTGTCCCGGTGCAGGTGATCAGCCAGGACGTGGCCCTAGCCCTTCGGCGTGGGTCTTCAGGCCGACGTCCGCATCCCCCGGGCCTCTAGCTCAACTGGCAGAGCAGCGGACTTTTAATCCGCGGGTTGTGGGTTCGATCCCCACGGGGCCCACCGAGCCTGACCCGGTCTCCCGGCCGGCCGACCTCGCCCCCGGCGATGAGTCCCACATCCGGCACTGTGATGTTCACCTGCAGGCGACCCTCCTCAACTGACCTACGACCGTCGGACATCAAGCCCGCCCCGGCCGCTTGACACGCATCGGATTCGAAGCCGGCGCGACCCCTCAGGTAGCGCCAGCCGCCTGAGATCCGCCGGGAGGGGAAACCCAGCGTCCTCCGCGCATCACGCCGGAAAGGACGGCTCCTCTCAGGAGCACGAGATCGGCCGGCGATCCACGCCGGATGAACGGCTCTGGGAGGCGCAACGCTGCGGCTGGGGTCGTCGTCGCAGCTGCAACTGCCTGCGTGAGGGATGCCCCGTGCTCCATGAGGAGCCGTCCGAGCCCGTCGGCAAGCGTGATGGTGCTTCCTGCCAGGGAAGAGCCGTCGGACAGCATCGCGACTCCGTCTCGGACGACCACGGGCGACCCCGCGATGCTGTACTCGCCGTCGCCGAGGCCTGTCGCCGCCATGGCGTCCGACACCAGGGCCAGCCGAGTGCCAGCGGCGCGCCTGATGACCTCGACCGCTTCTCGGCCGACGTGGTGACCGTCCAGGATGAGCTCGACGGTCACTCGGTCGTCCACGATGGCCGCACCCAGGGGACCGGCCTCGCGATGATGCAGCGAGGGCATCCCGTTGTAGGCATGGGTCACCATGGTGGCGCCCCAGTCGAAGGCTGCCTGCGCCCGCCGGGCGGTGCAGGACGTGTGCCCGATGGCGACGGTGACGCCTTCCGACACTAGGAACCTGATCACATCGCGTGCGCCCGGGAGCTCGGGGGCGATCGTCACCATGCGGACGGTGCCCGGCGCGATCTCGAGAAGACGGCGGACCTCGTCGACATCCGGGGTGCGCAGCAGGTCCATGGCGTGGGCACCTCGATGCCCGGCGGAAAGGTACGGGCCTTCGATGTGGATCCCCGCGATCTCGCCATTGCGCACGAGCGCTCCGAGCGTCGCGACCCGTTCCGCCAAGACGTCGAGCGGAGCGGTGGCCACCGAGGCGACCAGTGTCGTCGTTCCCCGACGAACGTGATGGGCGATCGCCGCCCGTATGCCTTCGGTGTCCGCAGAGCCGAAGTCGTGGCCCAGTGCACCATGGGTGTGGACGTCGACGAACCCCGGCACCAGGATCCCGGCGTACCGCTGGGCCCCCTCTGGGGCATCGCCGGCACCGACCTCCACGATCACACCGCCGTGCACCCGAACCCAGCCGGACGGAAGGATCGTGCTGCCGGCGAGGACCCCGTCGGGAGCCAGCACGATGGTCGTCGCCTCGTCAGGCATGGTCGTAGTCCTGCCGGACGGCCTCGGCCAGCTCGACCAGCGCCGCCTCGCCGTCGGCACCTGCGGGGGCGTGCAAAACCAGGACGTCGCCACGGGCAGCGCCCAGACTCATCCACGCGACCATGCTCGCGGCGGGCAGGTAAGGCCCATCCCCGCGCCCCACCTGCACCGGGACTGCGAGGGTGGCCGCGACCTGGGCCAAGATCGACGCCGGTCGGGCGTGCAAGCCCTCTCTGCTGCCGACGGTGGCGCGCACCGCGAGCGTTCCCGGATCCTCCTTCGAGGGTGCTGGGGACTCGACCGCCGGCACCCCGGGCCCCTGCGCGGGGACGGTCGCGTCACCAGTCCAGCCGGCCAGGACCGCCCGCGCGGCCGCCCTGGCTTCCTGCGGCCCCGACGCGCCGAGGGCCGATGTCGCCGCTGCGCGGCACAGCTCGAGCGTCACTGAGGACAGACGATCAGCCACCGGACGGAGCGCGCGCCAAGACATCGACAGGGAGGCGGCGCCCAGACCGACGAGCACACATGCCAGGTCGGGGTCGGCTGCCGCCTCCCCACAGACGCCGACCGGCGTACCGTCTGCTCCTTCCACCGTCATCTGGACCAGGCGAAGCACAGCCGGCTGCCAGGGGTCGTTGAGGGACGCGACATCGGACAGCTGTCGGTCGGCGGCCATGGTGTACTGCGCCAGGTCGTTGGTACCGATCGAAGCGAAGCTGACGTGCTCCAGGACGGCTCGGGCGGTGACTGCTGCCGCTGGCACCTCGATCATGACCCCGGCCCGAGGAATCCCGCTCTGCGTTGCGGCGGCGCTGAACTGAGCGGCCTCCGCAGGGGTGGCGATCATGGGCGCCATCACCCAGACCTCGGCCTCGGCCTGCGACGCCGCCACGGCGATCGCGGTCAGCTGGTCGGCGAGGACCGTCGGGTGCCGCCGAGCCGTCCGGTAGCCACGGACGCCGAGGGCCGGGTTCGGTTCGCCGCCGGCCGTGACGAACGGCATCGGCTTGTCGGCGCCTGCGTCCAGGGTGCGCACGACGACCCGGCGGCCGCCGAATGCCCGGAGGACGGGGAGGTAAGCGGCGACCTGCTCGGCCACGGTGGGGGCCTCGGCGCGGTGCAGGAAGCACATCTCGGTGCGGAACAGCCCTACTCCGTCGGCTCCCGCCTGGGCGGCCTCTACTGCTTCGGGTCCCCCGGCCACATTGGCGAGGAGCATGACAGGGTGGCCGTCGGCCGTGGTGCATCCCCCGGCATAGCGCTGGTCGGCGCGGCTGAGGAAGGCGGCGTGTCTCGCTCGGTGTTCGTCAGCGGGGCGCTCGACGACCTCTCCGGAGGCTCCGTCCACGAACACCTGGACGCCGGGCGCCAGCGTGCCCGCTCCCGCGCAGGCGACGACGGCGGGCAGCCCCAGAGAACGCGCCAGGATCGCTGTGTGGCTCGTCGGGCCACCTTCTTCGGTCACGAGGGCGAGGACCGTGGTCGGGTCGAGCGTGGCCGTGTCGGCGGGGGCGAGGTCGCTCGCGACGAGCACGAACGGTTCCGCGCTCTCGGGCACCCCCGGTACCGGGAGGTCGAGGAGGTCGGCGACGACCCGGTCGCGGATGTCGAGGAAGTCCCGCGCACGCGCAGCCATTCGCCCACCCAGGGCGGTGACCTGTTCGGCCAACCGCCCGGAGACCGCCCACACCGCGGTCGGTCCCGGCGTGCCGTTGGCGACGGCCTCACGGACCGCCGTGAGGAACCCGGGATCCACTGCCATGGCCGCCGTGGCCTCGAGGATCGTCCGGGGCTCCTCGTGCGCGCCGGCGGCCCGGTCGAGGAGGACCTCACGTACCCGTCGGCACGCCTCCTCGACCGTCCGCCATTCCCGCTCGCGCGCACCGACCGGAACGGCCCCCCGCTGCTGCGGCTCTGCGATGGCGTCGGGCATGTGCACGACGGGCCCTAACGCGGTCCCGGGGCTGACTGCGATTCCCGTGAGGGTGCGCACCGCGGTCACCTCAGAGATAGAAGATGTGCTCGGAGTTCGCCGCCAGCAGCTCGCGGTTCCACTCTGCGCCACCGTCGACGTTCGCGGCCAGGAAGACCGGCGGGGTGACACCCCGGCCGACGAGGCCTTCGATCACCGCGGCGCTAATCATGTGCAGCAGTGCCGTGGTTGTCACCCCGGAGGCGGGGCTGAATCTCTGGGGGACACCCTCGAGCTGCAGGACCGCATCACCGACGTCGACCTTGTTGTCGAGCACGATGTCGGCGAAGTCCTTCATCTTCTTGCCCGAGACGTGCCGGGACGCCACCGCGTCGGTGTAGGACTGCGACGTGATGCCGATGACGGTGACGCCGCGCTGCTGCGCGATCTCAGCCATCTCGATGGGCACCGCGTTGCGGCCCGAGACGGACACCACGATCAGGACGTCGCCGGGTCGGACAGGCGAGTTGTCCAGGATCGCCTGCGCGTAACCGGGAATCTGCTCCATGGCCGAGCCCAGGGTGACAGGCCGGGTGTCGAGCGCGGCGATCCCTGGTCCATAGATCGGGTTCATGAGCATCAACCCACCGGCGCGGTACACGACGTCCTGCACGGGGAGCGAGGAGTGCGAGGCCCCGAAGGCGAACAGGTTGTGGCCGGCGACGATCGCTTCGACGATCACCTCGGCTACCCGGTCCACGGCGAGGGACTCCTCGTCCCGAATCCGGTGCAGCAGTGCCACGATCGAGTCCAGATAGGTCGTTGTCAAAGCAGTCATGTCTTCTCCAGGTGCTCAGAAGCCGAAGATCTTGCCGATGGCGTCGAGCACGATGGCCGGCACGATCGCGTCGGGCACGGTGAAGCCCAGTGCGGGGGCGCCCAGGCCGGTCAGGTCGCCGAAGACCTCAAACTTGAACGCGTAGCTGATGATGAACCACCCGATGAGGCCCCAGAGGAACCCGCCGAGCCACGCCGCGCGTCGTCCACCGGTGGAGTTGGCGAAGATGGCGCCGGCGCCAGACGCGAAGAACGCGACGATGATGCTGGGGATCGGCACGGGCCAGCCGATGGAGGCCAGGATCACCATGCCGAGCACCTGGCCGATCAGGCCCGAGATGAGACCCACGAGGAGCGCGTTGGGCGCGAAGGGGAAGATCACCGGCACGTCGAGGGCGGGCTTGGCGTCGGGGATGAGGCGCTGGCTGATGCCGGCGAACGCCGGAACGATCTCGGCGATCAGCATTCGCACGCCGTAGAGCAGGATCAACATGCCGGCAGTGAAACCGAACGCGGTCAACACGGTGAAGACCGCCCAGTTCTGCCCACCGGAGATGTCGGCCTCGAACGCTGCGACGCCCATCTGGGCCATGGCAGCGATGCCGGCGGTGAGGGAGACGAGCAGCATGACGATGCTGGTGGAGACCGCGATGTCCCGGAAGAAGTTCAGCTTCTCGGGGAACTTGTAGTTCTCCGTGCTGTCCTCGGGCTTGCCGACGAACTTGCCGATCCATCCGACGAACACGTTGAGCAGGGTCTGCCCGTGGCCGAACGCGACCTCGTTGCTGCCGGTGATGCGGCGCATGAAGGGCTGGGCGAGGGCGGGCGCAAGCGTCATGTAGGCGCCGTCGAGCAGAGATGCCAGCGCAACGGTCCAGAAGAAGTTCAGCCCGAAGCTGTGGAACAGGATCGCGAACGCGCCGGCGTGGATCCAGATCATGTGGCCGGTCAGGTACACGTAGTGGAACGGTGTGAACCGGGCCAGGAGGAGGTGCACGATGTAGCCGAAGAGCAGGGTCAGCCCGATGGCCGCACCCATGCGGAAGACGTCCTTCGTCTGTACCGCGCTGACCACGGCCTCGTCGAACGTGACGAACGTCGTGATGCTGCCCGTGGGCAGGGCCTTCTCGAACATGGATTGGATCGGGATCAGGGCACCGACAAGGACCGTCACGCCGCCGCCGATGATGAGCAGGCTGAGGATCGTCTTGATGGTGCCGCCCACCACCTCACCCAGACTGGCGCGCTGGACCAAGAGGCCGACGAGCGCGATGGTGCCGACGATGATTGCGGGCACTTGGAAGAGTGCGACGACGAAGTTCAGGGTTTCCATCTGTACGGGCCTTTCTCGAGAGTCGGGACGGATTACTCGCCGGCGCGGAAGGCGTCGACGGCTTCCATGACGCGGGCCTTGACGTGCTGGCGATCGATCAGGTTGTCGATCAGGACGACCTTGGCTGTGGTTCCCGCAACCTGATGGCCCATGGCGGTGGTCGTCACGACGATGTCCGCGGGCTGTGCCTTGAAAGACCCGAGGTCGACAGGGTTGACGCGGGCGTCGATGCCCTCGTCCTTCATGAGCTGCCGGACCTGCATCGCGAGCATCATGCTGGTGCCCAGGCCCATACCGCAGACGGTGGCGATGGTGATCATCAGTGACCTTCCGTGCTCGTCGGCTCTCCGGACACGGCTGCCCGGAGTTCGTCGTCGTTCGTGGCTGCGCGCACCGCGTTCAGGCGGGGCTCGTCCAGGAGCAGCGCCGTGATCGCCTGGAGAGATTCGAGGTGCGCGTTCTTGTCGACCGCCGCAAAGGCGATGACGAGGTCGACCGGGTCGTTCGCGGGGTTCCCGAAAGCCACCGGCGTGGCGAGCGTGACGACGACCGTCCCCGGGTGGATCACCCCGGCCTCTGGTCGCGCGTGCGGCATGGCGACTCCCGGGGCGATCACCATGTAGGGGCCGAGCTCGACCACGGCCGCGGCCATGGCATCGACGTAGGCCTCGGTGCACGACCCGGCGGCGACGAGGAGCGAGCCGGCAGCCTCGACGGCCTCACGCCACGTCGACACCGAGATTCCGGCCCGCACGTCCAGGGTGTGGAGTCGTGCGTCTTCAGGTGTGTTCATCACTGAACCCTTCTTTCGCGGCTCGGGCGTCCTCGCCCGGACCGGTAGTTGCCTGTCAGGACGCCAGCGGGTGAATGGTCACGCCCCGGACCACGCGGTTGACACGCCCAGATGGGAACGGGTTGTCGGGCGTGCAGCCCTGCGCGACGGAGGAGAAGAGGGCGAGCATCTGGGGCACCAGGACGGCGACGGCGGCCAGGACGGCGTCGTCCATGCCGTCCAGACCCGGGACGTCCCAGTCGCTGGGTGTGGCCCCGGGTGCGCTACCCAGCACGAGGACCTGTCCGGGCGAAAGGTCGGCCCGCAGCTCCGAGACGACGTCCTGGTCGTACGTGCGGGTGTAGGGGTCCCCGGAAAGGAGGACGACGACGAGGGTTGCAGCGTCAAGGATCGCCTTGGGCCCGTGGCGAAAGCCCATCGGGGTGTCGTACGTGGGCGTCACGCGGCCCGCGGTCAGCTCGAGCATCTTGAGCGCTGACTCCCGTGCAGCGCCGCGCAGTGCGCCACTGCCGAGATACACGACGCGGCCAGGTCCGCCCAACGCCAGGGATCTCACCGCGTCGGTGCGAGAAGCCAGGAGGGACTCCGCCGCGGCGGCCGCCCGCTGAGTGACCGCAGTCGCGCTGCCACCCGTGAGGGCAAGCCATCCGGCGAGCAGCATCGATGTGTAGCTCGACGTCATGGCGAAGCCACGGTCGTTGGCCTGCGAGGGCATCAGCAGGACGGTCGAGCGCTCGGCGTCCGAATGCTCGATGTGCAGGGCGCCCGCCGGATCGCAGGTGATCACGAGGTGATGGACCTCGCTCAGGCACTGGTCGGCCAAGCGGGTCGCCGCCAGACTTTCCGGGCTCCCCCCCGATCGGGCGAACGAGACCAGCAATGTCGGGCGGTTCCCGGCGAACGCGGACAGCGGGGCTGAGACGAGATCCGTGGTGGCGATGGCCTCGATGGGACGTCCGAGGCGACGTGAGGCCGCGGGTGCGAGCGTCTCGCCGATGTGGGCGGACGTGCCGGCGCCGGTCAGCACGACACGGACCTCGTCGCGCCGCAGGAGGGGAGCGATGGTGGCATCGAGCCGTGGCCGCGCCGCTTCGATCAGCACTCCCAGGTCGCGCCACACGCGGGGCTGTGCCGCGATCTCCCGGGCAGTGCAGCGTGAGCCGTCGACGTCAAGCGCGGCCAGTGCCGCGGGGATGGTGGTCAAGGTCGCTCCCTGTTCTCTTCTGCCGACGTGACAGGTCGCACTGACGTGAGAGGCGCTGCCTGGCCGGAGGCAGCGAAACCTGTGCGATCGCGCGCGTCTGCCAGCAGTCCCGCCTGCAGCAGCGGTTGGCTCACGTGGGCCCTCCCTCGTGTCGAGGCGCCTGACGGAGCCTGTCTTGCTTGACGAACCGGTACGCTACCGGTCTATACCGCTACTGGCAAGGATAGTCTTGTGGTATGCTTCTGGTATGACATCCGCTCCACCTGACGCCTTGGACGAAGCGCCGCAGCCGCTGTATGAACAGATTGCTGCGAACCTGTGGTCTGACGTGCTCGAACGCGGTATCGGCACCGGGCAACGGCTCCCCGCGGAGCGCGCGCTGGCCGACCGCTACGGGGTCTCGCGCGTGACCATGCGCGCGGCACTCACCCAGCTCGAGACCCAGGGGAAGGTGCGAGCCGCGGCGTCACGTGGATGGTTCGTCGCCGAACCTCAGGCCAAGTCGCTGCCGGTGCTCGGGGTCAAGGGCTTTGCCGACTTCGCCGCCGCCAGCGGCCTGACGGCGCGCTCGCGGGTGCTCAGCCACATCGTCCGACCTTCGAGCATCGAAGAAGCGGATCGCCTCCGGATAGCTCCGGGCGCCGAGATCCTCGAACTTCGCCGGCTGCGGTTTCTCGACGACCTCGTGGTGCTCCTCGAGCTCAACCAGCTCCCACTCGCGGTGTGCCCCGAGATGGCCACGACGGACTTCTCGGTCAGCTCGCTGTATGCCACTCTCCGCTCGGCAACGCCCCCCGTGGCACCGTACGTCGCGGACTACTCGGTCGAAGCACGGGCCGCGAGCCAGGACGAGGCAGAGCTGCTGGAGATCAGCGATGCCGCGCCCGTGCTGGTGGCCACCCAGCTCGCCTACTACGCCGACAAACGTCCACTGGAGCACTCTGTTGCTGTGTATCGCGGGGACAGGTACCGATTCCGGGCTTCGATCACCAGCTGACGGGCGTCACGTTCTCGGGAAGACCCGGCTGCCCACGGACGCCCAGCCGCGACACCCGAGCCCTGGGCTCAGCGACCAGCGTGGTGTCCTCCTTCCAGGATCGATCGCAGCCCCGAGCAGCGGTAGCGACGCATCCGGTGCTCGATCACCGCCCGATGAGGCTCGATCCGCTGCCCGACAGCGTCGAGACCGAGATCGTCGAGTCGGCGGAACGTGCAGGGCCCCGACCCGGGAAGAGCGCCCCCCGTCCGACCGCCGGCTCCCCTCAGACGACGGGCAGCTCGACCGCCATGCCGGTGTCGGCGCTGCGCTGGTTGGCGAAGATGACGTCCATGGCGTGAGCGGCGCTCGCGCCGCTGGCCACCGGGGCGTCGCCCGTGATGATGCTGTCGACGAAGGCGTCGATCACCCCGGTGGAGGTGCGCCCCCCGGAGGTCTGGTCCTTGTTCGACGTCAGACGGTCCAGAG
>Ga0255338_1002066_pt1 | contig 32445 bp, 30 predicted proteins | sample MeOH1_35cm_T4_19_FD_203715 | JGI IMG/M metagenome (GOLD analysis project Ga0255338, IMG submission 203715) | Sandy soil microbial communities from University of British Columbia, Vancouver, Canada - MeOH1_35cm_T4_195 | ecosystem: Engineered > Artificial ecosystem > Sand microcosm > Unclassified ... | reverse complement strand
TGTGATGACTTCAGACATCGAGGACGGATGTCTCCCGTCATCCTAGACATTCAAGTTTTAATTGAGAAGAGTCATCTCATTGACGTTGGTAGTTCCTCTCCTCGTCAAAAATGAAATCTCGCAGTAGCTCGCCTGAGGTTGTGATGATTCGAATCTCCTTTTCATGGATCAACATCCTTACCGCTGTTCCTGAATGAGCTCGGCCGATTCCGATGTGATGCATCGTCCCGTTGTGTCGCAAGGAGAGGTTGCCATGCTTGTCCACGACATCGTTTCGCAGTCGAAAGTGATCAGGAATGATCTTGCCACCGGGTTGTGCTTTAGGCCGTGCGTTATAGGCATGGGCTGGAGTGGCACGGCCTAGCGCGCGGTGTGGCCGGGTGAAGTTGTAATACTCACGGAATTGATCGAGTTGTTCTTGGAAATCCCCGATCGATGTCACTTTGGGTTGCTTGACGAGCCACTTCTTCAATGTTTGGTGGAAGCGCTCGACTTTGCCGCAGGTCTGCGGGTGGTAGGGGCGCGAGTTCTTCTGAATTATTTTCAGCGATGCCAGCTCGGTCTCAAAGGCGTTGCGCCCGCCTCGCATGCGCGCGGTGAAGACCGCTCCGTTATCGCTCAAAACACTAGCCGGCAGGCCGTATTCGTTGCAGGCGGTGCGAAAGGTCTCAACGACGAAGGGGCCCGTGGTGGCATAGACAGCGGTGGCCGAGATCAGCATGCGCGAGTGATCGTCGATGAAGTTCAAGATCTCAATTCCCCGACCATTGCGCAGCTTCCAGTGGGTGAAGTCGGTCTGCCATGTTTCATTCGGTTGGTCTGCCTCAAAGCGGGTGTAGGAAGTGCGCGGGCGTTTCTTGGGTGCAGCCACGACTAATCCATTGCGGGAGAGGATCTTCCAGATGGTGGAGATGGCAGGGGCGCTGCCGAGTTCAATGCTCAGGTGGTAGGCGATGGTCTGGGCGCCGGCATCAAAGCCCTGGTCGGCTAAAGATTTGCGCCAGAAGAGAATGCGATCTTCCACGTCCCTCGGTGTTGCCCTTGCGTTGGAGTGGGGCCGACGCGATCGCGGTTCAAAAGCTGCCTCGCCTTCAACTTCAAAACGTTTGAGAAGCTCATAGACCCAGGACCTGGCAACCCCATAGTCCTTCGCCACTTGAGTCTTGGAACGGCCCTCAACTACTACTGCAGCAACCACCACGCGAGCTAGCGACATAAACCCACCCCAGACCTAGAAAACGTCCTCTATGTCTGGAGACATATGTCCTGAATGTCAAGAACTCACACACTGCCGGGGGCACAGCCAATCAGTAATAAGAGACCCATCGGCCATCAAATATCTTGAAAGCGAGATAAATCACGCTCGCCTGGGAAATCTTTTCTCCAACCTCCTTGTTAATGTGAGCAGGGTCAGGGAGAATTGCCCTCTCGGATTCCATACATTGAGTCCTTAACCATGTTTTTGGGGCAATGTAGCCGCCGCAAGGAATATCCCAAGGAAGGCTAGGTCTATGGACTGGCGACATCAATCTGCATGCCGCGACGAGGATCCCGAACTCTTCTTTCCGGTCGGTAACACTGGTCCTGCCATCACGCAGATCGAGGAGGCAAAGAAGGTCTGTCAGCGCTGCATCGTCAAAGACGCCTGCCTCGCCTGGGCTCTTGAGAGCGGTCAGGACGCTGGAGTCTGGGGCGGTCTCTCCGAAGATGAGCGTCGGGCCCTCAAGCGTCGAGCGGCCCGAAACCGCGCGAGACTCATGGAGCAGAGCACCTCGATTTAGTCCTTGGGTTTATCCGCCAGCTGGCCTTCACGCCAGTTAGAGTGGGAATTTGACCAGAGCTGAAGTGCCCTCAGGTCCCGAGAGCAGGTTGAGTTCCCCTTTGAGTTCATTCTCAGTAAGGGTTCGAACAATCTGCAACCCCAAATTCGACGAGATAGCCAGGTCGAAGTCGGTTGGCAACCCGATCCCATTGTCAAAGATCCTGATCGAGATTTCGCCTGAGCCCCTGGCTACGACTATCCGAAGGGCGTCTCCGTGTGTGGCCAACCCGTGCTCCAAGGCATTGTGGATGAGTTCGGTGACCACGAGTGCGAGTGGAGTAGCAAGTCTGGGCTCGAGAGTGCCAACCTGTCCTTCCCGATCAATCGAAATGGTATTGGCGCGAGGACTGAGCTCGCGAGCATTTGAGATAAGCCGATCCAGAACTTCATCAAAGGCCACTGTTTCTTCGGTACTGCCGGAGAGCGTTTCATGGACCATTGCAATTGAGCCAATCCGACGAACCGCCTCCTCAAGTGCTGCACTTGCCGCAGGGTCTTCGATTCTTCGCGATTGTAATCGAAGCAGTGCCGAAACTGTCTGTAAATTATTTTTTACACGATGATGCACCTCGCGGATCGTTGCATCCTTCGTAATCAATTCCCTGTCGCGACGGCGGACCTCCGTAATGTTATGCAATAGCACAATTGCACCAATCCGATCGTTGCCTTGAATCAGCGGCATAACGAGTAAGTCAATCGTACCGTCTTCGTTTTCGCATTCAACTCTTCGCAGAGCCTTTCCGCTCAGAGAACTCTTCAATCCTTCTTCGTGCGCTTCTTGTCGAGTTTTAGTCAATGACTCCGCAACTTCACCCAATGAGTGACTCTCCAATTCATTTGCCCATCCGAGGCGACTAAATGCCGAACGAGCATTGGGGCTCGCGTAGGAAATTACGCCATTGACATCAAGTCGAATTAGTCCATCACCTACACGAGGCAACGGATCGAATAATGAAATGGCATCTGGATATGGGAAGGTGCCTTCCGCAACCATTCGATACAAATTGTGAGCAATTTCCCTGTAGTTAAGTTCGAGTCGACTGGGAGACCTCATTAAGTCCGCATTTCGATGGCGCGATATCGTCGCAATAACCTGACCATCGAATGTGACCGGAATTGTTTCTTCCTTAATCATTAATTCGCCGACTTGCTCGGGCTCGGAGTCGCGGATGATCTCTCCATTAGAAAGAGCCGCGTCTATTCGTCCACGGATTCCCCATACAATTTCCTCGCCGATAACATCGTGGGCAAAGACGGTTGCGGCCGTCGTGGGTCGAATATGAGCGACGGCAATGTGACCCGTGGGCCAGCTCTTACTGTCTTTTCGAAGCGGCACCCAAAGAATCAGGTCCGCAAAGGAGAGATCCGAGAGCATTTGCCAATCAGCAGTCAATTCATGAAGCCGGTGAATTTGAGGAGATGTGAGTGCGCTTCGTCCCCGAACGAGATCGTCCAACTGGCCCATGTGACTACTCTCTCACGCCTTCCATGCGGGAAGGTAGACGGCTAGCTCTTGGCTGGCATACCACGTGAGCTCAGGTTCCTCTGATTCTGAAACAAGAATTGATTCAACCTGCGGCCACATTATCTCAGACAGAAGCTGAACTTGCTCATCCACGGTGTCACCCATCTGACTGTGTACGAGATCCACTGCCAGAACAAAACCCAGAGATTGCGAAGATTCGCACTCATTTCGTGATGTCTGAGCAGCAATCCACGAAAGTTCAAATTCCAATTCCTCTTCGTCAAGTTCGGGATGGGATTGGGCAAATGGTGTGGTCAGAATGAAGGCAGTGCAGAAAAGAAAAGAGCCTTTTTCCAGCAATGCAGACAATTGATCGGTCGTTACCGCTAGATATGCTCGCATGCAAGAAGGATATAAGAAATTACCGCGTTACATCGACCGCAATTTTCGCTATGGACTTTCGAAGTTGGCCATTTCCGCCAATTTCAATGAGACAGGCGCGTTCACTCACCGCCTTTGTAGTCGAGCGGCCATCCCGAGGGAGGGAATAGATGCGATGAGGTTTAAGGGTTGCAACGACCGAAGCAAAAAGACTTTCTCTGTCATCACCCCTCTTTCCGCTCTCTTTCATGTTGAGTAAAACACCAACTCTCGCCTTGATCATGACTTGATCAAAATTCTTGGCAAGCAATGTCATTCGATGCAGCCCAAGAACGTCCCCCTTTCCTACTATCCAGAGCTCGTCTGCGCATTCGCATGACCAATGGATCAACGTTGAAGTCCAGCGCCTATCTGTCAGAGAGTCAGAAACTCCCTCGATTATGCCCAAATCGATAATGACGTAGTCATATTTCCCAGTAAATCGATCAAGATAATCGCGTAATTGAGAAATTCGCGATTGTGTAAATTCGCTCAAACTTAATTTTGGTGCTACAACCCGCGCCTCAAGATCAGCATCCAACTTATGCTGTGAGAGGAGTACGGCCACCGATGGGCGTCGGACGTCCGCATCCAAGAGAAGTGTCTCTTTGCCTAACAAACTCAATTCCATCGCTAGATTGATTGCCACGGTAGTGCAGCCAGTCGAACCTGAAGGCGTACCCAGAGCGATGACTTTTGCTCTTCTCGCACTTAATGTGGGCAGCTCTGCTCTTCTAAGTAATGGAGCGCGAACAAAACTCCTAATAATATTGAGTAATTCAGATGCATCGGTTGGGATGGAAAGGACCCCAGAATAATCAGAGTGCTGACGTGGATCCGAAGCGAATCCCACGACTTGCCTCACAACCCTTTGCAAATCCTCTATCAAGTGGGGTGATAGCCCTGAAAGGTCTGGAGAATACACAAGAATCATATTTTCTGACTCATCCGGATACCTCTCCAGGTAATTCGAGAGGGAATCAGCATCCAGTGCACGATGGATGACATTCCAACCCTGACTGAATAATGTACCGGCAACAAATCCCTCAACCTCCGAATTTGCGATAGCCGTCACGATGAGCGGGAGCGTTATTTCAGCCATACATTCGAACCACGACAAAACGTCCAGATGACATTGAAGTCATAAGTCGAAGAATGTTTTTACTACTTGTCGAGATCGTAAGTGATAGATCCCCGCCTAAATTTTCTCCCTTGCGGTTGATTCCCAATATTGACGTTCTGGAAAGCACAAGCGATGGAAGTTCCACCTCATGTGAAAGTTGAGAATCACCCACATGATAGAGGTTCACTATCTCTCCAACAGAAATGTCAATCGGCAGATCCGAAAGATGGACTTTGATTGGCACAGCGCTGATATCAAGTGATTCACCTTGAGAAGTAATTGAAGTCAATGGAATAAGTTCACCTGCTCCTAAAGGACGCAGCACACGAAATTCTCTCAGATCGCGATCGCTCCTAACATAAAGAGAGTCACCATCGGGCAAGGCGACACGTTGGACTAGCAGATCGGAAGAGGAAATTCTCGCTCCAACGGAGAGCGGGACACGAGCCGACCACATCAGAACTGTGCGATTTGCAAGAGATGAAAGAATGTAAGCCGATACAAACGATGCAACGATCAAAGTTACAGCAATTATATTTTTCGATTGATTTTTCTTTTTTGTGATTCTCATAGGTGGCAACTAAAGAGCCTTCTACCCCTGGCCTCCCATATCTATCCACACTCATTCGAAGGGATGAGTGACTACTCGTTCGATCGAACGAGGCAGTGTGAAAGACACCCATTCATTCTGTACCAATGACTCATGCCCCAATAACCGCGCGCCCAATCACCATGCTCACTTCATCCAGCATCGAACCCGAACTTTGGAGTCACCCAATGTTGGATCTATATCCACATGAACCACCGTCCCCCACGGAGAGAGAGCCAATGCTCTACTCCCTGCCCTCGCAATTTGGAGAGGAATACGATCCTGAATTCGCGCCACAACCAACTTCTGCTAACCAATTACCAGATCTACGAACATGGACCTTGAAATTTGGCGTGAGTGTTCTCGAGATTTGGGCAGCAAAGCGGCAGCCTGCGCAACTTGCTCGATGGTGCCACCATTCGATTTACTCGGAATTAGTAAGGAAGGTAGGGTCACAACAAGAGGTTGGCCGTATTCGCAAGTTGCATCAGTGCGAGCCACTTGATGGCATAAGTGAGTCCACAATCACCGTTCGGTTTGATAAACGAGTGCGCTCTATCGCTCTGCGATTCGAGGGCATCGACCATCGCTGGCTCTGCACCTCGCTCACACTCTTATAGGGATTGTTTTTCTCCATGACAGCGCTTGTACTTCTTCCCCGATCCACACGGACAGGGAGCGTTGCGCGAGATTCCAGTTGACTTGGTGGACCCAGATTCGTCAGGTGATGAATACTGCAATTGAGTTGGAGCGGAGTGAGCATCCAAACCTTTGCCACTCACTTCGTTGCTTGATTCTTCAACTGTGACTTCGATATTAAATAGGTACCCCGCAATCTCTTCCTTGATTGCGTCCATCATCGCCGAGAATAATTCAAAGCCCTCATTCTGGTATTCAACAAGCGGATCACGTTGTGCCATTGCGCGAAGACCAATTCCTTCTTGCAAGTAATCCATCTCGTACAAGTGCTCGCGCCATTTTCGATCAAGAACAGAGAGTAGAACTTTCCTCTCGAGTTCGCGCATTACCTCTGAACCCAACATCTCCTCGCGCTTGGCATATGCGGCAAGAGCATCGTCAAGGATCTTCTGGTGAAGGAAGTCAATATCAAGCGCATTTCGACCCCCAAGCTCGGCATCCAACTCCTCGATTGTGAATGAAATTGGGTACAGGGTTTTCAAAGCCGTCCAGAGAGTTTCAAGATCCCAATCTTCAGCGTATCCGTCTGCCGTGGCTGCGTTGACATAAGCTGCAATGGTCTCGGTAAGAAATGTCTGAACTTGATCCTGGATGTCTTTCCCTTCAAGAACCAATCGGCGCTCGCCATAAACAACCTGACGCTGGCGATTGAGTACATCGTCATATTTCAGGACGTTCTTACGCATTTCAAAGTTCTGTGCTTCGACTTGAGTTTGGGCCGAACGGATTGCATTACTTACCATTTTGGATTCGATGGGCGCATCTTCAGGGATGCCAGCGGCAGATAAGAATCTCTCAACCATGCCTGAGTTGAAGCGGCGCATCAGATCATCTTGCAAAGAGAGATAGAAACGCGATTCACCCGGATCACCCTGGCGTCCGGAACGCCCACGCAACTGATTGTCGATACGTCGTGATTCATGGCGCTCAGTGCCAAGTACATAAAGACCGCCTAGGGCAATTACTTCTTCGTGTTCTTTAGCAACGGCGTCTTTCTGCTTGGTAATCTCGCCTGGCCACGCTAGTTCGTACTCCTCTGGAGTATCCACTGGCGAGAGTCCTCTACGCTGCAATTCAAAATCTGCCATAAACTCAGGATTGCCACCGAGCATAATGTCGGTACCGCGACCGGCCATATTCGTCGCTACCGTGACCGCACCGATGATTCCTGCTCTAGCAATAATTGCAGCTTCACGTTCATGGTGCTTCGCATTCAAGACTTCGTGCGGGATGCCATTTTTCTTCAAAACCGTCGATAGTTCTTCTGATTTCTCGACACTTACTGTTCCTACAAGAACTGGTTGGCCTTTTCGATGGCGCTCAACAATGTCTTGCGCAACAGCGGCGAATTTACCAACTTCGGACTTGTAGACAAGGTCAGCTTGATCCACACGTATCATCTCACGATTCGTAGGAATAGTAACCACGCCCAACTTGTAGATCTGCTGAAATTCGGCAGCCTCTGTCATAGCGGTTCCGGTCATTCCCGATATTTTTTCGTACAGTCGGAAGTAATTCTGCAAAGTGATCGTCGCAAGTGTCTGATTTTCATCTTGAATTTCAATGCGTTCTTTCGACTCAAGCGCTTGGTGCATTCCCTCGCTATAGCGTCGTCCAGCAAGAATTCGACCTGTGTGTTCGTCAACGATGAGAAGTTCGCCGTTCATGACGACGTAGTCCTTGTCTCTTTTGAAGAGTTCTTTTGCACGAACTGCGTTATTTAAATAACTTATGAGCGGGGTGTTGGCAGCTTCGTAGAGATTTTGAATACCGAGGAGCTCTTCTACTTTCGTGACACCTTCCTCAAGAATGCCGGAGGTGCGCTTTTTTTCATCCACTTCATAGTGAAGGTCTCGTACAAGTTTGTTGGCGATATTTGTGAATTCGACGTACCACTTCGTTGCTTTGTCGGCTGGACCGCTAATAATTAAAGGTGTTCGTGCCTCATCGATGAGGATCGAGTCGACTTCATCGACCACTGCAAAGTAGTGATCGCGTTGTACACACTCATCAAGTGTCCAAGCCATATTGTCACGGAGGTAATCGAAACCAAACTCATTATTCGTGCCGTAAGTAATATCAGCTGCATAGGCAACTCGTCGCTCTGTCGGATCCATCGATCCAAGGATTACGCCTACACTCAAGCCAAGGAAACGATGAATGCGCCCCATCCATTCACTGTCACGTTCGGCTAAATAGTCGTTCACGGTCACAATGTGCACGCCACGACCGGCAAGGGCGTTGAGATATGAGGGAAGAGTTGCAACCAAAGTCTTACCTTCGCCGGTTCGCATTTCAGCAATATTGCCACGGTGAAGCGCCGTGCCACCCATAAGTTGAACGTCATAATGACGCTGACCGAGTGTGCGCTGTGCCGCCTCACGAACTACGGCAAAAGCTTCTGGAAGAATGTCGTCAAGGGATTCACCAGCCGTTAAGCGACCCCTGAAGGTGTCGGTCATGCCACGCAGTTCCTCATCACTGAGCGATGAGATTCGACCTTCATGAGAATTGATTACGCCGACCACTTTGCTCAAATCTCGCAGCGTTCGTCCTTCACCCGCGCGCAGGATTCGATCCAGAAATGCTGGCATGGCACTACCTTCCTTACAGAAGAAAACTACAACAAAGAGGACTGATGGTTAAGGGCGCAAACCCATAGTCCTATCGTAGGGGAAGAGATACAAGCGCAGTGACCGCACCTACGACCCTATATCCGCTCATTTCTAGGGTCTTCACAGCTTGATTTAAGGTCGCCCCAGTAGTTACTAGATCATCGACGAGAAATACCTCGTGGAGACGGGTGGGGCGCTTTTTTAGAACGAGGGCATCCTCAAGGTTCCTATATCTGGCAGCAGCATCCAGAAGGGTCTGATCTTTCACTTTTCTATTATGTTGAAGAAGGCTCTGAGTTGGCAGTCCGACTAACTCCGAAACTCGCATGGAAATCTCACAAAGAAAATCTCTTCCTCGCTTTCGCACCGCTTTTGATGACGATGGAATAGGGACGAGAACTGGGGTTCTGCCAGTTTTCCAAATTGCATAACGAAGGGAATGCTCTAATGCTTGGACAATGAGATCATCGGCGCCGCGTACTCCATCCTCCTTCGAGGCGAGCAATATTCGCCGAGCGATTGAATTATAAGCAACCGCGGAAAATGTCGGCACTGTGCCGATACTCGATTGAAGGTTACGAATTTGGTAAAAATCTTTGCAGCAAGAACACAAACTGGCTCCTAAAAGGCCACACCCGTGGCAATACAACGGGAATAGAAGTTCTTGAAGTTCGGCGAATAGTCGCATCTCCTAAGTCTTGGGAATTTAGGTGCAAAAAAATATTTGTCTCATAACTTTGTGGATGAATAATCCTCTGGTTGAAGTCGGATAAGACGAGACTCCACAACCCCTCCGGTCCAGCGAGGAAGAGTCAACACAAAATGGGCACCTTTGCCGGGCCTCCCCCACGCTTCAAGTTCACCGTTGTGCAGACGGGCATCCTCCAGAGCAATTGAAAGTCCAAGGCCGGTGCCACCGCGCACCCGTGCTCTTGAAGGATCCTCACGCCAGAAACGATCAAAAACCCGGTATGTTGATTGTTCGTCTAAGCCTGAGCCGTAATCACGCACCCCCACAGCTACTTCATTTTCAGAAGCCGCGATTCGAACTCTTATTAGAGTGCCATTTGAGTACTCAATCGCATTGCTCAATAAGTTACGCAAAATTCGCTCCACGCGACGGGTATCTGCGTGAACAAATATTTGAGCATCCGCATGTCGTAATTCAATCGTTGTGACACGCTCCTTTGCCAACAGACCCAGATCGTCGATACATTTTTCTACGAGTGCAACCATGTCGAACTCCACACTTTCAAGAACTGCGACTTCGGCGTCAAAACGGCTCACTTCCAAAAGGTCCTCTAGCAATCTTTCGAATCGATCTATTTGAGCAACCAACAACTCAGCGCTTCGCGCAATTGTAGGATCGAATTCGTCACGAGCTGAGTGGATCACTTCAGAGGCCATCCGGAGAGTTGTGAGAGGTGTTCTTAGTTCGTGAGATACGTCAGAGACGAATCGTTGTTGAACACTTGATAGATTTTCCAAACGGGTGATTTGATTCTGCAAGGAATGTGCCATCTCGTTGAATGAATTGCCAAGGCGCGCAATCTCATCATTGCCCTTTACTTGCATTCGTTGTTCCAAGTGGCCAGCAGTGAAGCCCTCCGCAATTCGAGCGGCCTCACGCACAGGTCGAACCACCTGACGAACAACCAACCAGGCAATGAGTGCAATAAGGAGAACCAGCGCTAAGCCAGTAAAGAGAAGTGAACGTGCCAGAAGATCAAGAGTCGCGTTCTGACTTGCCAAGCTAAAAAGAAGGTACATCTCATACGAGCCGGCACCTGGAATTGTAATCTTTTCTCCAACGGCCAAGGCGGGAACCCTTCCCCTTTGGGCGTAGCGAATTGACGTTTCGGCCCATTCCGTGGAAATACTCTTTGCAACCCGCGTTCGCAGATTCTCTGGAATGGATGAGAGCAACATGCCATTAGATGTCCGTTGATAGTCAATTGCATCTACTGGCGCAGGACCCGTTCGAAGAAGCGCGACCTCGCGGCCAATAATTGAGGTACCAATAACACTTGGTGAGTTAACAATGACATCGTCAACAATCTGTTTAATGGCCTGTGCTTTAGATTCTGAGGCAACGACTATTCGATACTGTGCGTTAAAAATCGCCGATCTCGTCTCAGCCACCGATGATTCAACGGTAACTTTGCGAATCCCGTCCGATAACTGGGCATAAAGCGCTGACCCCGTAAGCCAAACAACAACAAAGCATAATAGAACTGTTGAGAAAATAACACGAAAAGCAAGCGAGTTTCGAAATCGAGCGACTCGGATATTACGAGTCATATCACACCCGTCCCGCTACTCCTGCTTTGTATCCAACCCCTCGAACTGTTACGACAATTTCTGGATTCTCTGGATCGTGTTCAACTTTTGCTCTAAGTCTTTGAACGTGCACATTCACCAACCGTGTATCCGTTGAGTGCCTGTAACCCCACACCTCACTCAACAGGGCATCGCGAGTGAAAACTCGACGTGGTTCTTTTGCTAATGCAACAAGTAGATCAAACTCCAGGCGAGTAAGTGCGATCGTCTTACCCCCACGGGTAACTTGATGAGCCACCAGATCTATTGCTAAATCTGCCAAAGTGAGTCGACCAGTGAGACCCGCAGAAGATCGACGAAGGCGAGTATGAATCCTGGCGACTAATTCGGATGGATGCTTGAAGGGTTTAACCATGTAATCATCAGCCCCAGCCTCAAGGCCCTCGACAACATCATGGGAGTCACCTTTGGCACTCAACATCACGATAGGGACCATTGATTCTGCACGAATCAATTTGCATACTTCAATGCCGTTAAGTCCAGGAAGCATCACGTCCAGCAAAATGAGATCGGGGGGATTTGCGTGAAAGACATCCATAACTTCATCTCCGCGACTGACCAGGTCAACGTCGATACCTGCTCCAGTTAGAACGATGCCGAGCATCTCGGCAAGGTCTTGGTCGTCATCGACGACCATAACTAGAGTCATTAGCTACCATGCTCCCAAGAGTTGAGGTACATATCTTGCGCAGGAGTGAGGGTGTCTATTCGACCGCCCATGCTTTGAAGTTTCAACTTCGCAACTTCTTTGTCAATGTACTCAGGGACCTCGTGCAAACCAGCAGACAAATTCTTTGCCTCTTTGACTAGCCATTCTGCTGTCAAAGCTTGGTCAGAAAATGACATATCCATGACTGCAGCAGGGTGACCTTCCGCGGCCCCCAAGTTGACCAATCGGCCTTCAGCAAGAAGCAGGAGCCGACGACCATCGGACATTACATACTCATCTGTCTGGTGCCGCATCTTGCTGTTCTTCTTTACGGAGTTCTGCTCCAACCAAGCAACATCGATTTCAATGTCAAAGTGCCCTGAGTTGGCCATAATTGCGCCATCCTTCATGACCGCAAAGTGCTCATCGCGCAACACGTCGCGATTTCCTGTCACGGTTATGAAGACGTCGCCAATTACAGCAGCATCAATCATTGGCATAACGCGGTATCCCTGCATCATCGCATCCAATGCTTTAGTCGGGTCAATCTCAGTCACAATGACATCGGCACCCATCCCCTTTGCGCGTTCCGCAACACCTTTGCCGCAATATCCAAAACCTGCGACCACGAGAACGCGTCCGGCAAGCAAGAAATTAGTGGACCGAAACACCGCGTCCAAAGTGGATTGGCCCGTGCCATACCTGTTATCAAACATATGCTTTGTATCAGTGTCGTTGACAGCAATCATCGGGAAAGTAAGAGCACCATCCTTTGCCATTTGACTCAGACGGATGACTCCGGTTGTTGTCTCTTCACATCCGCCGGCAATACCCGGAAGGAGTTCGGTGCGGGTCGTATGGAGGGTGTTCACAAGATCACAACCATCATCAAAGACTTGATGTGGCTGAATATCGAGAGCGGCGTTGATGTGGGAGTAATAGCCATCTCGATCAACGGCATTTCGAGCAAAGACACTGATTCCATATTCATGGACTAGGGCTGCAGCGACATCATCCTGAGTCGAAAGAGGATTAGAGGCGCACAGGGCAATCTCGGCTCCACCAATCTTCAAGGTGCGCATGAGGTTGGCGGTTTCTGTGGTGACATGCATGCACGCTGCAATTCGTACCCCTGTAAACGGCTTGCTCTTCTCGAATCGTTCTCGAATTTGGGCGAGTACGGGCATGTTTCGCTCTGCCCATTCGATGCGCTTTCGACCTGCTGCCGCCAACGAAGCATCTGCTATGTCGTGGCGAGGAACTGTAATTGTTGTTGATGAATTCACAAACGATCTCCCTTAAAAGGCCGGAATCAAGACCCCTAGGCTACTGCGTCAGGCAAAAATCAGCACATCTCAAGTCTTTAATAGATCCAAAACCTCGTCGCGGACTCGAGCCAATCGAGCCTGTGTCTTTGCTTCCACATTAAGCCGCAACAAAGGCTCGGTATTGGATGGGCGAAGGTTAAACCACCAGGATTCTGAAGATACTGTCAGGCCGTCAAGATGATCTATCGAGATTCCCTCTTTACTCCCAAAAACTTTCTCGACCTCTGTCATGATTTTCTGGGGATCAGAGACGGTCGAGTTGATTTCTCCACTTAAGAAGTAACGTTGGTACTTCTTAAGGATTTTTGAAAGTGGAGTTTTCTGAGATCCAAGGGCCGCAATAGCATGAAGGGCCGCGAGCATTCCCGAATCAGCACACCAGAAATCACGGAAGTAAAAATGCCCTGAATGCTCCCCTCCGAATACGGCATCAGTTTCAGCCATTAGCTTCTTTATATACGAGTGTCCAACACGACTGCGAATTGCAGTTCCTCCGCACTCTTCAACTATTTCGGCAACAGCACGCGAAGAGATCAAGTTGTAAATAACTTTTGATTTTGGATATCTACCCAACTCTCGCTCTGCAATCAGACCAGTAAGCGCGGAGGGATTCACTGTGTCGCCATTTTCGTCCACCAAAAAACACCGATCTGCATCTCCATCAAAAGCTAGACCTAGATCCGCTTTGTGCTTACGCACAGCCTTTTGAAGATCTTTCATATTCTCCGGATCAATTGGGTTTGCATCGTGGTTTGGAAAAGTGCCATCCAAGTCAAAGTACATTGGGATCAATTCAACGTTTAACTTTTCAAAAAGTGGCCCTGCCGTATAACCGGCCATTCCGTTTCCGGCGTCCACAACAATCTTCAGCGGGCGAATCTGTGAAACATCCACTAAAGAGAGCAAATGCGAAATATATTCATCAAGCATATTCCTTCTGTTTTCTACGCCTACTGGACGCATTGGAATTGGACTTCCGTCGAAAACGTACCGCTCAATGACTTGTAATCCTGATTCCTTTCCAATTGGTCGCGCCCCGCTCTTGCACAACTTTATTCCATTGTATTCAGCAGGATTGTGGCTAGCAGTAAACATTGCTCCAGGCATATTCAATTTGCCCGATGCAAAGTAGAGCATGTCAGTAGAGGCGAGACCGATACGAATAACATCCATTCCATTGGATGTCGCTCCTGCAGAGAATGCTTCTGCTAGCAAGGGCGAGGAGGGGCGCATATCCTCGCCTATGACAATTGTTCCCGGCTGCCGCTCTTGTTCGAGATATCGGGCAAAAGCCAGACCGGTTTGAAAAGCGAAATCAGGAGTCAGTTCAGTCTCGACCAAACCCCGAATGTCATATGCCTTGAATATGTGCGGCCGTAGTTCCTCCACCAGGTCATCCTCAACGTCATCCACCGCTAGGTGCGTACAGCGCGAAGATGCCCGCGCCGACCCAAATTCTGGTTGTTCAAGGAGCCACTCTGACTTTGTGATGCCTTGGTATTTGTCGCATCCTGCGTGGGCCGCGAAACTTCCCGCACGGCCTCCGCAATCGCCATTAAATCCTCATCTGAGGGTCCAGGTTCATTGCCGCTGCATTCTTGGCGGATCACCTGCCATCCATTAGGCACGGTGAGGCGATCGCCATGAATTTCGCAGAGGTCATAGGCATGCGGTTCCGCAAAGGTTGCAAGTGGACCCACAACGGCTACTGAGTCGGCATATACATAGGTCAAAGTTGTTACGGCCCTGCGACGGCAACCTCCGCGCGAACACCCACGTCCTACCCGAGACATCATGTCCTTTAGATTAGTGGGCGCACACGGATTTCTAGGGCAATGACCCGTGAACTATCGATTAATAACTTGGATGTTTGACACCGGAACCGCGGCTCTCGCCAAAATGCTACCGGGGACCAATGGAAATGTCCCTACGCCGCTAATAGTAGTGAGCAAGCCGGCGGCCGAGACCGGATAGCGGATATCCGAAAACTTCACCGTGAATGCATTCTCTGGCGCTCTCCACGTCAGAATGTCACTTCCTGTAAGAGTAACTTCCTTTGTGGAACCTGACATAAGGTGAGTGCTAACTTTTAATCGAATCACATCTCCCGTGAAAACAAAAACTGGATTCAATCCCTTTATGGCAAGTGTCATTGGAGTCAGCGGCGGGGTGACCGCGTTCCAAACGAAATCTTGATGGTTCTGAACCTTAAGGACCGAATAAACAGCAGCGACGATAGGTTGATCCGAACGAACGTGCAGCGCGAAGACCGAGGCATCAATGGTTGGGTTGAGTGCAATATCTATGACACGCCCCTGTGCAACGTCGCGCCCATCCAGTCCCACCGGAGCGAATACTCCATCCCTAGAAATCAGGTCCACACGTATATTGGCGTCCGTACTACCGGGCACCAGCACGCGCAGAAAATGTCTTCCACTCTTTCCCGCGATGACCTGATGCGGGATACCAGAAATGACGAAATCAGTTCTTGGAAACTCATCCGATCCAACAAGATCGCCACCCAGAGTCTTCAATCCTTTTTTTCTTTCATCAATGAGGAATGCATTGACGCGGCCAGAGCGAGAGACGGCCCTCAAAGTGAGACGAGTCTGCCCCGCTGCCAATGAATCCAATCCAACGCGAACTGAGGAATTCGCCGGGACAGTAAGAACTTTGCCTGACTGGACACCTCGCTCACTCCACACGGTGACGTCAACGATCGAATCACTAAGTCCGCTATTTACGACAACGAGACGCCCCTTACTTGTCACATCGGCGGTTCCGCCAACAAACCACTGCCCCCCTTGGGGTGCCATGCACAAATTCGCGCCAGCCCAAATTCCAGAAAGGGACTGCCACGTGACCGACGTGACTTCACCTTGGTCAAGGAGAATTGGATACTTCTTAATCGCATATTGAGTGTGTCGAATAGGTGAGAGAACGGTGGACTTCTTCTGGATGATTCGAAAGGGCGTGGTTGTGGAAGCAGTAGAAACCACAGACGCAAGGGCTGAATCAGTTGGCGGACAGACAACGGCTGGATAACTCTGAGAAAAACCTTGTGACCCAACTCTAGAAGTAAGCAAATTACTTGTCGTCAAAGTAATTATAAGTGAGAGAGCAACAATTATGAGTCGGCGAATTTTCATGTGAATCTCTCCGATGAAATATCACTTTTCCTTCGCCCAGCCGGCAGGGCCATCACCAGAACCACAAGCAGAACTATCAACTCAAGAGAAAGCCATGCCCGCCTCGTCGTGCCATCGTGAATAAGAATAAATTCCCCCGCCTTTGGAATATCAAATTGTGGAAGTCCAAAAGCATTGCGAGAGCGAACAAGTTGCTTACCCTGCTGAATGACTTGCCACCCTGAAGAATAGTTCTCTGCCAGGTTAAGAGTCCCAGGACCTGAAGCTGTAGATCGTGCGGAGACTGCATCGGTGGGGATTGCTACTGCTTTCCCATTCTTATCGGTAAACACAAGCCGTTCGCTGACCCCGGCTACACGCCACACGATCCCATCCTGCGTTGACGAGGTGCGAAGAAAACCTCCAAGGCCATCCACTGTTCGGACCAACTGAGAATCAACAGGATTCTTCATAAATAAATATTTGATTCCATGCGCCGAGAGCACTTTGCTGCTGTTGATTCCTGAACCATCGACCATTTCGCGCACGGCTGCCTCAATCGCAGGCGATGGTTCTGGTGCAACATCAGGATCGGCAAGAAGTGCATCCTGTTCGCGCGCAATATAGAACGAAAGCGTGGCGATCTTCTCTTCTTCCAAATAACGTAAAACCAAAGTCTTAACCCCGGGCGTAACGGCCAAATAAGCAGGAAGAATCGTCACTTTGTCTGTGCGCACAGGCGAACTAGCTCCCGCGGTGGCTGCCCAAACCGCTGTCGTCAATCCATATACGGCTGTTGTGGCAATTACCAATCCGGCCACCATATGTCGGTAGTGAAAATGCGTTCGAGCTAGGCGCTTTCTTAATCCATTCAAAATTATTACCGCACAACAAATGGCAGCAACAGTGGAGAAGGTGATCAGAGTCCCGACCCATAAAAGCGAGTCGGTCGAACTTGCGTGGGATGAAAGCGATACAACGCTCAAGATGGTTGCACCCAACAGGAAAGCAAATCCGGTCTGTGCGTACTTGCGGGTTATTGATGGGGAAAATAAAGAGCCAATCAGAAGCAAAGTAATGGGACTCACGAACCACCATGGGACGGAACCTGGTCCACCCGGGTTTGCAAGGATTGCCAGATTTGGACCCCCGCCAGGAATCGAAATACCTGGTTCGAGCAAGAACTGGGACGGGTGAGTAAAGGCTTCTAAGGACCATGGAAGGCAAAGCAAGAAAGGCGCAACAACCAGCGTGGTTCTTCTCGCTAAGCGATCTCGAAGGAGAGGTTTGTTTTGAGTAACTCTAAAATCTTGATAATCGCGGAACATTGAAAAGATATGAAATAACGCGATTCCTGCAAATGCTTGAAGGGTGAACGAAGCGAGGACGCCAACAAGAAGGCTAAAACCAAATATAAAGCGCCAATGGCTTCGTTCTATGCCACTTAATCGTGGGATGTAATAAACGATTCGCGGCAACAAAATAAGGGTGGCGATTGTGCCGAGCCTTCCAGAGTTAATGGAGGCAACTGCGACCGGCGACAGGGCATAACCAATGCTTGCACCAACAGTTAGCCATGAATTGGTGGAGATCTTTCTGAGAAGTGAATACATCGAAAGCATGAAAAGGATTGGGGCGGCCCAGAAGAGAAATGTCATGAAGAATGCCGCTTTTCCGAGAAAGAGCGTGGAGAGAAGCGCCAAAATGAGAATCCAAGTTGGAGTAGCTGTAGAACTTCCCATTCCAACTTGGTGCCATGATTCTCCGTACCTTCTCCACAGATCACTCGCCCCCAGAGGAGTATTGGAAAGTGCACCTCCAACAAGTGATCCATATCTATGACTCGACCAGAATGAGGTGAGCACAATCAAAAAAAGCAGTCCTGAAACTTCGGGGCGTCTGAGTATTGAAATCCAGCGCACAGGGGCGGCGGGAGTGAGGAGGTCCTCCTCCTCGGACTGTGTTTCTAAAACTCCAACAGGTTCGGGAGCGGCGGGTAATAGGGTCGCCCGGATAGCTTCCGTGGCTCGGAGTGTACTCAGACGAAGTTGAGACCATCGTGGTGGAATGAAAGTTGACACGACGCGTGAGGAAATCAATCGCTGATGCCGCCGCAGCTTTCTCGCTTCAAAAATGATTCCTGGGCGGATGATGAGATATCCCACCGCGAGAATTTCATCGGATGCATAACCAGGGAGCTTAGCTAGCAAGTAACCCACTGCTCTCACTAATGCGCTTGAAAATAACTGAAGGGCCAACCACGGCAAATGCCACCAGGATGAATTTGCGAGAAGTACATAAGCCGCGTTACGGCGGTCAAGTATGAGCGGACGGTGCAAGAATGCACTTTTAACATCCACTCCACGTCGCTCGGACGAAGTAGCCTCGGCATGGTAAGCAACTGCCTCAGTCACAGTAATTACCTTGTGTCCGGCAACGTGTGCTCTCCATCCCAAATCAACATCGTCTCGGAAGAGGGAAAGATTGGGGTCGAAACCGCTGAGCTCTTCGAATACATCTCGCCGAACGAGCATTCCCGCTGTGCTGACAGATAGAACGTCGCGAATACCATCATGCTGACCTTGGTCGTACTCATGCGCCTCGAGTCCTGTCCACCGTGCACCGTTACCCGCAATACTCACTCCAGCTTCGAGTAGGTGAGTGCGGTCATACCAGCCACGCAGTTTTGGACCTGCGATTGCAACTTGTGGGCGATTCTCCACGGCCGAAAGCAACGCTTCAAGTGCGCCTGGTTGCGGCGCACAATCATCATGAATAAGCCAGAGCCACTCGCTCTGTGTGGCAGATGTCGGTATATGTTCAAGTGCCACAGAAATCGCTGCTCCAAAACCCGTGTCTCGCGGCATTGAAAATGATGGAACCCGTGCGTTCTTCAAAAGTCTTGAGGAGCTGTCCTGAGAACCTGTGTCGATTGCGAGTGTGTAATCAATTGGGCGCGTTTGTGATGCAAGCGAAGCAACAACTTCGGGTAACCAGGCCGCTCCATCGTGAACAACGAGAATTGCCGTTACACGAGGGCGACCCGCGCTCTGTGCGTCAGGCACGCGCAACGCCGGCTAAGGGCTTAGGCAGGACGACGCTTAAGGCGACGGCGTTCGCGTTCGGACAGGCCACCCCAAATCCCGAAGCGCTCATCGTGAGCGAGGGCGTAATCAAGGCATTCTGAGCGAACATCACAAGACATGCATACACGCTTTGCTTCGCGAGTTGAACCGCCCTTTTCAGGAAAAAAAGCTTCAGGATCAGTCTGAGCGCAAAGTGAGCGTTCTTGCCAAGAAAGTTCAACTGTTTCTCCGGTGACGAGTTGGATGTTGGGGCCATCAGGTCGAATATCTGACATTCCGACACTCCTCAATACGGTTAATAACGGTTAATTGCGTCGGCACCGCCCAGCTGGCGGAAATCCAATAAGTGAATTACACGCGTGTAATCCCTTTAAGTCAAGTCATTTTTTGACTTTACGCACTGCCAATTTCCCGCTATAGGAAGGTTTTCTAACAGCCGAATGAATAATTATTCACCCGGCAAATCCTGTATTCCATCTATACCAATGTACATGTTCGAATAATCCACTCCTGCCGCAACAATTGCACCCTCAGCAACGAAGCACCTCTTGATTGAAGCTCCGTCTAAAACCTGAGCCTTGGCACAAACAATTGAACCTTCAATTTTCGCCCGGGGGGCAATCGTGGAGTGGTGGCCGATGGAAGAGCCACCAAAGACTTCGGCGTCGCCAGCAATGACTACTCCATCCATGGCAATAAATTCAGTCGACCGGACCGAGAATGTGGCCGTATCAAGAGCGTCCGAATTTGCCACACCTCGGACTACATCAATAGAAGCCTGCAGCAAAGCACTGGGTGTTCCAATATCGAGCCAGTACGAGTCATCAACCATGCCGAGAACGAGGCGTCCGCTCTTTACGAGTAGAGGGAAGACCTCTCGCTCAATGCTGACAGCCTTGCCAACTGGTATCTGTTCAATTACACGCGGATTGAAGACATAGCACCCAGCATTAATCGTGTTTGCTACGGGTACTGCCATCTTCTCCATGAAAGCACTCACTCGGCCATTCTCATCTACGGGTACGCACCCAAAAGTTCTTGCGTCCTGCACGTGAGTCAAATGCAAAGTGACATCAGAATCTCGCTCTTCGTGCATCTCAATCTGTCCGACAAGATCGTGAGAACTCAAAATATCTCCGTTAAAGATCACGATTGGCTCACTATGATTTAGGAATTGTGCGGCGTTATAAATCCCTCCGCCCGTTCCCAGAGGCTCCGTCTCGACTGCATAGATGATCTCCATTCCCCAGTGCGAACCATCTCCGAAATAAGGTAGAAAAACCTCCGAAAGATATGAAGTCGCAAGCACAAGTCTGGTGATCCCGGCTTTCTTTGCACGGATTAATTGGTGCTCCGTAACAGGTAATCCTCCAACGGGAAGCATCGGTTTAGGCGTGTTCTGAGTGAGAGGCATTAGGCGGGTACCAAATCCGCCCACAAGAAGAATGCCTTGTGCCATGAGCTAGCTATCCCTCAACTGAATTTGCTGAGTTGAGCCGACGGACTGCTTCATCAATGTGAGCATCCGTCGCGGTCAAGGCAATCCGAATGTGGCGAGCGCCTTTCTCTCCATAAAAGTGACCCGGCGTCGCCAATATCCCCAATTCGGCCAGCCAGGCAATGGAATCCCAATCTGCCTCATTCCTCGTGCACCATATATAAAGACCGGCCTTGGTTTCGTCAATGCGAAAGCCGACCTTTTCTATAGCAGGCTTCAATCGATCGCGTCTGGCGTTATAGATCTCCCGCTGTTTGGCAACATGTAATTCATCTCCAAGCGCGACGGTCATAGCATTTTGGATTGGGAGAGGAACAATCATCCCTGCGTGCTTGCGTATTTCACGAATTCGAGAGATCAGATTTGGGTCACCGATAAGAAATCCGGCACGATATCCGGCCATCGAGGACCTCTTCGACAATGAGTGCACAGCAAGAATATTTCTATTCTCGCCTTTAGTGTGCATTAGTATGGAAGTCGGCTTTGGGCCGTGTCCGAAATCTATATAACACTCGTCTGAAGCGATAACAGAATTATTGGAACGGCTCCAATTGATTATTGCCTGCCATTCATCGGAAGAATGAACTCGACCGGTTGGATTTGAAGGTGAATTTATCCATACCAAGTCGGCCTGTGGCCACGTTGAAGGATCAATGGCTACAGGAATGCCGGTTGCCGACGCGAGCATCGCACCAACGCTATAAGTGGGATAAGCAATCTCTGGGAAAAGAACTCTCTTCGCTTGCAAAAAAGTGGGCAGCCACGCGACCAATTCCTTTGAGCCAATAAGAGGCTGTACGTCAAATTCACCTGTCGCGCCTAAATGCCTTGTCGCCCACTCTCGAATCGCAGAGCGTAACTGTTGTGTTCCCATCGTGAGTGGATATCCAGGGGCATTTGAACTCTCCCGCAAAGTCTTCTGGATTATTTGCGGTGTCGGGTCAACTGGCGTTCCAACCGAGAGATCAATCATTCCACTCGGATGTCGACGAGCACGCTGGCCGTACGGCGCGAGCGTATCCCATGGAAAATCAGGGAGCTTCAGCGCAAGACTTTCTTATGCCTCGTGCGGAGGTTCGGCAGCAACGAGTGGGTGATCGCCTTCCGTGACGCCAACCTTGCTCGCCCCTCCAGGAGATCCAAGGTCAACGAAGAACTCCGTATTTACCTTTGTGTACTCACTCCACTGCGTTGGCACGTCATCTTCATAATAAATCGCCTCAACAGGACAAACAGGTTCACACGCTCCACAATCCACACACTCATCGGGCTGGATGTAGAGCATCCGCGAGCCCTCATAAATGCAATCAACCGGACACTCTTCGATGCACGACTTGTCTTTAACATCGATACACGGCTCGGCAATTATGTACGTCAAGGCGGACCTCCATCGGGTTGGCTGGGCTCATTCTAATCACCATGTCTCCCGAGCGCGATCCATCTACATGTCAAAGCGGGGCCATTCCAATTATCGTTAACCCATGCCGCCTCAGAATTCGTCCGTGTATCCGGAGGGATCACCCCCGGGGTTTGATGAAGTGGGTCACAGATTGACAGTGCGATTTCACGATCCTGAAGGTGGATTCCGAGACGTTGTGGGGGTCTTGGAATCCGAAACTTCGATCCGAAAACGTGATGGATCCCTCATCCAGTTCAACCCCAACGAGATCGCGGTATGGCGTGTCATCATCCCACCAGCCGATCGGGCTGGAGCGGGTTCCCCGCTTTCACTTCGGATCCGAGATATCGAATTAGCTGCTAACGCCACGTGGCCCGCTAAGGAGCAAGTTCCTTTAGGAGACTGGACCTTGCGGGCCTCCGGAAAATTTACAAAGCGAGCAAACTCAGCACTGGCTATCGGAAATCCTGGAGTCAATCTCGATGTTGCCATTGACAAAGTCATTGAGTTCTACAATTCACGAGGACTCACCCCCACGTTTCATGTTGCACTTCCAACTTACGTCGAATTAGGCCGGAGGTTAGAAGAACGGGACTGGCACAGCGACATTTCGGTGCATGTCATGGTGGCTGACATTGATGAAGTCATACATAAATCCCTGCTTAAAAATTCTGATGTTGATAATAGGGTAGAAATAACTGACATACCCAGTGAGGAATGGGTCGAACTTCAGAACGATCACGGCGTTTTCGAGATCATGACTCGATCGCCCGCCAGATACGCAGCAATTCGCAACGACGCAAGGATCGTCGCAGTCGCACGCACAGCCAACCATGAAGGCTGGACGGTTCTTAGTCGGTTGTATGTACACCCAGATGTGCGGGGAAAAGGTTTAGCGCGTGATCTCATAGATTCATTACTCTCCGATGCCCAAATGCTCGGTGCAACAAAAGTAGCGCTTCAGGTTGATTCGAAGAATTTTACCGCTATCGCACTCTACGAGAAAATGGGATTCCGACTCCATCACACTTACGAATATTTCTCTTTCACCCCCGAAGCAACCGAGTCGGGAGGGTGCTGATGCCACTGTCAATGTATGACACTAAGAGTCGAGAACTCCGTCCAATCACTCCGGCGTCAGAACCGGTCAGAATGTATTGCTGTGGTCCAACTGTTTATAGAAATGCGCATGTCGGAAATCTCCGGACTTTCCTTCTATCTGACCTCATCAGTCGAACGCTTCAACTCATCGGGCATCAAGTTCTCCTGATCCAGAACATCACTGATGTGGGCCACATGTCGGAGGATCTACAGGCTGAAGACAAGCTCATCGCTCAATCCAGAGTGGAAAAGGTCGACCCCTTCGAGATCGCAAGAAAATATGAAGCGGCTTTTCACGCCGACTTGGCATGTCTCAACATTTTGCCTGCAACGGTGTACCCGCGAGCGAGCGAATGTATTGAGCTGATGCAAGAACTTATCTCTGGCTTGCTCGAGCGAGATCATGCTTATGTAGGAACAGATGGCTCGGTCTACTTTGACGCAACCTCATTTCCTGAATACGGACAACTCAGCGGCAACCGTTTAGATTCTTTAAAACCTGGCTACCGATATGAATATTCTGACGATGGAGGAAAGCGGTTCCATGCCGACTGGGCACTCTGGAAATTGGCTGGCCACAGAAGAGAAATGATCTGGGATTCTCCTTGGGGGGCGGGCTTCCCCGGTTGGCATGTCGAATGCTCGGCAATGTCTATCCATTTTCTTCAAGGCCACGTCGATGTGCATGTTGGCGGAATTGACCTTCGCTTCCCGCACCATGAAAACGAACGTGCTCAATCAAATACCATAGAAGGCAGAGAAGTTGTTGATCTCTGGGTGCATGGTGAGCACCTTCTCTTCCAAGGTAGAAAGATGTCAAAGAGCGCCGGAAACGTCCTTCTACTCAGCCACGTAGTCGAGGAAGGGTATGACCCTCTTGCAGTCAGGCTGGTACTTCTTGAGAATCGTTATCGAAGCCAGATGGACCTCACATGGGATTCCATTTCAGCGGCGCACAAGACTCTGCGTCGGTGGCGCGACTTAGTCGGCCAATTACCTTCAGCCGCACACGTGATAAATGAAAATATTCTGGCAGCTTTTTGTGACGACCTTGACACTCCCCGTGTGATTCAAGTACTTCGGGCACTTGAGAAGGACCCGACTCTGGCCACAGAATCCAAAATTGGTTCAATGCTTTATGCCGACCAAGTGCTTGGGTTGAATTTAACCAAGAAGGAGACCCGAATTCTGACAATCGAACTTGATGAGCTTCTAAAACAAAGAGAGAGGGCTCGCAGCCAGAAAGATTGGGCTCAGAGCGATCTCCTGAGGGATGCCCTTGAGTCAAAAGGACTCACGGTTGAAGATACTCCGGCCGGCCAAGAATGGAGATGGCGCTAACTTTGGGAGATTCTTAGTCCTGGGCTAATTCCCGAACCGCAAGATTGTGCCGTTTTTCGTACGTTGCCAAGTCCCACGCCCCCGTTGCGCGGATAGAAATTCCTCGAGGGCCGGTACGGCGAATCTCCCCCCTCACCAACAGAAGCGACGAATTGCGGATAGTCATCGCACAATCATTCTGGGCATCTTCAAAGAAGGTCGCATCGTTGCATCCAAAACCGTCATCAAGGGTCAAGAACATCACTCGCTTGCCTGAGCGCATGGGTGGTGTCTGCAAAGCCACCTTTATGCCAGCGACAAGCACTGAAGAACCCGAACGATGGGCAATGAGATCAGAGGAGCGCACTGCGCCAATCGCGTTAAGAAAATCCCAATAGAACTCCATCCTGTGATGAGAGACATCCATTCCTAGAATTTCAATCTCATGGTGCACTCGCTCACTAACGGTCAGATCAGGCAGCCCGCTGGGATGAATCTCTGGCGGTAGTAATTCAAAAGTCATTTGATTCTGGGCTGATCCTCTCTTGGAACCGGAGAGGCGATGGAGATCATCCAGATGAAGCAAGAGATCGCGGCGGTTAATATCTGTTTCTTTCACTTTATGGAGATCATCAAAGGCGCCAATCATGACCAGTGCCTCTGCGGTAGGACGACTCGCCCCAGATCGATAGACAAAATCGGCCAGATCGACATAGGGACGCCCCGCAATAATCGTGGCGATTTCACCATCGCTAATGCCGGCCACATCTGCCAGCGACATTCGAATGGCATAACCACGAGCATCAGGAAGTGAGAGTAATTCTCCTGTACTGGGCAGATCGGGTGCCGTATACGGGGCGCGGGTGGAAACGCTGGTGCGCTCGACTCGATAAGTGACGTCGGATGTATTGATATCGATGGGCGCAATGAGAATCCCCCATTGTCGCGCTTCGTCCAGAAGCAACCGTTTGGGATACATGCCGGGATCGTGAGTAAGAACTCCTGCAAGAAAGGCGGCCGTGTGATGGGTTTTGAGCCATGCTGATTGATAGGTCGGCAGAGCAAAGGCGGCAGCGTGGGCTTTGCAAAATCCAAAAGAGGCGAAGGCGCGCAGGATCTCCCAGACTTGAGTTATCACTTCATAGGAGTAGCCACGGGCAAGGGCAGCGGGATAGAACCAGTCGCAGACGCGTTGCTGTCCTTCCTTATCTCCGAGATCGCGCCTCTGCTCATCAGCCTGCGCTAATGAAACCCCAGTCAATATGGCAATAATGCCAATCACTTGTTCGTGAAAAACCACGACCCCTTCTGTTTCGCGCAAAATATTTTCAAGGTCGTCATGAATACGCGGACGCAGACGGAAACCCTGCCTAGTACCAAGGAAGGGAATAATCATGTCGCTCTTGACCGGGCCGGGGCGAAAGAGGGAGATATCAATAATGAGATCGGTGAAAGTACTGGGCGCAAACTTTCCCACCAACTCGCGCTGACCCGGACTCTCTAGTTGGAACATTCCTAGAGTGCGGGTGGATTTGATGAGGTCAAAAGTTGGCTTGTCATCCAGAGCAATAGCATCAATCTCGATGGTTTGACCTTCAACGCGTTTAATCTCAGAGAGGGTGTAGGAGATCGCCGATTGCATCCGAACACCGAGGATGTCAAGTTTGAGAAGTCCGATCGCCTCCACATCATCTTTATCAAATTGGACCATGGGATAGCCGCTGGCATTTCGCAGCATTGGTGCATGATCGTGCAATCCAAGATCAGAAAGAGCAACAGCACAGGGGTGCATCGCGAGATGACGCGGCAAACCATCAAGGCGAGCGGCTAATTCGATAGCCATCCTCATAATGGGAGTTGTGAGGTTAAGGCTCTTAAGTTCTGGCAACTTTTCTAGAGCAGCGGCAATATTTCGTGAGCGAATGTGGGGCATAGATTTAGCGATGAGATCAATCTCCATCGGTGAAATACCTAATGCAGTACCGACATCCCTAATCGCGTGACGCGCTTTGTAGGTCTCCACCATCGCCACAGTTGCGCATCGCGATTGATTGCCAGGCTTGCCCCAATTGGTATCGCCATACCGATCAAAAACTGCGTCGTAAATTTCTAACCTCCGTGCAGATTCCACATCGATATCGATGTCAGGAAGTTCATTACGCAGAGGCGAACAGAATCGCTCCATCAATAAATCGTGTGCCAGTGGTTCCACGCCGGAAATTCCGAGCACGTGACAGATAAGCGAGCCTGCACTACTTCCTCGCGCTGCCACACGGACACCCCGATCTCGCGCCATATCGGTAATGTCGGCAACGGTGAGGAAATAGGACTCGTACCCCAATGTCCGCACCGTGGAGAGTTCCTCCTCCAACCGCTCTGATGCCTTCACGGATTGCGCCCCGCTATATCGATGCGACAACCCCGCTTCGCATCTGGAGCGCAATTGCACTACTAGTTCGTGATGATGACTCACTCCAAGAACGCTGGGTTCTGGCAGATGAATCTCGCCAAGACCAACATCTAATCTTGGCGAAAGAGTCGCCCTCTCTGCCCATTTTTGCGTCGTCGCAAGCAAAGCCCTTCCATTGCGTTCACCAGCAAGACGAGTAACCTCATCAGCAATAAGGTGCATCTGCTCTGGATTCTTGAGGTAAGCCTCGCTATTGCTTCTCTCGACAGCCCGTCGACTCAGAGGAATTAAATTGCGGGCAGAATCAAGAACATCGGCGACCGGACCATCGGTGCGGTCTAACATCCTGACGGCATTCGTCAGTACTGCTGGCAGGTCATGATCTCGGGCAAAGTTCAGGAGTTTGGCAGCATAGGAGGTAGAAAAAGGGCCATCGCCTCGGATCTGATGGGTCACGCATTCCAGAGTCTGATCGGCAAAGAGTTCGCGAGTGGAGTCGAAAATAGAGAGAGCCTCAGCATTTCGCCGTGCTGTAATAGCGAGAGCCAGTTGCGACTCTGGCCCGTGGAGAATGAGGATATTTTTTGAATACTCGGAGAACTTCTCCAAAAGATCATAGGTCAAAATATTTTCATCGTTGTTCATGGCGATGGCGGTGAGTAATCGATAGAGCGATGAGAGGTGACCGCTTTGCGCCAATAGAGTGACACGATATTTCTTCTGAATGAGACTGAGGTTCACGCCCAAGATGGGAGCGATGCCCGATGTCTCGCAACTTTGGGCAAATCGAATGACGCCTGCCATGCCATCACGATCAGTGAGTGCGAGCGCATCCATATCAAACTCAGTAGCTCGTTCTACCAATTGATGCGCATGCGCAGTGCCGTACTTAAAGGAGTAGCCACTGGCAACGCGTAGGTGAGTAAATTTCTTCTGAGTGGCCATGAGTTACACCGGGCGCGACGTGGGGCGAATCTTCCAACTTTTTGTGATTTCATCGCGTTCGATCTCAAAGGTGGTCAGTACCCCAACAGGTGCGGCCTCTACCTGCCAGATGGTGAGAGCGCCATCGTCGAAGATGCTTTCTTTATTGAGGTGGGTATTTCCATCATCGATCCGATTCCACCACCCGCCTGATTCTTTCCACCGAGAGAGGATGGCGTGAACATGGAAGTGGCGACCTTTGTAGATGAACTCGATGGGCTCGCCCTCTGGAGCAAGGACGGGCGCGATGGGACACTCCACACCCCGCTTAGGATGTTGAGAGGCGCTGGAGGCAGGCTTATCGAACATATGTTCGAAAGATAATCCGAACCTCGGACACTGGCAAGCGAGTGCCTAAAAGAGGGTCTCTGGCTCCCCCAACTCCACGGCCTGGGCCAATTCAAGACCTAAATTCCGAGAGGAGTTCACAGCGTTCGAGACGGGATGAACGGTGAGACCAGCGGCCGGGTTCGCCGTTTCAAGTAAAGCCAAGTAGTCCGGCACTTCCCGTTCAGAAGCTAGTGTGTTGCTGAGCCATCTGCTCCAACGCTCACGCGGGAGGATCACAGGCATTCGATGATGGACCGAAGTAATCTCACCCACTGACTCGCGGGTAAGAATTGAAGTACTCACGACTCTCTTGCCATCACGAGGATTGGTCCACTCTTCAAATATTCCTGCCATTGCCAATAAAGATTTATCTTCATTCGAAATAAAGAAAGGTTGTTTGGGACGATACGGGCCAATCTGCGTCGCCCATTCGTAATAGCCATCCGCTGGAACGATGCATCTGCGGGAGCGAAATGCGGCACGGAAACTTGGTTTTTCGGCAACAGTCTCAACTCGTGCATTAATTAAATTTGAAGCACCTCTTGCATCCTTACTCCAACTTGGGATCAAACCCCACAGGCCAGTATCAACTTTGCGTTCTGTTCCTGAAGAATCATTGCCTGCAATGAAATAAATCTCTTTAGTCGGAGCAATATTCCAATCCGACGGAAGGAATGCGGAAGTGACCTCACCCGCTTGAAATTCAAGGGCCAGATCGTCAGCACCTTGGGATAGCGCGTACCGTCCACACATGCAATAAACGATACCTGCTGCACGGTTCACATAATCCTTAAAAGGTGTTTCAGATGCGACATTCACTCCGGAGTAATGTCGCTATTTCAAGCAAAGAGCGAATTGGGGGGTAAGACGCTGCAACTCAAGGGCGTAAACTAGCAACAGCGAGGAGCGCTAGGGAACCCCCAACGACAAGTGCATTTCCGGTGGCATTGCCTTGAACAAGTAACTCGTTGCCTACGCCAAGTGATCCAGCACGGAGTACGAGTACCAACCACGCAACTACTGTGACACCTTTGTATCGACGCCGCCCCCACATGCGACCAACGAGCCAGACCCCGATTGAGGACCCGAGTACGGCAAAAAGCAGTCCAAGGGGGACGTACGCATCGTGAAGCAGCACCGCTGCTGCGCCCAGGACAATCCCCCAGATGAATGAGGTGAGAAGTTTCATCACTTATGCCGGCGATATGCCGGCGAAAAGATTTGTCTCGCGTCCCATACTGTCGAATGGTTCCGCAGCGACACCTTTGACGAGTGTGTAAAACTCATGACCCCATATTTGGGTACCAAGATTATTGGACATAGCAAAGAATGGTTCGTCGAAGTCTATCTGCGTTTCGTGCGCTTTCATTGCCGCCATCTTCTGCTCGACAAAAGTGCTTCCGTCGATTGCCGCGGTCACAAACTCATCATCCTTCGCAAAGGGAATATCATCTGCACTTTCAGCGCCAAAGAAGCTAGATCCGCTTTTTTTCATTTCTTCAATACCAAGAGCGACAACGGATTTGGGGAAGACATTCCAATAGATCTTCGGAATTTGCCACTGATCGGCAAGCTCGGCAGCACGCATCGCCACACGATGAGCCTGTATGTGATCTGGATGCCCATAACCGCCAATTTCGTCATAGGTAATAAGCACATGCGGGCGAACATCGTGAATAATTTCGACGAGCAACTTCGCTGCCGTATCGACATCTGTCTGCCAGAAGACATCGGGGCGATCATTTGGTGGTGTGCCCATCATGCCGCTGTCACGGTAGCGAACGGTCGGCTCGCCAAGGAAGCGATGGTCCTTAATTCCCAACTCCTTCATGGCCGCTGCGAGTTCTGAGACGCGATGTTCCCCAAGCAGATCAGTCTCCGCACTAGCTAAGTGGCTTAAGCCAGGGACTAGGACTTCACCCTCTTCTCCGCGAGTGCACGTGACCAGAGTGACTTGTGCGCCCATTGACGCATACATCGCCATTGTCGCACCGTTGTTGATTGTCTCATCATCAGGGTGGGCATGTACGAGGAGCATTCGAAAACCCTGCAATTGTTTGACGCTCATTTCAGTAGACCGGCAAGGTAAGGTCAATCTGCTTGGCCCAAGCAATAACCCCACCACTCACATGTGCCGCATCGGAAAAACCAGCATTCTTTACTATCGCAAGGCATTCAGCAGAACGAATACCTGATTTACAGTGCAAAATTATTTGCTTATCTTGTGGCAATTTTGCGAGCGCTCGACCGTCAAGGAATTCCTGCTTCGGGATAAGTACCGATCCAGGGATTCGAACGATCTCCCACTCGCTGGGTTCACGGACATCAATCAGGTAAAAATCTGCCTTTGCATCCATCATTTCTTTGAGTTCGCTCACTGAAATTGTTGAATCTTTCACAGCAATCTCGGCTCCCTCCGTAAGTACTCCACAAAAAGCTTCATAGTCCTCCAACAATTCAGTCAGCGTTGGTTCCGTGCCGCACACGGGACAGGATGGGTCCTTTCGAACCTTGATCTTCCGATAGGACATATCCAAGGCATCGTAAATCATGAGTGAACCGATCAATGGATCTCCGATTCCAGCAATCAATTTGATGGCTTCGGTAACCTGAATTGATCCAATCGAAGCACAGAGGACTCCAAGCACACCACCTTCTGCGCAACTTGGAACCATTCCCGGAGGAGGTGGTTCGGGATAGAGGCACCTGTAGCACGGACCGTACTCAGCCCAAAAAACACTCGCCTGGCCATCAAATCGATAAATGGAACCCCACACATAAGGTTTATTCAGGAGAACGCAGGCGTCATTGACCAGGTATCTTGTCGCAAAGTTATCTGTCCCATCAACGATGAGATCGTACTGGGAGAAAAGTTCCATAACGTTCGAAACATCTAATCTAAACTGATGCACATTGACCCGCACATGTGGATTAATCTCAAAAATCTTCTCTTGTGCGCTCAGGGCCTTACTCTTACCAATATCTGATTGACCGTGAATGATCTGACGCTGGAGATTCGACTCGTCCACCGTGTCGAAATCCACAATCCCAATCGTGCCCACGCCTGCAGCCGCCAAATACATGAGAGCGGGAGATCCAAGTCCACCCGCACCAACACAGAGAACCTTGGCGTTCATCAGTCGCTGCTGACCGGCCATCCCGACGTCGGGGATGATGAGGTGGCGACTGTATCGGCGTACCTCGTCAACGCTAAGAACAGGGCCAGGTGAAACCAGCGGTGGAACCTTCATGGAGACTTCCTCAAGAAAGAAATGTGGGCAGTGCTTGAGTGCGCCATTCTGTCGCACTCAAGCGGGACTGACAATTTCGCTTGGTCAGACGCGCCCCTTCGCGGGGATTGCCCGTACCATATGGGCAATGACTACAGGTGAGATTCGAACCGAAAACAAGGCACGCCTTCCCCGTGACGAGCGGCGAGCTCAACTCCTCAGTGCCGCACTAGAGGTGTTCACGGCTGCCGGCTATCACGCAGCTGCAATGGACGAGATCGCTGATCATGCCAGTGTCAGCAAGCCAGTTCTTTATCAACACTTCCCCTCCAAACTGGAACTTTACTTAGCAGTACTAGACCTTCACATCGATACCTTGGTCTTCAAGATTCAAAAAGCAATCGCCTCAACGCCTGAAAATGCGAATCGAGTAAGTGCAACGGTGGAAGCATATTTTGATTTCATAGAGAGCGAAGGGGAAGCCTTCCGACTTCTCTTTGAAAGCGATATGAACGTCGAACCGGCCGTTCGCGAACGTCTCAATCGGATGACGTATGACTGCGCCGCCGCAGTCAGTGCCGTTATATCCATCGACACCGGTTTACCCCGAGAAGAAGCGATGCTCTTAGGTGTAGGGCTCATTGGAAGCGTTCAAGTTACGGCTAGGCATTGGCTAGATCGCGACAGCAAATTATCACGCGAAACTGCAACAAATCTTTTGACCAGCATCCTTTGGCGTGGAATTTCTGGATTTCCACGCACGGATGAGCGGTAATTATTGACCATTCGGCAATCACTCGCCTGACTCGGTAGGATTCAAGCATGAGTGCAAAGAAATCAGCGTCAAGCCAGAAAGTCGAAGTGCGCATCGCTATTACCAATATTGCGAGCGAACTAGCATTTGAATGC
>Ga0255338_1002065_pt1 | contig 32495 bp, 24 predicted proteins | sample MeOH1_35cm_T4_19_FD_203715 | JGI IMG/M metagenome (GOLD analysis project Ga0255338, IMG submission 203715) | Sandy soil microbial communities from University of British Columbia, Vancouver, Canada - MeOH1_35cm_T4_195 | ecosystem: Engineered > Artificial ecosystem > Sand microcosm > Unclassified ... | reverse complement strand
TGAAAATTGAATTTTTACTGTTATCAGCTAGTAGCTTGATACCGACCATTAAGGTAGATGATGCTGAAGTTAAGAAATTTTATGATGAAAATGCATCCAAGTTCCAAGGTAATGAACAGAGACGTGCCAGCCATATTTTGATTGGTTTTGGTGTTAATGCTACGCCGGCACAAAAGCAGGAGGCAAAAGCAAAAGCTGAAGCACTTCTGGCTGCAATTAAAAAGAATCCAAAATCATTTGAGGAACTGGCTACTAAAAACTCACAAGACCCCGGATCAGCTGCCAAAGGTGGTGATTTAGGCAGTTTTGGCCGCGGGGCGATGGTGAAACCGTTTGAAGATGCTGTGTTCAGCATGAAGGTAAACGAAGTAAGTAATCTGGTTGAATCTGAATTCGGTTATCACATTATCAAACTTACCGAAATTACTGGCCAAAGCTCTGATTTCAATAGCCTGAAACCACAGATTAAAGGTGAATTGATGTATCAAAAAGCGCAGGCTGCTTTTACGGAAAAAGCCGAAGGATTCAGTAATACTGTTTATGAACAATCAGACAGCCTGGCTCCTGCTGCAAAAGCATTTGATGGACACGTGCAAACATCTGATTGGTTGTCACGAGATGATGCGGCCAAGTTTTTCAAGAATGACAAAATTGTCAGTGCGATTTTTTCTGCTGAGTCGCTGAAAGACCGCCGCAATACTGAAGCCATTGAGGTCTCACCAAATAATCTGGTTTCTGCCCGTGTGATTGATTACAAAGCTTCGGCACCAAGAGCCTTTGATGAAGTAAAAGCGGGGATTGAAGAGGTGCTTAAACTTGAGGCTGCTGCCAAATTGGCTGTGGCTAAAGGTGAGGCAGCACTTAAGGGTTTGCGTCAAGGTGAAGACGTAGCGGGCTTAGAGTGGATTCCAGAGGTAACCGTAGATCGCAAGAATGCACAGGGTTTAACGCAGCTTGCCATGACACAAATCTTTAAAACCGATATCAGTAAGCTGCCAGCTTATTCAGGTTTGGCTGATAGTAAGCAGGGGTATTTGCTGGTGAAGGTGATTAATGTCGATACGTCAGTTGCTGCGGATGAGGAAACTGTTAAAAATGCTAAATCAGAACTTGGTGCTGCATTGGCAAATGAATACTTAGCCGCTTACAAACAGTCATTGCGCGAGAAAGCAAAAATCAAAGTTAATCAGAGGTTATTGCTGGATAATGCCGCTAACCAATAGCGCTATTAACAGATAAGTTTTTCAGCGGTTAGTAATAAAAAAGGCACCATTGGTGCCTTTTTTATTATGCTAGCTTCAGTTTAATCAATCGCTAGTTAATCTAATTACTAGTTTAATCAATCACGCCAGCCGCGGTGATGTTCATACCGCCATCAACGTAGGTAATTTCTCCCGTAATGCCTGAAGCTAAATCACTGCATAGGAATGCTGCAGCATTACCGACTTCATCTATCGTGACATTACGGCGTAATGCCGCATGTTTCTCATTGAAGCCTATCATTTTGTCAAAGTCCGCAATGCCTGACGCTGCAAGCGTTTTTATAGGGCCTGCAGAGACTGCATTAACGCGGATGCCACGTGGACCCAGGCTTTGTGCTAAATAGCGTACATTGGCTTCTAAACTGGCTTTGGCAACGCCCATGACGTTGTAGTTAGGCATCGTGCGTTCTGCGCCCAAGTAGCTAAGTGTCAATAAACTGCCTTTGCGGCCTTCCATCATTGGATAAGCGGCTTTAGCCAGTGCAGAAAAACTGTATGAGCTAATATCATGTGCAATACGGAAGTACTCACGGTTGATATTGTCCAGATAGTCGCCATCCAGCGCTACTTTTGGTACGAAAGCAACTGAGTGCACCAGCACATCCAAACCATCCCAGTGTTTTGCCAGGGCTGGGAACAGGGCGTCGATTTGCGCATCCTCAGCGACATCGCACGGCAGCACAATTTTAGAGTCAAAATCAGCTGCTAAGTCGGCGACTCTTTTTTCATGTTTTTCCATTTGATAGGTAAATGCAAGTTCGGCGCCTTCACGTTTCATTGCTGCTGCAATACCATAAGCGATTGAGCGGTTGCTTAATAAGCCCGCGATGAGTACTTTTTTGCCTGCTAAAAATCCCATAATGAATCCTGTAATGATTTGTTTAAATCTGTTGTTTATTTTGATGCGGGTTTTACTTGTAATGTCCGCTTCTCGGGTCAAGTGCATCACGTAGACCTTCACCCAATAAATTATACCCTAACACCGTAATTAAAATTGCTAATCCCGGGAATAGTGACAGCCACCATGCAAATTGAATGTATTCTTTACCGTCGGTAAGTATGTTGCCCCATGAGGACTGCGGTGCCTGCACCCCTAGCCCTAAAAAGCTTAATCCCGATTCCATCAGCACTGCACCAGCTACGCCTAGCACTGCGCTGACGATAATGGGAGTCAGGCTGTTAGGCAGAAGATGCCTAAAAATTAAACGTGTATTTTTTGCGCCCAGCGTTCGTGATGCCGTTACAAACTCGCGTTCACTTAAGCTTAAAAACTCAGCGCGCACCAGGCGTGTAACGCCCATCCACGATGTGAGCCCAATTACGATCATGATATTGATGATTGATGGTGTCAGAAATGCAATGACAGCCAATATCAAAAAGAAGCTGGGTATGGAAAGCATGACATCCACTAAACGCATAATGAATGTATCTATCCAGCCGCGATAAAATCCGGCAACCGCACCCAGCAGAATACCAATGGCAGTGGAGATGCCAACAGCCACCAAACCCACCAGTAACGAGATGCGGCCGCCATGCAGCATGCGGCTGAGTACATCGCGGCCGAGACCATCGGTACCCATCCAGTGCTGCATCGATGGCTCAAGCAGAATCGCTTTTACGTTGATGTAATTGGGATCATAAGGTGCAATAAGGGGTGCCAGCATTGCCAGCAAAAACACCAGCAAGATAATGATGAACCCGGCGAATGCAAGGGGGTTGGATAATGCTTTTTTGAATACACTTTTATTCATATATTCAACCCTTCGCCACGCCTCGCCTTACACGAGGGTCTGCCCATGCATACATGACATCGGCAAGCAGGTTGCCAATAAGCGTTAAAGCGGAACCGATGGTCAGTATGCCCATCACAACAGGAAAATCCCGCATGAGAACCGCATCGTAAAATAATTTGCCCATGCCCTGTATGGCAAAAATGGTTTCAGCGATCACCGAGCCGCCAATCAGGCCGGGTATAGATAAACCAACGATGGTAATCAATGGCAACAGGGCGTTTCTTAATGCATGGGTATAGATTACTTTACGCTCGTTCAGGCCTTTGGCGCGTGCGGTGGTGATGTAGTCCTGGTGCAGCACATCCAGCATGCCATTTTTAACAAAGAGTGTAATGCCGGCCAAGCCCGTAATGGAAGGGATAACAACGGGTAAAAATAAATGGCTTAATGAGTCCTTGATTTTGCCCCAAGTACCCAGTGATTCGTAATTGAGGCTGTGTAGTCCTGAAATCGGAAACCAATTATTCGCGACGCCAAGCCAATACATCAAAAGTAAGGATAGCCAAAAGCCCGGAATGGAAAACCCCATAAAATTAAAAAGGGTGATGGACCTATCCTGCCAGCCTAAATATCTCCGCGCCGCGATGATGCCAAGCGGTATAGCCAATATGAGCGTTATTGCTAGCCCCAATAAGTTAATCATCAAGGTGATGGGCAGGGCTTCCTGAATAAGGCCTTTGGTAACGTTGCCGTCTTTATCGGTAGTTTGCCAGAAAACCGGCTTCTGGTGGCTTGCGAATGATTTGCCAAAGTCCAGGGTCGCCATACGTTTGAGCCATAATCCATACTGTACAATCACGGGCTTGTCCAGGTTATACATTTCACGCAGTTTTTGGCGGGATTCTTCGCTGGCTTTCGGATTGAACGCAGCTTCATTATTGGTGATATCACCCGGTGCCAGATGCATGATAAGGAACGAGATCAGGCTGATGCCAACCAGCATTGGAATCATCCACAATACACGTTTAATAAGGTATTTAAGCATGGTTATATTATTGGCTTATTTCATTGCGCCGGAGTGGTTGCGGAATATACCAGTCTTGTGAGTTATGACCAATCCCTGCGGGAGGTGCCGGATTATCAATACCCTTCACGCGTTTGTGAATAGCAGTCAAACCATACCCTGCCGATAAATAGACAATGGGGCTGTCTTCCAATAAAACACGTGCGAATTCATGGTAAATCTTCATGCGTTTGTCGGGATTCAATTCCAGGCGTCCCTGCTCTAATAGCTTATCTACAGCAGGGTTGTTGTAGCCGATAAAGTTAAATTGTCCCGGTGCCTGCTGGCTTGAGTGCCAGATATTGTATTGATCGGGATCCAGGCCGAGGCCCCAGCCCAGCACTACAACGTCAAAATCACCGGTCTTGATAAAACGGCTAATAAAACTTGCCCATTCAATAGCCCGGATTTTGACATCAATGCCAACTTCCTTGAGTCGTCTTTGAATCAGTACGGCTGATTTTTCACGCTCTTTATTTTGGTTGGTTACGATTTCAAAAGAGAAGGGTGTGCCATTACGCATTAAAATACCATCGCTATTGCAACATATAAAGCCAGCTTCTTTAAGCAGCGCACGTGCTTTTACCGGATCGTAAGGGTAGGGTGTAAGCGCAGGGTTGCTCCAGCGTGTGCCCGGTTTGTAAGGTGAAGCAATGTTAATACCTAGCCCCAGATAAACGCCGTCAATAATCTCCTGTTTATCAATGGCGTAATTAATCGCACGGCGCACACGTGCATCGTCAAAAGGCTTATGTTTGAGGTTAAATCCCATGTAAGTGTAGCTATTGCCCAGCTCTTTATAGAGTGCGAGTTTTTGCTGTAATTCCGGGCGAGCCGGAATGATGCGCGAGTATTTGATCGGATCCAAGCCCATGAGGTCGATATTGTCGGCCATCAGCTCCAGAAACTGGGCGGAGTTATCCGGAATAATGCGTGTGATTAATTGGTCAATCCTGGCTTGGCCTAAAACGGAATTGGCGTTTCTGGATAATTTTAAATTCTCGCCGTGTGTCCAGCTGTCTAATTTGTAATAATGGCTGCCGACTGGGCTGCGCGCGAAAGCTGTGGTGTGTAAGTCTTGCCCTTCAAGTAAATGTTTAGGCAATATTTGCAAACCAGCCCAGCTATCGAGTGCGGGCGCGTAGGCTTGATTGTAAGTCACACTGAATGTCAGTGCGTCTGGTGTTTCTGCTTTTTTAACCAGTTGAAAGTCAGAAGCATAGGGACTCGCTGTTTTTTCATCCGTTACAGCATGCCAGGTAAATAGCACGTCCGCACTGGTAATTGGTTTGTTATCTGCCCATTTCAGGTTGGGTTTAAGCTTAAAGATGATGGTTTTTTGATCGGCTGATATTTCCCAGCTTTTGACCAGATCGCCTTCAAGTTCAAGGTTTTTATCGTATTTGAGTAAGCTGTTAAAGATATTGGAGGTGATCGCTGAAGAGGCGGACTCACCGGCAATCATCGAAATTAAACCGCTTGGTTCGGCGGTCATGGCGCTGATCAATGTACCACCGGATTCAGGGGGGTAATTTTTATTGTAATCTATAGTAGGAAGGGTGGAGTCGGTAGAGGCCTTACACGCCAAGAGCAATAAAGAGACAAGTGTAATAGAAGCTGACTTTATAAAGCTTGAATGCAGGTTTGTCATCTTATGATGCTTAATTTAGACCGCATCGGATTGCATGATGGTCAGTTTGTTGCCGGGTTGAATATGATTGCTGGACATTTTGTTCCAACGTTTAAGATCAACGACTCCAACATCGAATTTTTCAGCGATGCTATGTAAAGTATCACCACGCTTCACGATATAGGTTTGTTTTTTATTTGTTTTTTTGCTATTTTCTGCTTGCTTGCTAGTCGACTTTTTAGTCGTTTCGGTATTAATGCTGAGCAACTGGCCAGCTTTCACCCGGCTAGTTTTTAGTGAGTTGGCCGTCATGATTTGTTTAACGCTCACACCATAGTGTTTTGCAATAGACTGCATCACTTCACCTTTTTTAACTTTGTGCGTGATGCTGTGTCGTTCTATTGGTTCGTTTTCATTAGTGCTCTCAGCGTCGTTTGATATGTTTTGGCTGCTGCTAAGGTCTATATTGGCTGAACCTTGTTTAGCGTTAATTGGTTCAGTGTTAATTGAGTTGGAGTTGGCCGCCTCATCGGTTGCTGTGATTTCCGAGGTGCTAGCCACCTTGATTTTATTTGCATTAAAGTCAGTGCGGTTGCCATTAGGAACTAATATGGTAGAAGTTTTTTTGATTTTATTCTGTGCAGGTAAATCATTAACATCGCGTAATTGACCTACATGAATACCAAATTTACTGGCAATCTTGTCCATGCGTTCGCCGCGTTTTGCAAAATAAGTTTGCCAACTCACTAATGGTTTGTTGTAATTAGCCAGATTGGTTCTAAAAGTTTGTGCAGATAAAATCGGCAGCAGTAATTCAAGGTTTTTATTTTCGCTGGTAATCACAGGCCGGTTGTAGCTTGGATTTAGTGCAAGAAACTCTTCATCACTGATTTCTGCGAGTTTGGCTGCCAAGTGTGCATCCATTTGTGCTGGCGCTGTAACTTTGGCAAAGTAAGGTGTGTTGGCAATGGTTTGGATATTAAGACCGTAGTTGCCGGGGTTGGTCATCAGATTCTTAACCGCTTGCAGTTTGGGGACATAATTTTTAGTTTCCGGCGGCAGATTCAGGCTTTCAAAATCGGTAGGCAAGCCCAATTTACGATTACGCTCAATTGCACGCGCAACGGTGCCTTCGCCGGCATTGTAAGCGGCCAGTGCTAAATCCCAAGCACCAAACATCGCGTGGAGTTTTTGTAAATAAGTCAGCGCTGCATCCGTAGCAAAGGTGATGTTACGTCTGTTATCTACCCACCAGTTCTGCTTAAGTCCAAAATGTTTACCGGTTGAGGGTATGAACTGCCAGATACCAGACGCGCGGCTAGTAGAATAGGCATTCGGGTTGTATGCGCTTTCTATCATTGGCAGTAGCGCGATTTCGGTTGGCATGCCACGTTTTTCAACTTCTTCAACGATATGAAACAAGTATCTTTGACTTCGCTCAACCATGCGTTTCACATAGTCAGGACGCGAGCTATACCATGCCTCATGCCGTTCGGTGAGACTTGATTGTGAATCCGGCATTGCATAACCATTTTTGATGCGTTGCCATAAATCGTTTCTTTCAACATCTGTTGAATTATCTGATATCTGCTGGCTGGAATCACTTAAATCAGTATCAAGTGCGTCGCCTAGCCGGCCGCCTCGTGCACTTTTTGGTGCGACACCCTCCCCATTGTTATAGGCAGGGCTAGAGCCAACACTATAGGATGGGGCGATGCTATTACCATAAGCTGGGCTGGCGTATTTCTTGGTTGTTTCTTTTGGATTGGCGTCACTTTGAACTTGATTTCCGATGCTGCCGAAATCACGCACTGCAGGTTTGAAACTATCATCAGAATAGATAATGATTTCATCACCGGCAACATTAGACTCTGCATGTAATGGGCTGCTGACAAATACGCTAGCCACGAATGTGCTTACGAAAAAACCTGAGAATTTAATTCCGGAAGACTTAATTCTGGCGAGACGTTGAATATTTCTGGTGAAATGACAAATGCGCAAAAATAATTGAAAACCCATAAAAACGCTCTTGATCATAATGTTGCAACATAGTAACGAACAGGTGCTTATTAAGTCAAGCAAATAAATAGCGTAAATTACTTTATAAATTAATTGTAACTATATGATTAATATATATTTCTAATCTCTCTTATCCTGCTGAAAACTTGCAGGCGTGTCGGTTTTTCCAGTTTGCTTGAAGCTTGAATTTCTTTTGAATCACATCTTAAAAAAGGATTTGTTGCGAGTTCTAAAGCAATGGTTGACGGTAGGCTCGGCAGCTCCGCATTCCGTAATGCTATCGTGTGTTGGCGTCGCTGCGTCAGGGCAGTATTGCCGGGCTCAAGTGACAATGCAAAGTTGATGTTTTGAAGCGTATATTCGTGGGTACAGTAAACTTGCGTGTCCGTTGGCAATGCCGCCAGTTTTTCCAGTGATGTCATCATTTGTAATGGCGTACCTTCAAACAGGCGGCCGCAGCCTGCGCCAAATAAGGTATCTCCACAAAAAAGCCATTTTTGGCCGTTATGTTCAATATAGTATGCAATATGGCCAAGCGTGTGGCCCGGCACATCCAGTACGCGAGCATGTGGTAACCAATCACTGCATTTAACCACATCAGGCTCACTCACCGGCTTATGTTTAAAGTCATAGTGCTCTAAACTTGGTGCAAACACTTTTGCATCAGGGTATTTCGCTACTAACTCATTAACGCCATCAATATGGTCGTGGTGATGGTGGGTGATTAATATGGTTTCCAATTTTAACTTCAGTGTTTTTAATGTACTGAACACGGGTGTTGCATCACCTGGATCCACAACAATGGCTTGATTGCCGTTATGAATCAGCCAGATGTAATTATCCTTGAAAGCCGGAATTGGAATAATTTGTAATTGATAATGCATATCGACTATCATTTGTTTAAGCGCTTCAAATGTCAACAAGATTAACTTCAGGATATTTTGGAATATTAGCCATTCAATGAGTTCACAGATGAATCAACAGGAAGCAAGCAATCCGCAGCATCAGTGGTTCAACACTGCGCTTGGGCGGTATTTGCAGCAAGAAGAGCAGGCTTTATACGATAAAGCCGTTTTTGATTTATTTGGCTTCAATGCACTGCAGATGGGCTGCCTGCAAATGAACTTATTGCGTAATTCCCGTATTGCCAATCGGTATAAATCCTCGGAGTTTGCAATGTCGTTTCCAGAAAGCGATTTGTACTGCTGCGATGATTTTTTGCCGTTTGCAGATACGAGTCTGGATCTTTTGCTGTTGCCGCATCGTCTTGAATTTAGCGAGCGCCCGCACCAGACGCTGCGCGAGGCTGAACGCGTGATGATGCCAGAAGGGCATTTGCTGATATCCGGTTTTAATCCTTTCAGTTTCTGGGGCGCCGTATCAGGGTTTAAAAATATATTATTCAGTAAATCATGCGTTAAAACATTTCCGTGGAATGGCAAATTTATTGGACTGACACGGTTAAAAGATTGGCTTTCACTATTGGGGTTTGAAGTGGTGTCCGTGCAAATGTGCTGCCACATTCCGCCATTTGAACAAGATGCGTGGCATAAGCGACTTGGTTTTATGCATAAGCTTGGTTCGAGATGGCTGCCCATTCTGGGGGGCGTATATTTTATTGTCGCAAAAAAGCGCGTGGTCTGTATGACTCCGCTCAAACCAAACTGGAAAAATTCACCGTTAAAGTCCAGTCTGGTTGCGAGACCAACGCAGCGCAAGCCGAGTCAAAGCAGGGGATTGAAACCCCATGATAAAAATCATTGTGAACAGTAAAAGGTTATTATTTGCGGCTTTTTCTGAATGCCTGAAATACAAATCCTAGGAATGCAAACGTGCCTATACTGAACACAATGTCACCAGGCACGCGGGCCCATACAAAAGCTTCCATTAAGGTGCTGTGCATGAAATCAGCCGAGCGGGCATAGGCATAGTAGTGTTTGACACTGGCGTAGGTTTGCCATAGTCCCTGGGGTAACAGCGACAAGAAAGTCATCATTGCCAATCCGATGTTCAATGACCAGAAGGTGATTTTTAACAGGTTATGGTTCCACTGCCGGATATCGGTCAAACCGCGCATGCAGTAAAGCATCAAACCGATACCAAGCATGCCGTAGACACCGAATAAGGCGGCGTGACCATGGTTCGCGGTGGTATTAAGGCCTTGCATATAGTAAAGAGCGATTGGCGGGTTGATTAGAAAGCCGAATAAACCTGCGCCAATCATGTTCCAGACCAGAACCGCGCTGAAAAACATAAACGGCCAATGATAGGCTTTTTCCCAAAGTGCTTGTTTATCTAATTTTGCATGATTATAGGCTTCAAAACCAACAACCAGTAATGGCACTACTTCAAGTGCTGAAAAGGTAGAACCCAATGCCAATACCGCGAGCGGTGTGCCGCTCCAGTATAAATGGTGAAATGTACCCAGCACGCCGCCACCGAGAAAGATGATGGTGGCAAATAGAACCATAATGGCAGCCACCGAGGAGCGTAATAAGCCCATGCGTACGAACAGGGCTGAGATTATCGCGGTAGCAAAAACTTCAAAGATACCCTCGACCCACAGATGTACAACCCACCAGCGCCAGTACTCCATGATGCTGATGTGTGTGTGCTGCCCCCACATCAGACCGGCACCATACAACAGGCCGATGGAAATGGTCGAGACTATTACAAGAAATACCAGCGAGCTGCTGTGCTTTTGCTGTAGTGCTGGCCACAGAGCCCTTAATACGAGCATAACCCACAGCAGCAAACCGATAAATAGATATATCTGCCAGAAACGGCCAAGGTCGATATATTCGTAGCCCTGGTGTCCAAACCAGAAATTGATTTTCAGGTTACTGATAAATCCATGTACTGCCAGCCATTGACCTGTGAAAGAGCCACCTACAATGATCAGTAAACTGAAAAATAAAAAATTGACGCCATGACGCTGGAATTTTGGTTCATACCCTGATAGCAGTGGCGCAACGTAGAGTCCGGTTGCAAGCCATGCGGTCGCAATCCACAGCACTGCCAGCTGTGTATGCCAGGTGCGGGTAATCACATAAGGTAAATAGTCGACCAGCGGCAGGCCATAAAGTCCTTGGCCTTCTACAGCATAATGCGCGGTGACGATTCCTAGTAAAACCTGGGCGGTGAACAATGCTGTGACAATCCAGAAATATTTTGCAGTAGCTCGCATCGATGGCGTGATTGCTGCAGCCTGTAAGTAATCTTCTTTAGCAAACCCTGTTTCCGGCTCAAGGTCTGCGCGCCAGTTATCATATTGACGCACGTAGTACCAGACTAAACTGGCTACGCCTGCAAGCAGCAGCAGGATGGAGATGATGCTCCACATAAATACGCTGGCGCTGGGTGTGTTGCCGACTAATGGGTCGTGTGGCCAGTTGCTGGTATAACTGATATCGTCACCGGGTCGGTTGGTGACAGCGCTCCAGGCAGTCCAGAAAAAGAAAGCCGTCAATGCATGCGCATCTTCGTTGTTAATGGCAGAATGCAGAGGAAAAGCATAATCGCGACGAAGCTTAAGAAAGTCATGCTGAGCCTGGAATAGGCCTTGGTAGTGCTTGGCGACACTGTGAATGGCCTGGGCGCGTTCCACACTTACCGTAATCACGCCGGTAGCGGGATTAAATGTATTCTCACGCAACTGCTCCCTTAGCATGGCCTCGTGCAATTCATGCCGGGCATTTTCGGATATGGGGGTTTTTAGAATATCTTTGCCAGCGATCAGTGAGAGTAGGATTTCTGCTTCGCGGTGCAGCCAGTCCGCGCTCCAGTCAGGCGCAAGATAAGCGCCGTGCCCCCAGATTGAACCCTGCTGCATGCCGCCTAGAGATTGCCAGACATTTTGACCTCGCTGAATATCTGCACTGGTGAATAGCACCTCGCCGGTTGATGTTTCCACGCTCTTGGGAATAGGCGGTGATTGAAGGTAAATTTCTTTGCCAAAATAAAGCAATACCGCGAACATGACAATCATGCTGGTTGTTAAGATCAGCCATAACCGCTTGATTGTGAAGGTGGTTCTGTATGTTTCCATTTCACTCCCCCTTGTAACTGTTTTTAATTCGGGCACTTTCATGGTTTGACAGTGCAGAGTCTGACTGTCAAACAGGTGATAACTGATTCCAAAGAACTGTAAGCTTAATATTGAGGCGTTATTTTAAGAATATATGCAGTTACGAAATGTTGAAGCTAAACACGCACTAACTCTTCCAGGTGAGGTAAAAGTTCAGAATGTCTTTGCACATGAAAAATGTAACGCGGTACATCACGTTCTGTAGACTGTGCCATAAAGGGTTCCCCCCAGAAGCTGAGCAGTGCTTCAGGGCCTCCGCTAAGCTGGCTATCGGCCATAATGTAGGAAACAGTCTTGCTCAAATTGCTCCAGCGGGGCTCTCTAACTTTTGAGCTGTGGGTGCATCCGGCGATTCTAGGCCGTATTACGTCTTGCCATAACGCCTTCTGGCTTTCATCCAGAACAAACTGGATTGAAGAGACCATTGGATTGTCAATTGCAGATCCGAGTAGTGCATCGAAAAGAGGTTGGGGCTTATACATGGACAGGCAGACGTTAAACCAGACTGTATCTCCGCTCATGTGTTTGATAAATTGCTCGTTTGCGGAGCGCAAATGGCGCGGGCCAATTAATATTACATCAGGCAGTTTCATGGCTGCTTGCAGTTTGTTAACTGCATGCGCTGTCTTATCAACCTGTTCTGCGGTCAGTTCATTGTTTCTTGTGTGGCGCATGAAATTGATGAAGAGTAACCCCATCAGCGCAAGAATAATTGGCAAAATGACATGCTCATCAACTATATGCAGTAGATGTAACGCAATAGCAGCTACCGCAGCAATGATTCCCGCAATGGCATCCCATTCAATGTTGAGAAAACGTTTTAATTTCATTTGCGGCATAACGTGAAACGCCCATATGCCAAAGGTTTGCAGGGGAATTTAAAAGCCAATATCACTAGCAGCATATTCTGGAACCTTTCGGCTTTCAGGTTTAGGCGGGTTTTAAGTCAATCAGAAGTATATTGATTATAAACACAGTTTTGTTATGCGTAGTGGAAAGATTTTAACTGGATTTATAGTGCACAACTGACTATGTTAGGGCGTACCGGTTTAGTCAATATTTCACCCGGTTTGGATCGGCGGCATACACCTTGAGTACCTCTAATGCCTCAGAATCAAGAACCTGGATTTCGGGTATCTGGCGTTGTTCCAGCGGTTTTGCCAGTTGCTCATAGATGAATCTGTCGTCAAAGCCGATTTCGGCAGCATCCCGGACGCCGAATCCGTAGAATATGCGATCAATTCGAGCCCAGTAGATGGCGCCGAGGCACATCGGGCATGGTTCCCCGCTGGTGTAAAGATCGCAGCCGCTAAGGATGAAGGAGTTGGTTCGTTTGCAGGCATCACGAATCGCCATTATTTCACCATGTGCAGTGGGGTCATTGGTGGCAATTACCCGGTTCCAGCCTTCTCCGATAATCTCACCATTTTTGACAATGACCGTTCCAAAAGGCCCTCCGTCACCAGCTTGCATACCTTTGCGCCCCAGTTCGATTGCGTGACGCATGTATTTTTCTGCCTGTTTCTTTTCAAAAGAACTCATTGGATTCCTCCATTGCGGTGACAATATCACCAACCGCTATTTAATCTACTTGTTAAATATTAAACCTGCATTAGTATTTTTCTGATTTCAAGCTCATCCAGGCCTTTGCCAATAATCACAATACGCGACTCAGGCTCATCTTCATTCCAGCCTTCTAATAAAGTCGGTGGGTAAGGTGTGAAATGCACCGCATGAATGGCTAGCGGTGCAGGCTGGTCGCCTGCATGAATAATGCCTTTTAAGCGCAGCAGTTTTTCGCCATGTGTCTGGCATAGTTTAAGGATTACGGGCTTCAGGTCGCGCCAATTGAGCGGTTTAGGCATGGTGACGGTAAAACTGGTGATTTCATCATCATGCGTTTTTTGCGGAAGCGTGCCCTTTGGCAGCTTATTTTTACCTGGTGCACGCAGCCAACGTTGTGGTTCAGCCTGTTTGGTTGCAATATCAAATAAGCCCACATCAATCACAAATGCAGGGTCCAGCTCACAATGCACAATTTTATGTTGCGTAGCACCCGGGTTGAGGGTGCCGAGCTTTTCCTCTAAAGCGCTGATTTGTTCGGCACTCGCTAAATCGGTTTTGGTCAGGAGCAACACATCAGCCACTGCAGCCTGTTTGAGGGCTTCTTTATTCGCGGCTAATTGTTCCAGGCCATAAATGCTGTCTATGGTCACGACCACTGCATCCAGTCTGTAGGTGGATTCAATGACCGGTTCATTCATCAGGTTAGCCAGTATCGGGCCGGGGTCTGCCATGCCTGTAGTTTCAATGACCAGGCGTTTGAATTCAGGAATAGCCTGCAGTGCACGCTTAAAAAACAAATCGCGCATGGTGTCAGCCAACTCGTTTTTTAGAGAGCAGCATAAGCATCCCGAACTGAGGAGCACAGTATTGTCGGCAATATGTTCGCTTTCTATATTTTGTGCCAGGTTGCTGTTGGCAAAAACCTGGTCAAGCCCGGCATCGCCCAGTTCATTGATGATGATGGCCGTGTCGCGCATTGCCGTGTGATGCAGCAACTTGTTGAGCAGGGTCGTTTTGCCGCTGCCTAAAAAGCCTGTAAGCAGGGTGACGGGTATTCTGTTATCCATAATTTATTCAGTTTTATTGTACTTTGCAGGCTTAAATTTATTTTGTATCAAAGCGAATTGGCTATTACAAGGTAAAATGTGCGAAGTTTGATGACCTCTCACTTAACACACTCAAATTTAATTGACCCCAAAATCCTAATCCACGGCACAGTATGAATGTATTTTTTGAAGAAGACGGCAGTTTTAAAGTTGCCTCTATCATGACCGAAACGCAGGGTTCTATGCAAATAGAATCTGCAAGCGGTAAGCGCAGTAAAATTAAAACCAACAATGTTTTGATGCGTTTTGAAGCACCTTTGGCAGGATTTCTGGAAGCTGCGAATGCCGAGGCTGAAACCCTGGATCTGGATTTTTTATGGGAGTGCTGTAGCGAGCCTGAGTTTGGATTTGAAGAGTTTGCAGTGGATTATTATGGGCGCAAACCAACGCCAATAGAAGCCGCCGCGATTGCAATAAAATTGCACAGCGCGCCAGTGTATTTTAACCGCAAAGGCAAGGGCCGCTACAAAGCCGCACCTGCCGAAATTTTGAAAGCCGCGCTCGCCGGACTTGAAAAAAAGCGTTTGCTGGCAGAAAAAATGGCCAGTTTTATCGCACAACTTAAAGCGCACACTATGCCTGAAGAATTGATGCAAAAGCTGGATATGCTGCTGTACGAACCTGATAAAAATTCATTTGAATATAAAACGCTGGATGCCGCAGCGAGCGAACTGCATCTGAGTCACATCAAGCTGCTGCATGCTTGCGGTGCCATTCCATCGATTCACGATTATCACTTGGGTGCATTTTTGCGTGAGTATTTTGCCAAAGGCACGGATTTCAGTACAAATGAAATCCCGACCGCGCCAACTGACTTGCCGCTTGCCGATGTGGAAGCATTCAGTATTGATGACAGCACGACAACCGAGATTGATGATGCGCTTTCAATCAAGCAATTGGCTGACGGCACGACCCGGGTAGGGGTTCATATCTCTGCGCCAGCGCTGGGCATTGCAGTTGATAGTCCTTTGGATATTGAAGCAATGCATCGGTTGTCCACGGTATACATGCCAGGCCATAAAATCACCATGCTGCCCGAAACAACGATCCGGCCATTCAGTCTGGATGCGGGCGAGATCAAGCCGGTATTGTCGCTGTATCTGCACGTGGCCGCAGATTTAACGATTTTGCAGCGTGACAGCAAAGTTGAGCGCATTAAAATAGCCGATAATTTACGACATGACGCATTGGAGCCTTACTTCAATGAAACGACCTTGGAAGCTGATAGCGGGCATCCATATTGGTCCAGGCTGCTGTTTTTGTTCAATCTGGCTGAGTCATTGGAAAAGACGCGTGGCAAATATGACCCAACGAAACCGCCGCAAGTTGATTACAATTTTTATGTGAATGATGGGAAAGTCAGCATTGTCAGCCGCCACCGCGGTTCGCCGATGGATAAAGTCGTGGCGGAACTGATGATAGAGGCAAACAGTCAATGGGGCGCATTGCTGGCAGCGCATGAAGTCCCGGGGCTGTATCGTGCGCAGTCGGGCGGCAAGGTGTATATGACCACTAAAGCCGAGCCGCATCAGGGGCTGGGTGTGGCCCAGTATACATGGAGTACGTCACCCTTGCGTCGTGCGGTTGATTTGATTAACCAGCGGCAAATCATCAGCGTCGTGCAGAATACAGCGCCAGCCTACCCACCCAATAGTGATGCGCTTACCACGCATATGCGTAACTTCGAGCTTACTTACAAAGCTTATAATGAGTTCCAGATCCGCATGGAGCGTTATTGGTGCCTGCAATATCTGATTCAGGAGGGCGTTGAAGAAATTCATGCAACCGTATGGCGTGAAAACCTGGTGCGGCTTGACCATTTGCCCTATATGACAAAAGTATATGGGCTGCCGGAACTGAAAGCAGGCACACGTGTGAGTTTGCAAGTGCAGGATGTGGATACGTTGCTAATGGAATTACGCACCAAATTCCTGCGCGTGCTTGAAGAGGAGCCGGTGCAGCCATTAGCGTTGGACGATGCCGATGATGAAAGTGTTGGTCTTGAAAGTGTGGATTTGGAAAGTATGGGTTTACAAAGTGCAGATTTACAAAGCACGGATTTGGAAAATAAAGTAGAGGTTAAGTAGTGTTTCGTGTAGCTAAACATTTGTTACGTGGGTTAACGCATACATCTGCGGCAGATGATACTGTGGAGGTAAGTGAACTTGATGGCGTGCGTGCCTTGCATTTGGGTTCGGCAACGATTCAAAGCGCTATGCGTATCAGGGACCCTTTTGCGCTTGAGCTTACCTATACCCGCGCCATGATGTGTTTTTTGCTGTTTCATACCAGTGTCCGGCATATGCTTACGATTGGGCTGGGCGGCGGTTCAATCGCAAAATACGTGCATGCCAACTGCCCTGAAATCGCGAGTAAAGTGATTGAAATTAATTCTAGAATCATCCAGGTGGCGCGTAATCAGTTCCACGTGCCGGAAAATGATGAGCGGCTGGAAATAATCGAAGCGGACGGTCTGCAATATCTGGCAGAACACCCGGATGCTGCGGATGTGCTGATGATCGACGCTTTTGACAGCAACGGCATCCCCCCGGATTTTTGTAGTCAGGAGTTTTTTGACCAATGCGCTGATGTGCTCAAGTACGATGGTATTCTGGTTATCAATTTATGGGGCAGCGATAAAAACTTTGATGTTTATCTGAATAGGATTGAGCAGAGTTTTGACGGCAAGGCATTGATGCTGCCAACTGGAAAGCCTGGCAATATTGCGGTATTTGGCTTTAAGCGGGAGCCTGCGGATTTGCGCTTGAGCAGTTTACGCAATCGCGCAAAAACACTTGAGAAAACACATAAGATTGAGTTCCTGCAGTTTGTAGAAAAACTGGCAGAACACAATGACAGCACCAATAACCGGATTTTTATGAAGAGTGATAATTAATTTATGGCACAACTTGCACCTAACAGATATTTTGCAACCTGCCCGCGAGGCTTGGAGCAACTATTGGCAGACGAGCTGCAGCAAGTCGGCGCCAAGTCAATTAAAACCACCGATGGCGGTGTAAGTTTCGATGGTGACTGGGCGGTATGTTATGCCGCTAACCTGCACTCGCGGATTGCCACACGTATTTTGTGGCAAGTGGGGCGCGGTAAGTATGCCAATGAAGAAGACCTGTTCAATGCTGCCTACAAACTTAACTGGCCGCAGTGGTTTGAGGTTAAGCATGATTTCATGGTGAAAGTGACCGGCGTGAAATGTCCGCTTAAAAGCCTTGAGTTTGCTACTTTAAAAATCAAGGATGCTGTATGCGATAAATTCAGGCAAGCTGTTGGCAGCCGTCCTTATATTGATACCAAAACGCCAGCGGTGCGTATTCATGCTTATTTAACCGCTGAAGAATATCAATTTTACGTAGATACTTCAGGCGCAGCGCTATATCAACGCGGCAATCGCGGTGCAAGCATTGAGGCACCGTTGCGTGAAAATCTGGCTGCAGGTATTTTGAAATTGTCAGGATGGCAGGTTGGACAGCCATTGTTGGACCCGATGTGCGGTAGTGGTACATTCTTGCTGGAAGCCGCGATGCTTGCGCTGGATATTGCACCCGGATTAAAAAGAAGTTTCGGCTTTGAGAAACTCAGAACGTTTGAGTCAGACACTTGGAAGAAAATTAAAAACCAGGCCTTGGCTAAAGTTAAGAAAACTTCATTTCAAAAAATATACGGCTCGGACCTTGATCTGCGTGCAGTGCGTGTCACCAAGCAAAACCTGGAGGCTGCAGGGCTGCTGGAAGCCGTGCAAGTTGCGCATGTTGATATGTTGAACGTGGTGCCGCCTGCTGACAGCGGGGTATTGGTAGCAAATCCGCCTTATGGTGTGCGTATTGGCGAGGATGAAGAGCTGGCCTTGTTATACCCCAAAATGGGCGAAGCTTTGAAACGCAAGTTTGCAGGCTGGAATACTTATTTCCTAACCAATGACTTGCGTATGCCCAAGCTTATGCGTCTTACTCCAAGCAAGCGTATACCACTATTTAACGGGCCGCTGGAGTGCCGTCTGTTTGAGATTAAAATGGTCGCGGGTAGTAATAGAAAATAGCTTAAGCGTAAGGACAAGAATGATGGCTGATTCTCTTCATGAGTTAAGGGCTCGTATCAATGCTTTTGTGGCAGAGCGTGACTGGGCGCAGTTTCATACGCCTAAAAATTTAGCGATGGCAATGATCGTGGAAGCGGCAGAATTAGTTGAGCAATTCCAGTGGGATACACCGCAGGAAAGCCAGCAATTAACCCCTGAAAAACGTGAGGCAGTGAGCCATGAATTGGCTGACACTTTTGTTTATTTGTTGCGTATTGCGGAAGTATTGGGAATTGATCTGATAGAAGCAGCAAATCAAAAAATTGAGCTCAATGCAAAAAAGTATCCCGCAGACAAGGCGCGGGGCAGTAATGCAAAGTACACGGCATATACGGAGAGTGAGCAATAAAAAAACCAGCGTTAAGCTGGTTTTTTTATGCTTAAGAAAATTTCTTAAGGGAGTTTTATAGTACAGCTAACGCTGCATCATAATTAGGTTCGCTGGTGATTTCAGATACCAGTTCACTATGTAAAACCTTATTGTTTTCATCCAATACAACCACCGCACGACTTGTCAGTCCTGCCAGGCTGCCGGTTTTAATTGCTACACCATAATTTTCAGCAAAAGTTGCTGTGTTACGGAATGTAGAAAGTGTTGTTACGTTTTCTATACCTTCTGCCGCGCAAAAACGGTTTTGTGCAAAGGGCAGGTCAGCTGAAATGCATAGCACTACAGTGTTATTGAGTCTGCTGGCCTGTTGGTTAAACGTGCGTACGGATGTTGCACAGGTTGGCGTATCGATACTAGGAAAAATATTTAATACTTTGCGTTTGCCGGCAAAGTTTGCCAGCGTAACGTCTGCCCTGGTTTTGTCGGCTAGGCTAAAGTCTGGGGCGGTTTGACCCTTTTGCGGGAATTTTCCGCCAATCTCTACAGGACTGCCTTTTTGGTTAACTGTGTTTGTCATATGTCTGTCCTTTTATTGATGGGTGTTGGATTTGTTAGCAATAAAGTACCTGATGCGGACATCATAAAACAAAAATGCCCAGTTTGCACTGGGCATTTTGTAAATTAAAATTAACATAACCCTTTGTTTCAGTAGGGTCTTTTTGTTTTAGGCGATTAAATTTTCGCTTAAATAACCGATGGTCATCGTTTGGTTGTGCAATACGCTGTCGTTGGTATCCGGGCGCGGCGCAAACTCACCGTATGAGTAGAAGCCGGTAATCGCAGTCTGGTTGCCCAGAATTTGCTGCACAAGTTTAACTTCGTCAGCAACTAGATCAGCCATAACGCCTTTACGGCCGACACAGCTTACACAAACGGCTAAACCGTTCTGGTTGAGATTGGTATTGTCGGCAACCAGGTGTGCTGCATCTCCGGCGCCTTCTACAAGGCGATCATGCGTTGCCTGGCAGAAACGTACGGTTTCCCCCTCATCAACGTTCCCGGCAAAAGTCAGGCTGTTGTTTTTAGGATCGATTGCAAGGAGTGTACGAATTTTTTCAATATCGCGTTTACCTTCTTCAATGATGGCGAACGGGAATTTCAGGCCGCTTCCAGGCAGATCTTTTGCTGAGTGTGAGCCAATATATAGGTTATATAACGGTAGTGCTGGCTTGCCATCAAGCTCCAACACAATGTTTTTCTCGGATTTTGTTACTTTGCGTGGCGGTCCATAGGGCTTCCAACCTCTACCTACTCCGGTTGCAGCAACTAAATGATTACCATATAAGCCGACAGCAATGACTAATCCGTCAGTGATTGAATCATTGAAAAGCTGTATGGTTTTACTGAAATTAAAGCCATCGCCAGCCATGCCACCCATGACAGGGATTTCACCGAGCACGCTTTTAAAGCCTTCGAGTAGTTCGGAGCCATTAACATTCAGGCCGTCAGAATACACAAGTACTGCTTTTAAACTATCGGATTTTAGTTGTTTAGCCAGGCTAGCAGCGGTTTCAAACGAGTTTTGCATCCCCGTCATTTTTGTGTGGGTAACACGCTGAATAGTTTTTTCCCATAAAATCGCGGTGATTTGTAAGCTGTCATCAAATACACCAGAAGCCGTGATTTCTCCAGAGGTTGAGCAACCGATGATTTGTGCAGTTGGATAACGTTCTTTTAAAGTGTTCTGCAACTTAGCTTCACCAAAACGTTTTACTGAACCAAATACTAAAACCAGATTTGCCGTAGGCAATGGTGATGCGGCTGGTAGATCTTTTAACGTCATTTTGGCCGTTAATGATTCTTGTCTAACTATCATGCTAACCCCTTGGATTTCCGCTTAATAACATCAGAATTTTTAGAATAATATTTTTTATTACACATAAATTGTAAATAAATGTAATATTTATTATAGATTACCCGTTTGGGGAATAGGGGAAAAATATTATTTTTTAATAAAATTTTAATTGTTATTGCCTATTAACTCAGTCTGTATATAAAATGAACTAAAAATAGTGCAAGAAAAAACGATATTTATAATAGATTGTTGCATTTAAAATATAAGGAGCTTACTGGTGACCCAGGAAAAGCCGAATCAAGAAAAGTTGACGCTAGATCAATTATCTAAAATCAAGGTGATGGTTATTGATGATAGCAATACGATTCGTCGTAGTGCCGAGATATTTCTTAAATCATCTGGTTGCCAGGTTATTCTCGCTGAGGATGGCTTTGATGCATTGGCAAAAATATCCAACGAACATCCCGATCTGATTTTTGTCGACATTATGATGCCTAGGCTGGATGGCTATCAAACCTGTTCCCTTATCAAAAGAAATGCGCGTTACAAAACAACACCAGTCATTATGTTATCAAGTAAAGATGGTTTGTTTGATCGTGCACGTGGACGTATGGTTGGCTCGGACCAGTATCTCACCAAACCCTTTACTCAAGAAACGCTGTTAGATGCAGTACAAGTTTATGCTGCTCACAGCAGAGCCAATCAACAAGAGGCGGATTAAACATGGCAATACAAAATATTTTGGTAGTAGATGATTCTGCAACGGATCGGTTTTTTTTAACAGAACTGCTTGAAACTTCCGGGTATACGGTAACAGGTGCTGAAAGCGGTGAAGAGTGTTTGGCTAAAGTGAACGACAATCCGCCAGACTTAGTGTTATGTGACGTGGTAATGCCTGGTTTAACCGGGTTCCAGGTAACCCGTACACTTGGAAAGAATGCGGCCACTGCAAATATCCCGGTGATTTTATGTACTGGTAAGTCCCAGGCAACGGATTTAGCTTGGGCACTGAAAATGGGTGCAAAGGCCTGCATTACCAAACCCGTAGTTGGTGCTGAATTGTTGGCTTTAATCAAGAGTTTGGAATAGTTTAATTTTTATAGCGCCGTGTTTTGTATTAAAAATAGTTTCTGGTGATATTTTCTTGAATAATATTTTTGGGATTGATTAAATAATCGTGGCAAAAACTTCAAATTTACGTGAATTCCAGGAAGCAATACTTGCAAAACTTAAGGATGCAACCAGTCATGTAGGAGTTGAATCGTCATCTCGTTTGGGGGTGTCGGTAGGCTCTAAAAAGTTTTTAATCAATTTAAGCGAAGTGAAAGAAGTATTGCCGGTACCTCCGATTCTGTCTGTACCTTTAACGAAGCCATGGTTTTTAGGTGCAGCTAACGTACGGGGTAATTTATATAACATTACTGATTTAGCACAGTTTTTGGAAATGCCACCAACACCTAAATCCATTAACAATCGAATTTTATTATTAAGCACGGAATCAACAACACAAGTAGCGTTATTGGTGGATAGTTTAGTTGGGTTGCGAAGTGTGCAGGGGATGCATTTACAGCCAGGCAGCAATGACTCTAATCAATTGTTCAGTAAGCAAACCTACACAGATGACGATAATAATGAATGGCTGGAACTTGATATTGAGGCGCTGGTGCACGACAAGGATTTTGTCCAGCCTACATAGGGATATTTAAGTCATAGGGATATTTAAGTAGCGTTGAAAATTGCATTACTGCTGTTATGGCAGGTTAACGGCGAATGCGCTGGTAAGTGTTGAGTGCTTCATATGTAAGCGTTGTAAATTAATAACAATCACAAGTGTTAAAACAATTTTTTAAAAGTAGTTTGTGCATAATTTTGGCATAGTGAAGTGATAGGGTAAGTACAATAATTCTTGGAATTGGGGTTCAAAATGGCATTAAATCTTGCAACTGTAAAAAGTCTGCCACCACAGATAGGTGCTCTGGTGGGTAATTTATTTCAGAACTTTAAAAACAAATTTTCCAATCTAGTGCCCGCTAAGAAAAGCACTTCGGATTCTGGAGCTTTGGGTGCAGGCTATCGTCAGCTCTTATTACAAATTGTGGCGTTTATATTGTTTGCGTTATTGAGTTTCTGGGTTATTAACCAGGTGCGGGTGAATGGTCCAATTTCCAATACTCTGAATGCATATCAGAATTTAACCGCCGATACCAATCCACCGCCAATGTTCCCGCTTGATGCGTTTGCGTCATATAACGAAGCTTATGTTGCGTCTACCAGCTTTAATAATGAGAAGCGTGATAGAGCACTGGCAAATGCTGCGAAAAGTGAGGCCTTGTTTAAAGAGCGTTCGGAATATTGGCGTAAAAATCTTAATAACGAAAAGTTGCAGGCGCCTTTGGAGGCTGTGATTCAAGCAGGTTCGAACTTCTTTGAAGTGGCTAACAAACGGTATATTCCAGCGCTGCCATTGGGTACGGTTGCAGCTTCTGCGCCGTTGCTGGATTTGACGGCGGCGTTTGAGGTAAGTAAACAAGCCGGTAATACCTTTACTCAAGAAATTCAAAAAGAAAATAACAGCCTGATTGAAACGCAAACGCGATTTATCCAGTTTGTGCTGTTAGGTTTGTTGGTACTCGGTTTGGTCTTATTGTTTTTGATGTATTTCTACGGTAAAAAACAAACAGCCCAGTCTGTTATTTTGACCAATCAGCTGGCAAAAGAAGGCCAGGATAACCAGGAAGCGGTTTTACAACTGCTGGATGAAATGGGTGATCTGGCAGATGGTGACTTAACCGTAAAAGCGGAAGTTCGCGACAATATTGCCGGTGCGATTGCTGACTCTATTAACTATACCATTGATAGTTTGCGAGACTTGGTTGTTGAGATTAACCATGCGACGGAGCAGGTGACCTCAGCAACATCAGTTGCGCAAGACACTTCTGAGCAGTTGTTAAACGCGGCGGAAACACAATCTGCGCAAATTACACAAACTACCGAAGCTGTAAACGATATGACGCGTTCTATCCTGCAAGTGTCCAGCAACGCGGCGCAAGCTTCCCAGGTTGCGCAGCGCTCACTGGAAGCTGCTATTCAAGGTTCACAGGCGGTACAAAATACAATTTCAGGGATGAACGAAATTCGTACGCAAATCCAGGAAACTTCTAAACGTATTAAACGCTTGGGTGAAAGCTCACAAGAAATTAGTGAAATCGTGGAGTTGATTTCAGACATTACCGAACAAACCAATATTCTGGCGTTGAACGCGGCGATTCAGGCGGCATCTGCTGGTGAAGCCGGGCGCGGATTTACGGTGGTTGCGGAGGAGGTGCAGCGTCTTGCGGAGCGTTCATCTGAAGCGACTAAACAAATTAGTGCAATTGTGAAGACCATTCAGACCGACACGCATGGTGCGGTGGCCGCGATGGAGAAAAGTACCGAGGGTGTGGTTGAGGGGGCACGCGTTGCTGATGCGGCAGGACAGGCGTTGAATGAGATTGAATCTGTGACTACGAACCTGGCGCACTTGATCCAATCCATTTCAACGGCAACCAATGCGCAAACCGACTCTGCTAAAACCGTTGCAAATAACATGCAGATGATTCAGGAAATTACGACACAAACTACCCAGGGTACTAAATTAACGGCGGATTCTGTGGGTCAGCTCAATTCATTGGCTGAAGAATTACGTGATTCAGTAGCTGGTTTTAAACTGTAACCTAGGCGATTGTATTGTTACATCATTGATACGTGTTTAATTTGTAGCGTGAGATAAATAGAACTCCATGAAAAAATCGCATATAAAAATGGGAGCACGGAATGCCTGAAGCATTTGACACCGGCCCATTGTCTTGGGTTAAAGATGAAATAGATCAGTCACTCAAAAAAATCCTGGCTAGTTTTAATGAGGTAAATGAGAATCCAAGTGAATTTGCATCCTTAAGATTTACCCTGGCGTATTTGTATCAAGTAAGCGGTGCGCTGGATATGGTAGGTCTGGAAGGTTGTAAGCGTTTCTGCTCCGAGATTGAAAAACTTACAAATAAGCTGGAACAGCAGGTTATACCTGTAAGCCAGGAAGTGATGGCGCATTTAATCCAGGCTGTTGATGCATTGTCACAGTATTTGCAGGATCTATTGAATGGAATGCCAGACACGCCAATTCGACTTTATGCAAGTCTGAAGCCATTGGTAGAGGCGCAGGGTGAGTCGATAGATGAAAGTGAATTATTCTTCCCGGATACAGATAACAGCGCCCCTAAAGATTTGCCTGTTAATCCTATCGAAGAGGCGGCAATCCCCATTTTTGTTGCCGATCAAAGAGTTATTTTTCAAAAATCGCTTGTAGATTGGCTGCGGACAAGAAATGCTGCTGCATTAAATAGCATGCGTGAGGCACTTTCAAAAGTGCAGCAGGTACAGCTAAAAAATGCACCCAAAACGCTATGGTGGACTGCAACAGCCTTTGCTGATGCGTTAACCCAGGACAAAATAGCAGATAATGCAGGGGCAAAAAAACTTTGCCGCAAGCTTGACCGTCAACTAGGCAATCTGTCTTTGGGTGATGCCAAGGCCCCCTCTCAATTATTGCGTGAGTTGCTTTACTATATTGCAATAAGTGATCGAGTTACTGATGTAATTTCCCGTGTTAAAGATATATTTGAGCTGGATGAAGTCTTGCCGCAGCAGGCGTCTGGCGGTGAGAGCACGCCTTCTACCGCCGCAGAACGTGCTGCTCTGGCGCAATTAATAGCTGACCTTCCCAGCCTGAAAGATCTGTGGTCGAACATCAGCGTTAGCAATCTTGGTGCCTCTACCCCTGATTTAGAAGCTTTTATCAATAAACTCGAGCATATCATTGCGACTGTTCAGCAAAATATTTCCAATCAGAATGTAGTTAAATTATTTAATGCTACCTATGAGACAGTACAAGCGTTACTGGCTGATAAACAGAAATTGAATGATGTGTCCTTGATTGAGATTGCCGCATCGCTAAATCTGCTGGAACATTGCTGTGGCCGTTATCAGCATCTGGATGTTGAAACTAAACAAAAAATCACAACGCAGACTTCGCGCCTCCAGGCTGTTATCGATGGCATTGAATTGGCGCCAGCTGTTGATGCCTTTGCTACCAGCAAGCTTGATACTAGCGTGGTGGAAGCAGTCGCGAAGCAGATTATTGGTGCGTTAACGATAGTGGAGAAGGCGCTGGATACTTTCTTTAGAAATCCGGCGAATCGCGATGTGTTGGATGAGGCGGTTAAACCCTTACAGCAAGTTGTGGCTGCATTTGATATGCTGGAAATGCCTATTCCAAAATCCATCGCTCAATTAAGTACAGTATTTGTTAATTTCTTTAAAAATAACATTGGTAACGCTGACGTTAGCGAGTCGTACAATGCCAGCTTTGAACTGGTCGCTGAAAACTTAAGTATGTTGGGTCTCTACGCGGAAGAACTGCCGAATGTTCGTGTTGAGTCTGATCGTGCTTTATCCGATGCGTTGCAACGCCTGGAGCAAGGCGCTCATGCTCTTAATCTGGCAGTAGATGAAAATATAGCACCTGTTCCATTCGAGCTTAATGTTGAAACTTCAAATGCCGAACAGATTACAGCAGCGGCTGCAACATTATCCCCCGGCAAGTCTACTGCACCGGTATCAGATACGGTGACAGACAAAGCGTTGGATGTCGAGCTTCAAGATATATTCCTGACAGAGGCCGAGGAAGTGCTCGCCACGTTGGCGCAAAACTTACAAGCATTGCGTGTAAATGCAACTGATAGTGAAGCTTTAACAGAAGTGCGTCGCGCATATCATACGTTAAAAGGTAGTGGTCGAACCGTTGGTTTAGTCGGCTTGGGCGAGGTCGCTTGGTCAGTTGAAAGTTTACTGAATCTGGTGCTTGAGCGTAAAGCGTTCCCTACGTCGCCAATTTTGGCTTTTGTTGAGAAGGTCAGTGCGGAATTTGCAACCTGGGTTGCTGAATTGCAGAAAAATCAGGTCGTCAGCTTAAATCCGGGGCCTTTCCAGCAACAGGCGAAAGACCTTGCGGCAGAATTTGAGCATGATTTGGTAACAAGTAAACCGAAACCGCAAAAAGAGGAAGTGCTTATTGGCGGTACACGCAAACTGAGCCGTGCTTTCTTTGAGATTTTCCTGGCTGAAGCGCAGCAGCATTTGCAAACTTTAGTTGAGGCGCAAGGCTCTTTAGTTGTGGATTCAAGTGAACTACCGACTGCAGAAAGCTGCCGCGCCGCACATACTTTAGGCAGTAATGCATTGACAGCCGGATTCAAGCCGATTGGCGATCTGGCGCGTGCCTTGGAACATTGGCTGGACGAGCATAACAGTGCTTGGACTGAACAGCATATCGCGTTATATGGCAATGTGGTAAAAGCTTTAAGTGATGGCTTGGATAAAGTAAAAGCACTTAAAAATCCAAAATCAACACGTGCTTTAGTTATTGCATTAAGCGAATCTACTGCTGTTATGCAGGCTGCTGCTGCGCAGCAAGCGGAAGCAGCAGTTCTTGAGGTGAAAGAAGCTGAAAAATCAGCTAAAAAATCCAAGGCCAAAACTGGAAAATCAAAACCCGTTAGCGATGTTGCGCTAGAGTTGCCAGCTACCGCAGAATTGCCAGCTGACGCTGCCTTAATCAGTGAGCAAGCCCAACTGCGTAAAGATGCAACGGTGAATGAAGAGCTGCTGGTGTTGTTTGTGGAAGAAGCGCGTGAGTTAGTTCCGCAAATTGGTAAAGATTTACGTGGCTGGCGTGCTAATCCGCATGAGGCTGAGTATGCCGATTCATTACAGCGTGTACTGCATACACTTAAAGGAAGTGCACGTATGGCTGGCCAGGCCGCGATCGGCGATAGCGTGCATGGTATGGAAGACCATGTAATACGGGCGCTGAAACATAAAGTGACTGCAGATGACTTTGACAGCATGTTTGTCGAGTTTGACCGTATCAGTTATATGCTGGAAAACATTGCCAGCGGTGCGCAACCAGTTGAAGCTGCAGCTACTAAAGTTGCAGTAGCCAAAGAAGTGATGCCTGCACGCCACGTTGAACGTAAGGCGCAATTCTTACGTATGCGCGCCGACGTTCTGGATCGACTCATCAATGAGGCCGGTGAAGTTTCTATTATGCGTTCCCGTATGGATAGGGAAATGCAGAATTTTAAACAATCCTCTATTGATTTAACGGATAGTATCAGCAGGCTACGTGCTTACCTGCGTGAACTGGAAATCGAGGCGGAAACACAATTGCAATCTCGCATGAGCTTGCTGCAGGAAGCCAATGAAACTTTTGACCCGTTAGAGTTTGACCGTTTTACCCGTCTGCAAGAGTTGACCCGCATGATGGCGGAAAGTGTAAACGACGTGGCAACAATTCAGCACGGCTTACTGCTCAACCTGGACCAGACTGACGCGGCATTGCAACAGCAAAACCGCATGAACCGCGAGTTGCAGCAAGGATTGATGGGCGTTCGTATGCTGCCTTTTGCGACCATTTCCGAGCGTTTGCAACGGATTGTGCGCCAGACTGCAAGAGAGTTGAATAAACGGGTTGAAATGACCATTGAAGGTGAAAATATTGAGCTGGATCGTGGTGTGCTGGACAAGATGGGCGCGCCATTGGAGCATCTATTGCGCAATGCCGTTGCTCACGGGCTAGAGTCATCAGAGGAACGTATCAGGTTAGGTAAAGCCGAAACCGGGCATATCAAACTTAAAGTAAGTTTGGAAAACGATGAAATTACACTGGTCATTACCGATGACGGTTCCGGCATTAACTTAGCTAAGGTTAAACAAAAAGCAATTGAAAAAGGCATGTTTACACCTGATCAGGAGGTGACAGACCAGGCATTAATGACTGTTATTTTTGAGCCGGGGTTTTCAACGGCCGATACACTTTCGCAAATTGCCGGTCGTGGCGTAGGCTTGGATGCGGTGCGTAGTGATATTGCTGCTTTGGGTGGTCGTATTGACGTTAGCAACGCCACTGGCTTGGGTGCAATGTTTAATATTTACCTGCCGGTGACGCTGTCAGTAGCGCAAGTGGTGTTGGCCCGGGCAGGGCATAAAGTTTTTGCAATCCCTTCCGTGATGATTGAGCAAGTGCAGAAACTTAAGCAGAATGACCTGATAAATGCGTATCAAGCCAACCAGGTTGTCTGGGCGGGACGCGAGTATCCTTTACATTTCCTATCCAAGTTAGTTGGGGACACTGAGTATGTGGCGCAGTCGCATGCTTATACACCTGTAGCTTTATTACGCAGCGGTGCTTATCGTACCGCTTTGCATGTGGATGAAATTATCGGCAACTATGAAGTTGTGATGAAACCGATGGGCACTCAGCTTGCACACGTACCTGGTATGATCGGTGCTACAGTGCTTGGTGATGGCTCGATTGTATTGGTGATTAACCCGGTACAGCTGGCAAATCGTGAAGTGCTTTCGGTCGGTGCAATTAAAGTCACTACACATGCGCCAGTCGTTGAGAATGTGAAGAAAGTGGCACTGGTTGTGGATGACTCGCTCACGATGCGTAAAGTGCTCTCTCGTGTACTTGAACGCGAAGATTTTGAAGTGGTTACCGCAAATGATGGCATGGATGCCATTCAAAAATTGCAGGAAATCACGCCTGATATTATCCTGACGGATATTGAAATGCCTCGTATGGACGGTTTTGAGTTCTCGCGTTACGTGCGCGACAATCAGGCAACCTCAAAAACACCGTTAATTGTGATTAGCTCACGAACTGCCGATAAGCATCGTAATGTTGCGACCGAATTGGGTGTTAATGCTTTCCTGGGTAAACCGGTACAAGACGAAGTGCTGATTGAGCAAGTAAATGCTTTACTCAAGCAGACTGTGTCATAAAGGCACATACGCATTCCAATGATTGGAATGCGTATGATTGATTGCAATAGGTTTATTAGTGGTTTCAGGTGGCGCGGTTAATCCGCGTCACCTGAATGTCCATGTGAAAGGGCTTCTCATGAAGCTATTTTATGTTGGAAACGCGTATGTTCCAGCTGCAAACGGTACGCTAGCCAGCCCGGAGCTGATTTTCCACCGTGCATCTTCTTTTATCAGCGTCAGCGCATAGCGAATAAGTGTTTCAATCTCTTTCCCTTCATTCTGGTAAGAAATTGGTAGCTCAATAACCACGCTTGCCAGTGTTGGAGATGCTTCAACATGTAAGTAATGGTGTTCACCCCAGCGGATATTCGACATACTGCCGAAGTCCCTATTTAAGGCAGCGCGAACGTCATCCGGTGACCTGAAAATTTCATTGTCATTAGTCCCAAACAACAGAATTGGCGTTGAAGCTGCTATCGCCAGCATGCAGTTTTCGATTTCCTTCCGTGAATAGCTGTCGAGATAATTCATGACAGCATTCAATGCAGCTTTCTTTTCATTAGTCATAGTTATGCTCCTTTTTGGCCTAAATTCCAGTGTGCCCAAATTTCTGTGCGCCGGTTAGATAAATTTACTGTTTGAAAACGACTGCTGGCGTAATTGACTCGCCATAATTTTGGTTGATAATTGAGCTTTAATTGCATCATAGTCCGATTTGGTATTGAGCTCAATTTTGGTTTGTAGTTTACTCGAGCTGTGCATCATCACATTATAAATTTACGACCGCACAGTTAATAAAGAGGAGCCCCGGATGGGCAGAATGAAAGACCTCTTGCAAAAGGTTTACTATAGATTTTCCCAGCTAAAGTTGCTTCAATAAGGTAAAATTTACCCTATGCCAGAAACCAGTCAAACATCCTCAGTGTCACCTATTTTCGTTCATTTGCGCTGCCACAGTGAGTATTCAATTGTGGATGGCATTGTGCGTATTGATGACTATGTCAAACAGGCCGTGAATGATCAAATGCCTGCACTAGCACTTACTGATTTAAGCAATTTATTTGGCGCAATCAAGTTTTATAAAGCTGCTCGCGGTCAAGGCGTCAAGCCGATTATAGGCTGTGACATCTGGCTGGAAAATACCATCAATCGTGACCAGCCCGCACGTTTGCTTTTGCTGTGTCAGTCACATGCCGGTTATCTGCTGCTTTGCCAATTATTAAGCCGTGCCTATCTAACTAACCAGTATCGAGGCCGTGCCGAGTTCAAACGTGAATGGTTCGTCGAATCAGGCACTGAAGGCCTATTATTGCTGTCGGGGGCAATGGCCGGTGATGTTGGCCAGGCGTGTTTACAAGGTAATCAGGAGCTGGCTTGCAAGCTGGCAAGTGAATGGCAAAAATTATTCCCTGAACGATTTTATGTAGAAGTCCAGCGTATTGCCGGCGGGGCGCAACAATCGAATGAAGAGCGATATATCCAGAATGCGCGTTTGGTTGCATGCCAACTAAAATTGCCGGTTGTAGCAACGCATCCAATACAATTTACCACGGCCGATGATTACAGGGCACATGAAGCGCGTACCTGCATTGCAGAAGGTTATGTTTTAGCTGACACGCGCCGTCCTAAAAACTTTACGGCCGAGCAGTATTTTAAAACGCAGGCTGAAATCGCAATCTTGTTTGCTGACATGCCTGAAGCACTTGCCAATAGTGTAGAAATTGCCAAACGCTGTAATTTGAGTTTAACGCTGGGTAAAAACTACTTACCCAAGTTTCCAACACCTAATGGCGAGAGCCTTAATGAGTATTTGGTCGAAGAGGCTCGCCGTGGCTTAATCAAGCGCCTGGAGGTACTGTATCCGGATGAGGCAATACGTGCCGGCAAGCGGCCGGCATATGATGCGCGTCTGGATTTTGAAACTGGAGTTATTAATCAAATGGGGTTTGCCGGCTACTTTTTGATCGTGGCGGATTTTATCAACTGGGCGAAAAATAATGGCGTACCGGTGGGACCGGGCCGTGGATCCGGTGCAGGCTCAGTTGTGGCATACAGCTTGGGAATCACCGATCTTGACCCCCTCGAATATAACCTGCTGTTTGAGCGTTTCCTGAACCCGGACCGTGTTTCAATGCCTGACTTCGATATCGACTTCTGTCAGGAAGGTCGCGACCGTGTCATTGATTATGTGAAGCAGAAATACGGCATTGATGCGGTTTCGCAAATCGCCACCTTCGGTACCATGGCGGCAAAGGCCGTGATTCGCGATGTGGGACGTGTGCTCGATCTGCCGTTTAACTTTGTTGATGGCATCGCCAAGCTCATTCCATTAGAGCTCGGAATTACCTTGTCAGATGCCTTGGAAAAAGAACCGCAGCTGGCTGAGCGCCGCGAGAACGAAGAGGAAGTAAAAGAGCTGCTGGAGCTGGCGCTAAGACTGGAAGGCCTGACGCGTAATATCGGTATGCACGCAGGCGGCGTACTGATTTCACCCGGAAAGATTTCCGATTTTTCACCGGTCTATTGTCAGGCGGATGGCGCAAGTTTAGTCAGCCAGTACGATAAAGACGACGTTGAAGCCGTAGGCCTAGTGAAATTCGACTTTTTAGGTTTACGCACGCTGACTATTCTGGATATGGCGTTGGATAATGCCAATAAACAACGTGCTGCCAGTGATTTGCCGCCTTTGTCTTTTGCTACTTTGCCCATTAATGACAAGCCCACGTTCCAATTGCTTAAAACTGCAAACACGACGGCGGTGTTCCAGCTAGAGTCACGTGGCATGAAAGACATGCTCAAGCAGGCGATGCCGGATTGCTTTGAGGACATTATTGCCTTGGTGGCATTGTATCGGCCGGGTCCGATGGACCTGATCCCGGATTTCTGCC
>Ga0255338_1002064_pt1 | contig 32501 bp, 31 predicted proteins | sample MeOH1_35cm_T4_19_FD_203715 | JGI IMG/M metagenome (GOLD analysis project Ga0255338, IMG submission 203715) | Sandy soil microbial communities from University of British Columbia, Vancouver, Canada - MeOH1_35cm_T4_195 | ecosystem: Engineered > Artificial ecosystem > Sand microcosm > Unclassified ... | reverse complement strand
CGGCGACGACGGGGCCGACCTGGTCGTCACCTTCAACAGCGCGGCGGCCACCCAGGCAGCCGTGCAGGCCCTGGTGCGCGCCATCACCTTCGCCAACACATCCGAGAGCCCCTCGAGCGCGGCCCGCACGGTGGGTTTCACCATCGTCGACGGCGACGGCGGCATGGACAGCGACACCGCCAGCGCCACCGTGAATGTCACGTCCGTCAACGACACGCCGGTGGTCACCACCAGCATCGGCAACTCGGCCTATACCGAGGCCGGCGGCGCGATCGCGATCGACGGCTCCGTGGCCGTCACCGACGCGGACAACACGACGCTCGCCGGCGCCACGGTGCAGATCACCGGCAACTACCAGTCGGGCAGCGACGTCCTTGCCTTCACCGGCAACGGCTCGACCGGCAACATCGCGGCCGGCGCCTTCGACTCGGCCACCGGCACGCTCACGCTCAGCTCCGCCGGCAACACCGCCACGGCGGCCCAATGGCAGGCGGCCCTGCGGCTCGTGACTTTCGACACGTCGAGCACTTCGCCCGGCTCGTCGCGCACGATCTCGTTCCAGGCCAACGATGGGGCCGGGGCGAACAACCTCAGTTCGACCGTGACCAAGACGCTCTCGATCACGGAGGTCAATTCCAGCCCCAGCGTCACCACCACGGCCGGATCCATCGCCTTCGTCGAAGACGCGGGCGCCGTCGCGATCGACGCGAGCATCACCGTCGCCGATGCGGATACGCCCACACTCGCGGGCGCCACGGTCCGCATCTCCACGGGCTTCAGCAGCGGACAGGATGTTCTCTCCTTCACGCCCGGCAGCGGCATCACGGGCAGCTACAACAGCACCACCGGCACGCTCACGCTGAGCGGCGCCGCCACGTCCGCCCAGTACGAGACCGTCCTGGCGACGGTGACGTACAACAACACGAGCAACACGCCCGATACCACGACGCGCACCATCGAGTTCCAGGTGAACGACGGCCAGGGCGTGTCCAACCTCAGCACCATCGCGACACGCAGCGTCACCGTGGCCGGGGCCAATGACGCGCCCAGCATGACGATCGGCTCGGCGCTCGCCTACACCGAGAACGACGCCGCGTCGGTGATCACCGCGGCGGCGGCCACCGTCAGCGACCCGGATTCGTCCGACTTCAACGGCGGCTCGCTCACGGTGAGCTTCACCGCCAACGGCACCACCGCCGACCAGCTGGCGGTGCGCAACGAAGGCACCGGCGCCGGGCAGATCGGCGTGAGCGGCGCCAACATCGCCTATGCCGGCACGACCATCGGCACCTACACCGGCGGCACGAACGGCACCAGCCTGGTGATCAGTTTGAGCGGCAGCGCGGCCACGCCGGCGGCCGTGCAGGCGCTGGTGCGCAACATCACCTTCGCCAACACGTCCGAGAGTCCCTCGACCAGCGCCCGCACGGTGCAATTCACCCTGGTGGATGGCGGCGGCGGCAGCGACGCCGTCTCGGCCACCGCCACGGTCAACGTCACGGGGGTCAACGACGCGCCGGCGCTGGGCGGCGCCGCCGTCGGTGCCCTGGCCTACACCGAGAACGACACGGCCACGGTCCTGGAAAGCGCCCTGACCCTTTCCGACCTGGACAGCACGACGCTCGCGGGCGCCACGGTCACGATCAGCAGCAACTACGCGACCGGCCAGGATGTCCTGGCGTTCGGCGCCGTGGGTGCGATCACGGGCAGCTTCAACGCGGCCACCGGCGTCCTCTCGCTCTCGGGCGCCGACACCCTGGCGAACTACCAGACGGCGCTGCGCAGCGTGACGTACGCCAACACCAGCGAAGACCCTTCCGCCGCCACGCGCACGGTGAGCTTCCAGGTCAACGACGGCGGCGCTGCCGACAACCTGGGCAACACCGTCACGCGCGACGTCAGCGTCACGCCCGTGAACGACGCGCCGGCCATCGTGGCCGGCGGCAGCCTCGCATACACGGAAAACGCTTCGGCCACCGTGGTGAAAAGCACGCTCACGCTGACCGACGCCGAAGGCGACAGCCTCACCGGCGCCACCGCCACGATCTCCGCCAACTACGTGAGCGGGCAGGATGTCCTGTCGTTCACGCCGTCGGGCTCGATCACCGGCAGCTTCGATTCCGGCACCGGGGCGCTCACCCTGTCGGGCACAGGCACCGCCGCCGAATACCAGGCTGCCCTGCGCACGGTCACCTACCTCAACACCAGCGACGATCCGTCCACGGCGGCGCGCACGGTGAGCTTCCAGGCCACCGACAGCCACGGCGACTCCGGCACCGCGGCCACGACCACCGTGAACGTGGCGGCCGTGAACGACGCGCCCGTGAACACCGTCCCGGCCGATACGTCGATCGGTACCGCGTTCTCGAACACCTCGCTTTCCATCTCCGGCGTGTCCATCGCCGACGTCGATGCCGGAAGCGCGACCGTCACGGTCACCCTGTCGGCTGTCAGCGGCGGCCTCACCGTCTCGCTCGCCGGCGGCGCCTCCGTAAGCGCGGGCGCCAACGGCGGTGGCGCCGTCACGCTGAGCGGCACGGTCACGCAGCTCAACGCGGCGCTCGCCACGCTCAGCTACAAGAGCAATGACGGCTTCACCGGCTCGGACACCATCTCGGTAACGACCAACGATGGCGGCAACACCGGCACCGGCGGCGCAAGCAGCGACACCGACAGCTTCCACGTCGGCGTCGTCCCGCAGGTGTTCATCATCGACAACTCCGACGTCACCGACGACGACGCGTCCTCGGGCACCAGCGCCAACCCCTTCAACTCGATCGCCAACTTCAGCAGCCTGGCGGGCGACGGCACGGGCGACTACATCTACCTGAAGCACGGCACAGGCACTTATTCCGAGGCCGACGGCTTCAACCTGGAGAACAACCAGCAACTGTATGGCCAGGGCCAGACGCTGCAGTTCACCAACCCGGTCACGGGCGAGGTCGTCACGATCGGCACCGGCTCGAGCGGGACGACGCCGACGCTCTCGATCACCGCCGCCGGCACCCACGGCATCGACCTCGCGTCGGGCAACACCATCAAGGGCCTGAACGTCGCCACCACCCTGGCCGGCCAGACTGGCATCTCGGACGGCGGCGGCACCGTGGGCACGCTCAGCATCAACGACGTGGACGTGACCGGCACCGGCATGGCGGTGGACATCGACCAGGGCGGCACGCTGAACGTCACCATCGACACCCTGTCATCGAGCGGTTCCTCGCAGCAGGCCGTGCAGCTCGCCGCGAGCGGCGCCACTCTGACAGGCTCTTTCACCGCCACCACGGGCACGATCTCCGGCTCCACGGGCACCGCCTTCCTGGTCGGCGACGGGGCCGGCACCGCCAGCACGGGCGGCACGGCAACGATCTCCTACGGCGGAACCATCGCCACCACCGGGACGGCCCGGGCCGTGGACATCGAGGACCGCGCCGCCGGCGCCGGCACGATCACGCTGTCGGGCAATGTCAGCCACACGTCCGGCAACGCCACCACCATCTTCATCGACGACATCGCGGCGGGCGCCATCACGTTCTCCGGCGCGTCGAACACGCTCAACAGCGGCACGTCGACCGCCCTGCTGGTCACGGACGTCACGGGCGGCGGCGTCACCTTCTCAGGGTCGCTGGACATCGACACCACCAGCGGCACCGGCATCTCGCTGGGCACCAACTCGGTGGCGACGAGCTTCACCGGCTCGGCCATCACCGTGAACACGACGACTGGCAACGGCATCAGCATCGCGTCCAACAGCGGCGCTGTGTCTTTCGCCAACGCCGGCGACGGCCTGGACGTGGTGACCAACGCGGGCGGCACCGGCATCAGCGCGAGCAGCAGCGGCACGCTCACCATCACGGGCACCGGCAACACCATCAGCAGCACGAACGGCGCCGGCCTGTCGGTCAGCAGCACGGCCATCGGCGCCTCCGGCCTGAACTTCGTCAGCATCTCCTCGAGCGGCGCGACCAATGGCATCCTGCTCAGCAGCACGGGCAGCACAGGCGGCCTGACGGTGACGGGCGGCGGCACGGCCAACAGCGGCGGCACGATCTCCGCGACGACAGGCGACGGCATCAGCGTCACCAGCGGCATCATCCAACTGGCCTACATGCTGATCCAGGACGCCGCGGGCCACGGCATCAATGCCAGCAACCTGCTGGGCACCAACACGCTGGCCAGCAGCACCGTCACGGGATTCGATTTCGGTGGCGCCAACGGCCAGGATGGCCTGCACATCGTCAACAGCGGCAACAACACGCTGGGCTCGATGACGGTGAGCAGCAGCACCTTCTCCGCCGGATCGAGCGGCAACGACGCGATCTTCATGGAGGACCAGGGCAGCGGCAACATGACGCTGACGATCAGCAACTCCCTGTTCACGGGCCTCTTCGGCGACGCGGTGCAGGTCAACGGAATCACCGGCGCCACGGGCACCGTGCGGCTCACGATCCAGAACTCCACGTTCCAGAACGCGGTGGCGAGCACCGGCAACGGCGGCATCTCGATGAACCCCTTCGGCAACATCGACTTCATCGCCGACATCAACAACAACACGTTCAACGCGATCATGAACCCGGTGACGACGCTGGGCGCCATCGGGATGACGAACGGGGGTACCGCGGACGCCGAGGTGACGATCCGCAACAACACGATCAACAACATCGCGGGGGGGAGCGGCATCACCATCACGGCCGACGGCGGCACCACGGATCTGCTGATCGACAACAACCACATCGACAACCTCGGTTCGACCACAAAGCCCGCGATCGACGTCAACTTCACCAACTTCATCACGCTGGGCACGGTCGCCACCGGAAACGTGACGGTGTCCAACAACGACATCGGCCAGAGCGGGGCGACCGCGGGCAAGCTGTGGACCAGCGGCGACGGCACGGCCAACGCGGTCCTGCTGCAGGCGCTGAACGGCGCGTCGATGACCGCCGCAGTCACCAACAACGTCGTGGATGCGAACACCACGACCTTCTGGGAAGTCGTGCGCCTGCGCGCCGCGTCCGCTGGCGGGAACCCCGGCGGAACGATCAATGCAACCGTGACGGGAAACAACATCCAGGACACGGAGTCTTCGACGCACGTGGAGTTCGACGCTACCGGCGGCTCGAGTCTCGCAGGCACCCTCACCCTGAACATTTCCGGGAACAACCTCAATGCGGGCGGCGTCCTCCAGCTCAGCGACGGATCGACCGGTGTGCTCAACGTCACCCAGACCAGTTCCGCGGCAGTGTCCTCCGTCAACGGCGGCGCTGCGATGAACGTCATCGGCAGCCCAACGTACGGTGTGGCGCCGCCCCCGTCACCGACCACGCCCTCGCTCCCGCTGCTGGTGCAGGGCGAAGGTTCGGGCGATGCGACATCGCTGACCCAGGACGCGTTCCTGTCCGTTGTCTCGGCCGCCGTACAACGCTGGGCCGCGTCCGGCCTGAGCGCCGCGCAGCTGGACACGCTGTCGCACCTGCAGTTCGGTGTCGTCAGCATGGATGCCGACAACATCGGCGCGGCCGGCACCACCGTCGTGCTGGTGGACGACGACGCGGGCGGGCGGGGCTGGTTCGTCGATGCCACGCCGCTGGACGACAGCGAGTTCGCAGCGCTCACGGCCACCCACCTTTGGGGCGCGACGCAGCCATCGGCCGGCGGCGTGGACCTGCTGACGGCGCTGATGCACGAGATCGGCCACACGCTGGGCTTCAGTGACAGCTACGGCGCGGCCGATGCGGATTCGCTGATGTACGGCTATCTGTCGGTGGGCGAGCGCCGGCTGCCTGACGTTGCCGTGACGCTCGTCGGCACCGCCGATGCGGTCTGGACCAGCGGCTCGGACTTGGTGGGCGCCGGCCCTTGACACGAAAGCACAGCGGCCGGTTCACACCGGCCCGTGCGTCCCCTTCAGGCCGATCCACGCCGCCGCGATGGCCACGTTGAACGGCACGCAGAGCGAACCGGCCGCGTAGAAAAACGTGGCCAGGGTCGCCGCTTCGAGGAACAGTTCCGTCGCGCCGCCCAGCCCGTAGAACGCGAGGCCCCACCACAGCCAGCGCATCATGTAGGTCGGGAGCCAGCGCGCCTGCTCGCGGTTGTGCCGCACCGCCGCGGCCCTTTCGAACATGTCCCCGCTGCCGGCATCCTTGAACAGCCAGCCGAAGAAAAAATAGCGATACAACAAGGAGCAGAAACTGGACTCTTGCACGGCGGCCACCTCTGTACACGGTACGTGTACGAAGTGTTCTTCCGCGCCGCCGGCGCGATTGTAGGAAAGAGCGGACTCGGGCCGTACGGCGCGGCCCCGTCTTGCGCAGGCGCCTCGCGTCAGGCCGGACGCACGGCGTCGATGCCGATCACGCTGGCGTCCTTCGCGCCGTGGCCCGCGGCGATCAGCTGATCCATGCGGGCCGCTATCCCCGGCAGCACGGCCATGGGCCGGTCGCCGCCGGTTTCCAGCATCAGCCGCACGTCCTTGCGCGCCATCGCCAGCTCGAAGCTCGGGGCGAAATTGCCCTTGGCCATGTTGCCGCCGCGCCCGGCCACCATTGCGTTCAGGTCGAGCAGGCCCAGCAGCTTCACGGCGTCCTGCGCCGGCACGGCGCTGGCCTGGGCCAGGGTGAGGATGTCGGCCATGGCGGCGGAGACGCTGATGATCATCGCGTTGCCGAACAGCTTGTTGACGGCCGCGAGGTCCGCCCGCTCGCCCATGTATTCCAGCCGGCCGGTCATCGCGGCGAGTTCGGCCTTCACCGACTCGAACAGCGCCTTCGGCCCGGCGGCCAGCATCGAGCCCTTGGCGTCGCGCGCGGCCGGCGGTCCCATGAACACGGGGCAATGCAGGTATTTCACGCCTTGGGCGTTGAGCCGTTGCGAGCGTTGCGCCGTGAGCACGGGCAGCGTGGTGGTGTGGTCGATGATGACGGCCTCCGCGGCCAGCCCGGGCCGCGCGGCGGCGATCACCTCCTCCACCACCGCGTCGTCCTTCAGCACGATGTGCACGCGGGCCGCGCCGCGCACCGCGTCGGCCGGCGTCGCGGCCGCCTTCACGCCGAACGGCGCGAGCGCGGCCAGCTTGTCCCGCGAACGGTTCCACGCGGTGACGGTGTCGCCGCGTTGGGCTGCACCTTCGGCGAAGGCGGCGCCGAGCAGGCCGGTGCCCAGGAATGCGATGTGTGCCACGTGCTACTCCTTGAAGCGTGCTGCGGCCATGCTATCACCCGGGTGCAGCAGCAGGATCACCGAGAAGCCGCTGGCGAGCAGCAACCAGTCCTGCGGCACATGGAGCAGGAACGCCGCGCTGCCGCCGATCAGCGACCAGAGCACGGGCACCGCCAGCAGTGGGCGAGGCACCGGCGGCGCGCCGAGCAGGAGGATACCGAACGTGAAGATCGTGACCGGGCATGGCGTGATGCCGAACATCGGCAACTCAACCGGGCGAAAGCCGGCCCACAAGCCCAGCACCGGATAGAAAACGGTCGCGTAGGCCACCAGGCTCCAGCCGAGCCACTGCTTCGCGTGGCCGGAAGGCCCGAATCGCAGCGCGTCCCTGAGCGCGGCGCGAAACAGCAAGAGGGCCTGCGCCACGAACAGCGCACCAAACAGGTAGGCCGCCTTGTTGATCGGCGAGAAGTGGATGCCGTGGTACGCGACACCCGTCCACAGCCACATCAGCGCCAGCCCGCCGGCGACCAGGCGGCCCCTGGCCTTCCAGGGCGAGACGATCGCCACGACCATCGCCAGCGCCAGGACGTAAGCCGCTACCTGGGCCGGCCACACGCTTGCGTTGTACCGGGCAAAGACCTCGATGAACTGGGCGTGCGTGAAGGGCAGCATGCGCCGCCGCTTACTGCGGCTCGATCTTCGCGTCCTTGATGGCCTTGGCCCACTTGGCCGTTTCCAGCTTGCTGCGCTGGGCCAGCGCCTCGGGCGTGCCGGGCTCGACGGCGAAGCCGATGGGCGCGAATTTTTCCTGGATGTCCTTGCTTTGCGCCGCGGCATTCACCGCGGCGTTGAGCTTCGCCACGATGTCCGGCGGCGTGCCGGCCGGCGCGAAGACCGCGAAGTAGGCGATCAGCTCGTAGTCCTTCAGCCCCAGCGCCTCGTTGACGGTGGGCAGTTCGGGCACGGCCGGCGAGCGCCTGGTGGACGTCACGGCCAGCCCGCGGACCTTGCCGCCCTTGACCTGCGGCAGCATCACGGCGAAGTCGGCGGTGAACATCATCACCTGCCCGCCGATCAGGTCCGTCATGGCGGCGGGACCGCTCTTGTACGGCACGTTGGTCATCTGGATCCCCGCCATGCCGGCCAGCATTTCGGAGGAGACGAGCTGCGAGGTGCTGGCGCTGGCGAAGGTGACATGGCCCGGCTTGCTCCTGGCCAGGTCCACGAATTCCTTCAGCGTCCTGGCCGGCACGTCGTTGTTGACGCCGACGATCAGCGGCACCGAGCCCATGTAGGCCACCGGCACGAAGGCGGTGTCCTGGTCGTACGGCAGCTTCTTCATCAGGCTCTTGAGCGCCGCGTTGGTGCTGTTGGTCCCGATGAGGATGGTGTAGCCGTCCGGTGCCGCCTTGGCAACGGCGTCGGCGCCGAGCATGCCGTTCACGCCGGGCTTGTTGTCCACGATGATGGTCTGGCCCAGCGTTTCCGACATCTTCGCCGCGAACGCGCGCCCGATCTGGTCGGTGGCGCTGCCCGCGGCGAACGGCACCACCGCCTTGATGGGCTGCTTGCCGGGATAGGGCTGGGCCACGGCCAGCGAAGTGCCGAGCAGGGCGGCGGACAGGGCGGCAATCCAACGGAAAGCTGGGCGCATGCGGGAATCTCCTTGGGGTACTTATATGACAAGTTTAGGGCAGATCGTCCAGGTCGACATCGAGGATGGCGAAGCCCAGCGTCTTGCCATGCGCATCCAGCGCCAGCGAGCGGGTGACGCCGCCGCCGAGCGCATCGTTCATGACGAAATGCACCGCGCCCAGGTGGGGCAGCAGGTAGCGCTGCACCGGCCCGTGCACCACGCCCTGGTAATGCGCCTGCACGCGCTCGGCCGTCAGCACGCGCTCGAGCAGCGGGTAATCCTTCGGGTCGCGCGCGATCACGCTCAGCGTGGCCCGGTTGCCCTTGTCGCCCGAACGGGCCAGCGCGATGTCGCGGATTTTCATCATGCCTCCGACAGGCCACCCTGGGGAGGCATGCGCCCCCGCGGGGGGCAGTGCAGCGGCGCAGCCGCGAACGTGGGGGCCGACATCTCTAGAGCTCCAGGATGCGGCATTCGGTGCGGACGGCCTCGCGCGGGATCAGCGCGGAAGCGGCAGCGACGACCTCGCGCACCGACTGCGTGACGCCGCCACCACCGCCCGGCCCGTTGAGGTAGAGCGCTTCCACCTCCTGGCCGACCAGCTCGGCCTCGGCGCGCGTCGGCGTGCGCAGCGCGAGGCGCACCCGCACTTCGTAGGGCTCGCGGTCCACGCCCAGCGCGGGCCCATGCATCGCATTCACGCCGATCAGTTCGGCGCGGCGTTCCAGGGCATCCAGGTCCAGCCGCTTGAGGCGCTCTTCCAGGATGTCCAGCGCCAGCTGGCCGCGCGCCAGCGCACCGGGCCCGGCATAGGAAATCTGCCCCTCGCCGATGTAGCCGTCGCGGTAGCCGAGCGTCGCCTTCAAATGCGACGGGCGCGGATGGCCCGTGGCGCCTCGCACTCCGACACGGTCCGCTCCGGCTTCGCTCAGGCGCACCGCGGAGAAATCGGCGATCACGTCGGGCTGCAGGTAGCGCGCCGGGTCCTCCAGCTCGTAGAGCAGTTGCGCGGTGCAGGTCAGGCGATCCACGCGGCCGCCCGTGCCGGCCAGCTTGGTGATCACGCAACTGCCGTCCTCCTGCACCTGCGCGAGCGGGAAGCCCACATCGTGCAGCCGGGGTATGTCCACGAACCCCGGGTCCGCGATGTAGCCCCCGCTCACCTGGGCCGCGCATTCGAGCAGGTGCCCGACCACGATGCCCTGGCCCATGCGCTGCCAGTCGTCGGCCTTCCAGCCGAAGTGGTGCATCAAAGGCGCAAGGAAAAGCGCGGGGTCGGCCACGCGGCCCGTCACGACGACATCGGCGCCGGACTGCAGCGCCGGCAGCAGCGCCTCGGCCCCGAGGTAGGCGTTGGCGGAAATCAGCCGGCCATCCAGGCTGCGCACGCTCTCGCCGGAATCGATGAGGGACGCGTCGTGCCCGAGCATCCACGCCAGCACATCGTCGCCGGTGACCACGGCCACGCGAAGGCGCGCCAGCGTCAGCTCGCGCGCCACCTGCACGATGGCCTCACCGGCCGCAAGGGGATTGGCCGCACCCATGTTGGTGATGATCCTGACGCCCTGCCGCACGCAGGCCGGCAGCACCGCGCGCATGCGCTCCCGCAGCAGCGGGTCGTAGCCCAGCTTCGGATCGTTGGCCCGGCGCAACTGAGCCAGCGCGATCGTGCGCTCAGCCAGGCATTCGAACACCAGCGCATCGAGCTCGCCGCGTTCGGCGAGGTCCTGCGCCGGGTCGATCCGGTCACCCGAATAGCCGGCGCCGGCGCCGATGCGGAAGGGTTTCATCCATTGATTATTTCACTTGAATCTGTCGCAATGCCACATAGGATTCAGATGGTGCGGCCTGGAGGCTTCATGAACAGCTTCAAATTCAATTCCGGTCCCGGGTTCGGTGACCTGCGCACGTCCGAGTCCTGGATGGAGATCGGCCTTGCGGTGGCGGCGGCGGCGTTTTCCGTCGCGATCTGGCTGGCGGCCGACCCGCGGCCCGGCGACCAGTTCGAAGGCGCCACGCGCGTCACGTTCCCCACGGTCATCGTCAGCGCGCCCCGCTGAGTTCCCTCGCGGCCGGACAGGCTCAGCCGAGGCGATGCCGGGCGTTTGGCGCGCCCAACCCGCGCCACGTTCCTACAAGAGACGCCGCCAACGGCCCACGCCCGGGCTGCGCAGCCGCCCTATCCTGAATGGACCGGCGCCGGAGAGGTATTTCGGTTCCGCCAATTTCCAACCCATTTTTCCGAGAGGAACGCAATGAACACGATCAAGACCCTGGCCGCCACCACGGTGGCCGCGATGGCCCTGGCGACCCTCACCGGTTGCGCCGGCATGTCGCAACGTGACAAGAGCATCGCCGTCGGCGCGGGCGTCGGCGCGGTAGGTGGCTCCGTCCTCACCGGCGGCAGCGCGCTGGGCACGCTGGGCGGCGCGGCCGTCGGCGGCGTCATCGGCAACGAAGTGAGCAAGGACAAGCGCTGACACGCCATGCCTGACAGGCCGGGGCTGAAAACGCTTTGGCCGTGCGCGCGCGCCGCGATGCAATCCCTGTTGCTCGCGGCGTTCGCTTTTTCCGCGTTCGCCCAGCAAAAAGGGGGCACGCTGCCGCCGGTGACGGTGACGGCGCAGGCCACCGACGCGGTCGAGAAGTCCTACCGCAGGATGATGCGTGGGGTGGACCTGTTCGAACGCCTGCGTCCCGCCATGGCGCCGAATGCGGCGCTGCGCTTCAAGCTGCTGCCACGGCGCCACAACACGGACATCGACCACATCCTGCTGGAGATCGTCGGCTCCAGCTTCGCCTACCCGATCGACGTCAACCCCGACCGCACCTTCACCTTGCCGCGCGATCCGAAAGCGCAGCGCGAAGACGCCATGGTGTCGCCCAACCGCAAGAAAATGACCATGACCTGGCGCACCGACATCCGCACGCCCGGCCTGCCGCCGGACACCCGGCGCCTGGGCGACTTGCGGCTGGAATGCCTGGTGGGCCTCGAGGCCGGGCTGGTGTCCAACAGCAGCCCGCTCTTCGCCGGCATCGCCAACCTGCTCGCCGATCCCAGGGCCTATTGCGAGAAGAAGAACACGCAGTACCTGTTCTTCGCCGACCGGCCGCTGTTTGCCGTCACGCTGGTGGCCGGCGCGCGCCGCGAGACGCTGCCGATCGACATGCTGTATGCGGCGGCCAGCGACGACCCGGGGCTGAAGAACGACCTGCCCTTTTGTGACTGCGAGGTGCTGGTGGACCGCACCTACTTCCTGCCCCTGGGCGACCGCAGCTGGCCCGACGACACCCGCGTCGAATTCGAATACATGGACGACGCGAAATGAAGTCGCTTTCCGCGTGCATGGTCATGGCCGGCGCGCTGGCGGGCTGCGCCGGAATGGGCAGCCTCGGCGCGCGGGACGACGCGCCCGGCTTCATCCACGCGGGCGGCATCACGCCACAAGGCGCTCGTGACGCCATCGCCGCCGGCCGCAGCACCAAGGCCGAAGTCGCGGCCGCGCTGGGCCAGGCCGCCGTCATTCCCTTCGACAGCGGCTATGAGGTGTGGGTGTACCGCTGGCGCGGCGCGCAGCCGACGACGCGCGCCGCCACCGAGCTGGTGGTGCTGTTCGAATCTTCCGGGCTCGTCCGGAAGACGCGGGTGCGCCCCGGCTACGAAGACGAGCGCAAGTAGAAGGTCACCCCTTGCTGGGATTGACCAGGTACTTGGTGCCGGTCGCGCGCCGGCCGTAAACGGCGATCTCCTGCGGCTGCAAGGCCTGGGCCAGCGAAATCTCCTTCGAGTAGTGGCTGGCGAAGGTCGTCTTCAGTTCCGACACCACGCGCTGGCGCAAGGCTTGCGCGGCATGCGGGCCGATGTGCTGCAGGAAGGGGAACAGCAGCCACCCGCCCATGCCCCAGGCCATGCCGAAGTTGCGGTTGAACTCGGTCGGCCGCGTGTCCAGGCCCCCGTAGATGTACACCTGCTTGTGCGTGGTCGAGCCGTAGCGGCTGTATTCGGCGGCCGTGCGGCCGAGCGCGGCCTCCATGCCCGAGAGGATTTGCCCCGCCAGCTTGCCGCCGCCGGTCGCATCGAACGCGAGCGTGGCGCCGGTGGCCACCAATGCCTGCGTCAGGTCTTCCATGAAGGTGGGCGCGGACGCGTCGCACACGTGCGTGGCCCCTTGTGACCTGAGAAGCGCCACCTGGTCGGGCTTGCGCACGATGTTCACCAAGCCGATGCCGTCCTTGATGCAGATCCGGTTGAGTATCTGCCCCAGGTTGGACGCGGCTGCCGTGTGCACCAGGGCCTTGTGCCCTTCACGCTTCATGGTTTCCACCATGCCCAGCGCGGTGAGCGGATTGACGAAGCACGACGCGCCGTCGGCCGGCGTCGTGCCGTCCGGCAGCGCGAGGCATTGGTCCTCCTTGATGCAGCGGTACTGCGAGTACATCGCGCCGCCCAGCGCGGCCACGGTCTTGCCGAGCAACGCCTGCGCGGCCGCCGATTCGCCGGCCGCGACCACGACCCCCGCGCCCTCGTTGCCCACCGGCAGGGACTGGCCCACGCGGCCCGCCATGCCCCTCATGGCCTCCGGGGGAATCCGCATCGTCACCACCGGCTGCGTGGCCGTGCCCGAAAGCCTGGCCGTGGCGATGTCCGCCGCGCCGAACAGCAGGCCGATATCGGAGGGGTTGAGGGGTGACGCTTCGATGCGAACCACGACCTCATCCGCCGCGGGCTGCGGCGTGGGAACCGTGACCAGGGACATCTCGAGTTCGCCTTCCGGCTTAACGAGGGATCGAAGCTGAAGCCCTGCGGAATGTGCCATGGGATTGCTCCTGGAAGTGAATGGCGATTATGGTCCGCGGGGCCCCACCGCGTCGGCGAACTTCGGGTGTGCACCGCCTGGTCCGTCGTGCCGGTGACGATCCACCCGGGAAGGATGGAGGATTTGTCCTACGCCGGGATGGGGCGAAGCGAGATGGGCAAACCCGGCCGTGCCGCCGATGCTGCCTTGATCCCCCACCCCAGGAGAACGCCATGCCCGCCACGCAGAAGCCGCAGAGTGACCCCATGGACGAGCCGGTCGCCGATGACCAGGTGCCGCCCACGCCCGACGAGGACGGCCCGCACGATGTGCCGGACGACAAGGTGATCGAGAAGACCCTGCCCGAGCGCCCGCACGGCGGCCACAGGGAGCGGTGAACTAGGCTGCGGCCCTGTGCAGGCGCACGGCTTGCGTGCGGGCACGCAATTGCCCGCACCCCGCGTCGACGTCCTGCCCTGCCGAGTTGCGCAGCTTGGTCAGCACGCCTTTCGAATGCAGCTCGCGAGCCAATGCAACGGCCTTGTCCCGGCCCGGCCGCCGGAACGGCAGATCGGGCACGGTGTTGTAGGGAATCATGTTGAGCACGGCATACCGGCCCTTGAGCAGGCGAACCAGGCCCTCGACCTCCTCGGCCGTGTCGTTGACGCCCTCCAGCAGCGTCCACTGCACCTGCATCGGGTAGCCCGTGTCGCGCGCGTAGCGGTCCCCCGCCTCCACCAGGTCGGCGGGGGAAATCCGCGGCGCGCGCGGCAGCAGCTCGGCCCGCAGGTCGTCGCGCGTGCTGTGCAGCGACAACGCCAGCGCCGGCTTCACCGGGCCTTGCGGCAGCCGCTGGAAGACGCGCTCGTCGCCCACCGTGGAGAACACCAGGTTCTTGTGCCCGATGTTGCCCGCCGTGCCGAGGAGCTCGATGGCCTCCATCACGTTGCCGAGGTTGTGCGCCGGCTCGCCCATGCCCATGAACACCACCTTCTTCACGGGTCGCAAGGTGCGGGCCAGCGCCACCTGGGCCACGATCTCCGCGCTGCCGATCTGCCGCAACAGGCCGTCCCGGCCCGTCATGCAGAACCTGCAGCCAACCGCGCAGCCGATCTGCGTGGACACGCACAGGCCGTCGCGCGGAAGGAGCACGGATTCGCAGGCCTGGCCGTCGGCGAGTCGAACGAGCAGGCGAACCGAACCGTCTTCGCCGGGGTGCCGCGAGGCGATGCGCGCCAGGCCTTCCAGCCCCGACACGATGTCGGGCAGGGCTTCGCGCAGCTGCCGGGGCAGGAAGTCGTCGATGTCGCGGCGCCCGCTGTCCTGCGGCAACGCCTGCGCCCACAGGCGCAGCACCCGCTGCTCGTGGCTGGGCTTGGCGCCGGCGGCGCGCAGGCGCTCGCGCAGGAAGGGGATGTCGGTCACGGCCCCGAGCTTACCCGGTGGCGCCGCGAACGGCGCACGGCCGGCCCGCTTAGTACCATCCACTTGGATGGTGCTAAGATGGCCCATGCCCCAAGCCAGCCGCACCTCCCTCGTCGCCGGCCCCAGGCCCGCGGACGAGAAAATCACCATCAACCTGGGCTGCGTCGACCTCGGCCAGATCGACCTGCTGGTGCAGGAGGGGTTCTATGCGAACCGCACGGACCTGATCCGCACCGCCATCCGCAACCAGCTGTCGGCGCATGGGGACGCGCTGCGCCAGGCCGTCTCGCGCAAGACGCTGGTGCTGGGCATCCAGCACTTCAGCAAATCCGACCTGGAGGCCGTGCGCAAGTCCGGCGCGAAGCTGCAGGTGCGCGTGCTGGGGCTGGCCTCCATCGCGCCGGACGTCACGCCCGCGCTCGCACTGGCCAGCATCGAATCCATCACCGTACTGGGCACCCTTCATGCGAGCCCTTCCGTCAAGGCCGCGCTCCTCAAGCGTACGCGGTAGACCCCACACCCACCAGAGCAGTATGACCCCCCTCTTTCAGCGCCTCATGCGCAACGCCACCGAGCTCACCCGCCGTGGCAACCTCAAGGCGGCCACGGCCGCGATCCAGTCCGCCCTGCGCGGCGACGCCGGCACCCGTCCCGATCCTGAAGCGCGGCAGGCGCCGGACACGATCGACGTCGCCGCGCGCGAGGTCGCGCCGGACGCGGGTCAAACCCGGGCGGCGCAACCCCCGTTTTCGCAACCTCGGCCCACGGAGCCGACAGCGCCGCGCGAGGCACCAGCAGTGCCACCGATGGGGCGCTTCATCCCGGGCAACTACGCCGGCACCGGCGCGTCGCTGGATTACAGGCTGTACATTCCTCCCGCCGCGGGCGAACGCCCGCTGCCGCTGTTCGTGATGCTGCACGGATGCACCCAGGATGCGGACGACTTCGCGGCCGGCACCGCCATGAACGAGCTGGCGCGGGCGCACGGCTTTTTCGTGCTCTATCCGCAGCAGTCGCAGCAGTCCAATCCGCAGCGCTGCTGGAACTGGTTCAAGCACAGCCACCAGGCGCGCGGCCGGGGCGAACCCGCGGTGCTCGCGGGCATGACGCGAGAGATCATGGCGGCCCAAGCGATAGACCCCGCACGCGTGTACGTGGCCGGCCTGTCGGCGGGAGGCGCCATGGCCGCCATCCTCGGCGATGCCTATCCGGACCTGTATGCCGCCGTCGGCGTTCATTCGGGGCTGGCCACCGGTGCGGCGAAGGACCTGCCTTCCGCCTTCGGCGCGATGAAGAGCGGCCCGCAGATCGTGGTGCCCGCCACGGCCAGCGGCATCCCCACCATCGTGTTCCACGGCGACGCGGACAGCACGGTGCACCCCGGCAACGGCGGCCATGTGATCGCGGCCAGCGTCCACAAGGACGCGCAGGTGAGCATCGAGCAAGGCGTGGCCGCCGGCGGTCGGCGCTACACCCGCGAGCTGCATCGCGCCGCGGGAGGCGGCCCCGTCATGGCCGAACACTGGATCGTGCACGGCGCGCGGCACGCCTGGTCCGGCGGAAGCGCCAAGGGAACCTACACCGACCCGCTCGGCCCCGATGCCAGCGCCGAGATGGTGCGGTTCTTCCTGGCGCGTGCGCGCACCGCCCCGCACTGAACCCCTCGAGCCCGGATGACGCCCGCGTCAGTTCGCGCGCGCTCGCGCAGGCGCGGCGGCCAGGCCAAGTTCGACCTCGATGGGCACTCGCGGATAGTGGAAACCCACGGGGCCTTCGGGGAGCGAGTTCACGTACTGGTGCACCAGTTCGTCGGTGCTGCCGCGCATCTGTTCGGGCGAACCCTCGGCAACCACCTTGCCATCGGCCAGCAGGATCACATGGTCCGCGATCCCGAAGGTTTCCTCGATTTCGTGCGACACGAAAAAGCTGGTCAACCCCATCGAGTCGTTGAGCTGGCGGATCAACCGCGCCACCGTGTGAAGCGAGATCGGATCGAGGCCGGAGAAAGGCTCGTCGTACAGGGTCAGGTCCGGGTCCAGGGCGATGGCCCGCGCCAATGCGACGCGCCGCGTCATGCCGCCGGACAGCGAGCTGGGCATCAGGTCGCGTGCGCCGCGCAAGCCGACCGCGTGGAGCTTCATGAGCACGATGTCGCGAATCAGGGCTTCCGGCAGGCCGGTATGTTCGCGCAGCGGGAACGCCACGTTGTCGAAGACACTGATGTCGGCGAAGAGGGCCCCGAACTGGAACATCATGCCCATGCGGCGCCGCATCGCGTAGAGCTGCTTCGCATCCATGCGGGTCACGTCCTCGCCCTCGAACAGCACTTCGCCGGACTGAGCCCGGACCTGGCCCCCGATCACGCGCAGCAGGGTCGTCTTGCCCGAACCCATCGGCCCGATCAGCGCCGTGACCTTGCCCTGCGGGACGCTGAGCGAAACATCGTGCAGGATGACGCGCTCCCCGTACCCGAAGGTCACGTGACGCAATTCGACGATCGGTGAGGTGGAGCTGTACGCCATGATTGCGCGCGCCGTATGGCCCGCGGCCCTGATCATAAGGCGCTCGCGGACGGCCGCCCCAGCGCGCCGGCCAGCGGTATGCCGGGCTCCGCGGACCCTGGCGCAGCTGCACAACTGGTATCGGGAAACCTGATCCCGATCAGTACGCGGCGCGGACCGCGATGTACAAATAGATCGTGACCGTGCCATCCAAGGAGGTTTCGCATGGAACGAAAGTTGCATTTTCTGGAGTCGTTCAGCGCCAAGGGTAGCGACGGCGCCCCGTACAAGGTGCTGGTCTATGAGCACATGGCGCGCGACGAGTCGGTGGCCGACGGCACCGACCATTGGGAATCCACGGGCGAGCTCGAATACCGGCTGGGCGGCGGCGAACGGCTGGAGGTGCACAAGGACGGCTCCATGCGCGTTGCCCGCTCCGGCGTCCAGCTCTACCGCGCCGAGGCCGGGCACACGCTTCACTGACGCGGGCCGAACGCCTATCATCGGCGGCTTCCCCCAAGGAGCAGCCAGATGCAAGAGCCGGTCCTCGAGGTCGATTACCTGGTCATGGGCGCCGGCGCGGCCGGCATGGCGTTCGCGGATTCGCTCGTCACCGAGTCGAACGCCACGATGGCCATCGTGGACACCCAGCATCGCCCGGGCGGCCACTGGAACCGCGCCTACCCCTTCGTGCGGCTGCACCAGCCCTCCGCGTTCTACGGCGTCAACTCGCGCGCGCTCGGCTCGGGCAAGGTGGACGTGGCCGGGCTGAACAAGGGCTACTACGAGCTGGCTTCGGGCTCGGAAGTCGCCAGCTATTTCGACCAGGTGATGCGCCGGCAATTCCTGCCGTCGGGCCGCGTTCACTACTTCCCGATGAGCAGGGCCAACGAAGACGGCCTCGTCACCTCCCTGGTGTCGGGCCGGCAGCGCCGGGTGAAGGCGCGCAAGGTCGTCGACGCCAGCTATTCCCACACCACCGTGCCGTCGATGCGGCCGCCGCCCTTCCCCGTCGCGCCCGGCATCACCTGCGTGCCGGTGAACGAGCTGCCGCGCGTTGCCGGCACCGGCAGCGGCTACGTCGTGATCGGCGCGGGCAAGACGGGGATGGACGCCTGCCTGTGGCTGCTGGAGAACGGGGCCGACCCGGACAGCATCCGCTGGGTCATGCCGCGCGACTACTGGTGGATCAACCGCGCCACCTACCAGCCCGGCGCGGAGCACTTCGAGCGCGTCGTGGAAAGCATCGCCAACGGCGTCGAGGCGCTGGGCAGCGCGGAATCGGTGGACGATGTGTTCGCGCGGCTCGAGGCGTTCGGCGAATTCCGGCGCATCGACCCGGCGGTCAAGCCCACCGGCTTCCACGGCGGGTTCGTGAGCGACGCGGAGCTGGCGCTGCTGCGCGGCATCCGCAGCATCGTGCGCCTGGGCCGCGTCACGCGCATCGATTCCGGCGAGATCGTGCTGGAGCGCGGCACCATGCCCACCGGCCGCGACATCCTGCACATCGATTGCTCCGCCGCGGGGATCCCGCCGAAGCCGTCGCGGCCCGTCTTCGAGGGAAACCGGATCACGCTGCAGTGGATACGCCTGGCGCAGCCGACGTTCAGCTGGTCGATGATCGGGCACGTCGAGGCCGCGTACGGCGACGAGGCGCAGAAGAACCGCATCTGCAACCCGATTTCGCCGCCGCACGAGGCGAAGGACTGGATCCGCATGATGGGCACCGAACTGGGCAACCAGCTGGTCTGGTCCAAGGACGCCGACATCCGCGACTGGCAATTCAAGTCACGGCTCGACCCGTTCACCCAGCGCATCCGCACCATCCAGCCGGCGCAGGCGGGCGCCATGGCGCACCTGCAGCGTTACGGCAAGTACGCGGGCGCCGCCGCCCGGAACGTGCCGCAGCTGCTGGGCGCCTGAACGGCGGGCGCGGGGCGCTCAAGCCACCGCCCTGCCCCACGTTCTCGTTGGGGTGCATGAGGATGTAACGCAGCTCATCGATTCGGGCGGAGCGCCGGGGGCGGCGGGGATGTGTGGCGTGGACCCTGGTGGCCGGCTGTGCGTATGACCCGTACACCCGCCGGCCCCCGCGGCCCCACGTGGCGCCGACCCCGGCCTGCGTCGTGCCGAACACTGTCGTGATCGCTCTTGCTCACCCGACTTGCACGCTGTTGCCCCCGGCAGCGGTGTGCGCTGCCACTATCGCGCGTCGCAACATCAACTGGAGAGGAAAACACCATGGAAATGAACACCAGGACCCCTACCGGCGCGCTCGCCGCCCTCGGCGGGCTCGCCGTGGGCGCATTGCTGCTGTCGAACAGGCTCAAGGTCGGCACGGGCGATGTTCCCGCGCTCGCGGTCCACCGGACCGTGGACGTACAGGTTCCCCTCGGCAAGACCCTCACCACCGCGGCGGCGCTGGCGGCGGGCGCGCTGCTGGCGTCGAAGCTGATGCAAAGGGTCCGCGTCTCGAGCGCCACCTCGTCGTTGCGGGCAAGCATCGACCTCGACGTGCCCCTGAGCACGGCCTACAACCAGTGGACCCGGTTCGAGGAATTCCCGCGATTCATGGCGAGCGTGGAGGAGGTGCGGCAGCTCGACGACACGCACCTGCACTGGCGCGCCAGCGTGGCCGGCAAGACCAGGGAGTGGGACGCGGAGATCACCCGGCAGATCCCCGACCGGTGCATCGCCTGGCGCAGCACCGACGGCGTCAGGAACGCCGGTGTCGTCACGTTCGACAGGATCGGCGAAAACCGCACGCGCGTGCGGCTGCAGATGGATTACGACCCGCAGACGACCGGCGAGCAGATCGGGGACGCCATGGGCGGCGTCAGGTTCACGGCCAAGGGCAACCTGAAGCGGTTCAAGGAACTGGTCGAGCGGCGCGGCGTGGAAACGGGTGTGTGGCGCGGCACGGTGGCGCAGCACTGAACCGGGGAGACGCGATGACGAACGAGCCCGATGCGCGCGTCCTGTTCAATCCCTTCGTGCTGTGGACCGACCTGGGGATGCGCGCGGCCGAGGCCGCGGTGGCCTCCACCCAGAACATGACCGAAGGCGCCGATCGGTTGGCGCGCGCCGTTGCCGGCGCCGAAGCGGCCGCAACCGGGGAGCCCACGCCGGCTGGCGACGGCGACGCGAATGCCTGGATGACCGGCGGCCTGGACGGCCTCGCCAGCATGCAGCGCCTGGTGTGGGACCTGACGACCCACAACTGGATGCAGTGGATGTCGGCGGTCGGCAATTTCATGTCCGCGGGCGCCGGCGTCGGGCTCGCACGCAAGTCGGCCGGCCAGGACAACCCTCCGGCCACCGTGCGCGGCAAGATGGAGCACGCACTGGCGTCGCCGGAACCGAAGCCGCGCCGCAAGCCCGCCGCGGCCAAGCGGCGCGCGTCGCACAAGCGCTAACCCTGTATTGCCAGCGCCCGGCAGCGCGCCTCGTCCAGCGCGTGGCCGCAGGCATGGAAGCCCTGCGCCGCAGCGGCGAAGCCCTCGCGCGCCGCCGTGCGCTCGCCCACCGCCAGCGCGACGTGTGCCCGCGCCTCGTGCAGTGAGGCGTACCACGCGGGCAGCTTCATGACCACGTTGGCCAGGTAATCGGATTGCCGCTCGTGGCTGGCGGCCAGGTCCATCTCGTGCGCCCTCGCGGCCGCGATGGTGGCGGGAATCGCGAAAGTGATGCGGCAGCCGGGGCAGGTCTCCAGCGGGCCACGCACGGCGGCCTCGGCCTCCTCCAGCACTCCCAGCGCGGCGTCCGGCTTGGACGCGAGGGCAATGCGCGTGCCGTAGATCCGGTCCAGCAGGTGGAAGCCGACGTCGGACTGGCGCGCGACGTCCAGCGCTTCATCCAGCAGTCCGCGCGCCTGGTCCGGCCGGCCGCGGTACAGCGCCAGCTCCGCGCGGCGCTGCAGCGACAGCGCCTCGCCCGTCGCCCCGCCGATGGCGCGGTGCATGCGCCCGCCGGCGAGCAGGTCCTGTTCGGCCGCGTCGAGCTGGCCGCTGAGGAGGCGCGCCTCGCCCCGCAGCGTCACGGCGAAGGCATGGCCGCGCGCCGCGCCCAACCGCTGCGCCTCCACCGCCAGCGAATCGGCGAACGCGATCACGTCGGCATAGGGCCGTGATCCGTAGAGGAAGCGCTGCGTGATGCACAGGTGGCCGTCGAACACGCGCGTGGCCAGGTGCGGCAGGTGGCTGGTCTCCTTCAGGTCGGCCCACACGCTGCCGTGCAGGTCGCCGCGCGCATGCGCGGCCGCCGCCTGCGCCCAGGACGCGATCACCAGCGTGCCTTCGTCGCCGGTTTCCAGCGCGATGCGCCGCACCTCGGCCGAGCGGCGCGTGCCTTCCGCCGGATCACCGAAACCCAGCGCCGCCGCGCCGCTGTACGCCAGCGCCTCGGCCAGCCGGCCCGCGACGGTCGTCGGGTGCACGTCCTGGAGGTACTTCAGCGCGCCCGGCGGGTCGCTCATCTTCACCTGCGCGAGCGCGCGCTTGGCCCGCAGCTCGTGGGCCAGTTCCTGCGCAGCGACGTCGGCGGCGGCGTCATAGGCGGCCAGCGTGCCCGGCCGGCCGAGCGCATCCATCGACTCCGCGCGCAGCGCCAGCGCGTCCGGGTGCACAGCCCGGTGCGCGAGCAGCGGGTCGACGTGGCGCAACACGTCCTCGTAGGCGCCAAGCCGGAACGCCTGGTGGGCCGCGGCGAGCGAGCAGGGTAACGCCCTGTCGATGTCACCCGCGGCCAGCCAGTGCTGGCCGACCAGCCCCGGCGCGGCGCCGGCCCGCGCCAGCCGCGCTGCCACGTCACGATGCAAAGCCACGCGCCGGTGTGGCGGAATCCCCTCCGCCAGTGCCTGCCGCACCAGCGCATGGCGAAAGCGGTAGCGGGCGTCCGCGACCACCAGCACGCCCGCGGCCAGCGCGCGGTCGAGCCGGGCCAGCGCGTCGTGTCCTTCATCGGCGGCCAGCGCGATGGCCGTGTCGACATCGAACTCCTGGGCCGAGAGCGCCAGCCGGCGCAGCGCTTCCATCGACCCTTCGTCCACATCGCACAGGCGCTCGGCCAGCGCCGCCGACACGCTCCGGGGCAAGGCCGTGGCGGCGTCACCGGACGAGGTGGAAACGCGGGCGAGTTCCACCACGGCAAAGGGCAGGCCCTCGGCCCGCTGCGCGATGGCCGCAGCAACCTCGGGCGAGAGCGGCGCGTCGCCCGCGCGGACGGCGAGCATGGCCGCCTCTTCGGCGATCAAGGGCCCGAGCTCGATCGCTTCCAGCTGGCCTGAGCGCAGCATGCGCGAGACATGCCGCTCCAGCAGGGCCGGCAGCGCGGGCCGGCAGGCGAACAGCACGAACACAGGCGGGCCGCTCGCCGCCAGCTGCACCAGGGCCTCGGCGCTCGCGTCGTCGGCCGAATGGGCGTCGTCCACGATCACCAGCACCGGCTTGGCCGCTGCCGTCGCCAGCAGCAGGCGGCGCAGCGCGCCCACCATCTGGTGGCGCCCGAGCGGCAGCGCCAGCGGCTGCGCACTGCCGGTGGCGCTGATGGCGGCCAGCACCGTGCGCGCGTGCGGGCCAATGGCCTGCTCCACATCCGGCGAGTCGCGCAACAACGGCTCCACGAGGTCGGCCGCGATGCCGTAGGGCCGGGTCCAGTCGCTCGCCTGCAGCGAGCGCACCTGCCAGCCGAGGCCGCGCGCTTCCTCGGCCACGCGCCGGCAGAACGCGGTCTTGCCCATGCCGGCCGGCGCGCGCACCACCGCGCCGCCCCGCTGCCCCGCGAGGCCCGCACGAAGCAGCGTGAGCACGCGCACCAGCTCCAGCGCGCGCCCGACGAAGCGCGGCGCGGCGCCTTCCATCCCCGCGACGCATTCGCGGTACAGCGCTTCGGCCTGCGGGCCGGGACGCAGGCCCATCCCCTGCTGCAGGTGGTCTCGCAGGTGCCCGTACCAGCGCAACGCGGAAGAACGGCGGCCCGCGGCGAGCTCCTCACGCATGAGCTGCACGTGGGCGGCCTCGTCGGTGGGATCTTCCCGGACCAGCCGCTCCAGGTCGCCGGCCTGTCGCAGCAGGCGCAGGTACTTGTCGCGCAGGCGCTGCCGCGGCGCCTCCGTCCAGGCTTCATAGCGCGCATCGGGCAACAAGTCGCCACCGTAGAGTTGCGCCGCGGCCTTGCATGCCGGCGCGCTGCCGCTGTCGAGGGCTTCGTCGGCGGCCCTTTCGAAGCGTTGCACGTCGCAGTCCACCTCGCGGTCGGGCAACAGGAACACCTGGCCGCCGCGCAGCACCAGCGCGTCCGGCTCGCCCACGAACTGGCGGGCATGGTGCGCCGCCTTGCGCAGGTTGGCGCTGCCGGCGTCGGGGTCGAGGTGCGGCCACAGCGCTTCGACCACCTGCTCGTTCATCAGGCTGTGCTGGGGCTGCAGGCTCAGCAATTGCAGCAGCTCGGCCGCGCGGCGGGTGGGCTGCGCATGGACCGTGGCGCCTGCGACGCTGACGCCGAACTGCCCGAGCAGCCGGATCGACACGGGGGCTGGTGGGTGAACCGGTGGCAACGACATCGCGATTCATTCTCCCGGGAACGTTTCAGGAACGCCCGCGGTGGAACATGTCCATCACGGGCGCTGAAGGTGCCTGAGTATGCCGCCTATCGGTTCAACCGGGTGCAACGACAGGCGGCCCGACGCGAGCACCCGTTGACCCAACAGGAGAAGCAAATGCACATGGCCAAGGATGACGTGGACGTCAAGATGCAGATCCCGGGCGCCGTGATCCGCCAGCGGCTGGATTTCGGCGACGCAACCGGCTTCGGCAGGATCAGCGGCGAGTACTTCAGCCTCTCGGCCGGCGTCGACACGACGCCGCTGTTCGTGGGGCTGCAAGGCAACTCGTGCCAGTGCCCGCACTGGGGGTATGTCCTGCAGGGCCAAATCACCACGACCGATGAGCGCGGCGCGCAGGAGACGGTCAAGGCCAACGACCTCTTCTATTGGCCGCCCGGCCACAACGTCAAGGTCGACGCCGACGCGGAGATCGTGATGTTCAGCCCCCAGCACGAGCACAGCCACGTGATCGACCACATGCGCGAGATGGTGAAAGCCTGACCGTCCCTCTTGTCCAACAAGGAGTATCACATGAACCCGAACAAGGCCCTCTGGGAAAAAGGCGACTTCACCCGCATCGCGGAGAGCATGCGCGAAAACGGCGAAGACCTGGTGCGGCAGGCCGGCATCACGCCCGGGATGAAAGTGCTGGACCTCGGCTGCGGCGACGGCACCACCGCGCTGCCGGCGGCGAAGCTGGGCGCCAACGTGCTCGGCGTGGACATCGCGAGCAACCTCGTCGCGGCGGGCAACCGGCGCGCGGCGCAGGCCGGCCTGTCGGCAACCTGCCGCATCCTGGAGGGCGACGCCTGTGACCTGGGCGGCATCGAGAACAAGAGTTTCGACCTCGTCATCAGCATCTTCGGCGCCATGTTCGCGCCCAGGCCGTTCGATGTGGCCCGGGAGATGGTGCGCGTGACCCGGCCGGGCGGCCGCATCATCATGGGCAACTGGATTCCCAACGACCCGACGCTGGTCGCGCAGATCCTGAAGATCAGCTCGTCCTACTCGCCGCCGCCGCCCGAGGGCTTCGTCAGCCCGATGACCTGGGGCTCGACGCCCCACATCCTCGAACGCTTCGGCGCGGCGGGCATCGCGTCGGAGGCGATCAGCTGGGAGCGCGACAGCTACGTGTTCGACTTCAAGGGCTCGTCCGCCGAGTTCGTGGACACGTTCCGCCAGTACTACGGGCCCACCATGAACGCCTTCGAAGCGGCGGCGAAGGAAGGGCGCGCGGGGGCGTTGCGCGACGAGCTCGTGGCCCTGTTCCAGGGCCAGAACCAGAGCCAGTACCCCAACACCTGCCTGATCCCCGCCACTTTCCTGCGGGTGACGGTGGACGTGGGTTGATTCCCCACGCGAGAAAGGAAAGCAGCGCGCTGCGCGTGCGGGCACCCAATATGTAGGACGGCAACTGATTCTGCGCGTATGCCCCCCACGGCGGGGGCCGCCGGGCCTAAATTCAGGATGTCGCGATCCGCTATTTTTGGGGGCCGTACGATGACATTCCTGCTCGCGCCCGATGCGATCAGCAGATTCTGGGAGGACGGCTTCATCGTCCTCCCCCGCATCTGCCCCGGTTCGGAACTCGATTGGCTCTGCAATGTGTACGACCGGCTGTTTGCCCAGCGGGCGGGCTGGAACAAGGGAGACTTTTTCGATTTCGCCGGTCCGGACACGCCGGAGCACGAACCCGTGCTCCCCCAGTTGCTGGAACCGTCGCAATACGAACCTTCGTTGAAGAACATGGTCCTTCGCGCCAATGCGCACGCCATCGCAAGGCAACTCCTCGGGCCATCGGCGAAACTCGTGTTCGAGCACGCCATGCTGAAGCCGGCCAGGATCGGCGCGGCGACCCCCTGGCACCAGGACGCGGCTTTCTTCCCGGCCTTTACCGACTACGAGTCGATCGCTGTCTGGGTGCCTCTGCAACCGGTCGATGCCTCGAACGGGTGCCTGCAGTTCATGCCCGGCAGTCACAAGTCGGGCGTGCTGCCGCACCGGCGCATCAACGACGATCCTCGCGTGCACGGCCTGGAACTGTGCGAAACCTGCATCGGCGAGCCTGTCTCTTGCCCGCTGCCGGCGGGCGCGGCGACGGTGCACCATTGCCGAACCCTCCATCACGCCGGCCCCAACGTCACGGAAGGACCGCGCCGCGCCTATGTGTTTGGCTTCGGCGTTCGCTCGCCGAAGTTCAGGGTGCGTACTGAATTCCCGTGGAACGCGGCGCGCACGAGCGCACGGGACTTGAGGGCCGATGCTGCGCAGGGCCGGGTGCAACAGTACTTGAGGCACCTGCGGCAGGTCGTGAAGAAGGCAGTGCTCGGCTAGCCTACCGGGGCTGACGGTCCGCCAGCTGCGCGCGCAGCCGCTCCTCCTGCTCGCGCAGCTCAGGGCTGAGCGCCTCGCCGAAGTCCTCGGCCTCGAAGATCTGGCGGACCTCGATCTCCGAATCGCCCGGCATCGGGTTGGGACAGCGCTTGACCCACTCGATCGCCTCCTGCAGTGAAGCGCACTGCCAGATCCAGAAGCCCGCCACCAGCTCCTTGGTCTCGGCGAACGGCCCGTCGATCACGGTGCGGCTCTTGCCCGAGAAGCGCACGCGCGCGCCCTTGGAGCTCGGCTGCAGGCCCTCGCCGGCCTGCATGACGCCCGCCTTGACGAGCTCCTCGTTGAATCTGCCCATCTCGGCGAACATCTCCTCGCTGGGCAGGATGCCCGCTTCGCTGTCGGCCGTGGCCTTGACCAGAATCATGAATCGCATATCGGTCTCCTTGGGGTGGTTGGGGAGCACCCGTGCTCCTCCTGACCCTACGACGAACGGGCGGGCGCCATTTTGACATCCTGCACGGTCAATTGCTGACATTGTGGTATCGCTCGACCTGGCACTCGTAAGAGGCTTCGTTCGCGTAACACGGCGATGAAACATCCGGCGCGCGCGCAACGCCTGAGCATCCCGCCAGCAGGAGAATGAAGGCAATGAGGGACGGCTTGGCCATGTTCAATCCTGGAAACGCGGTGGGAACGCAACGATAAGCCACTTTGGCGCGATGCGCTGGCGTGCAGCGATCCGTTGACCCCCGTCAAAGCCGCCCCGCCCGGCGGAACCAGAATGGTTCGAGCCCTCGCCCCCTGTCGGCGAGCCAGGAGGCGAATCATGGACGACGAACTCAAGCGCAAGATCCTGCAGCTGCTGGACGAGCACCGGATCATGACCGTGGCCACGCTGCGGCCCGACGGCTGGCCGCAGGCAACGACCGTCGGCTACGTCAACGAAGGACTGACGCTCTATTTTCTTTGCGGGCTGGAGAGCCAGAAGGCGAAGAACCTGGCGCGGGATGACCGGCTGTCGCTGACGATCGACCGCGACACGCCGGACGTGATGGCGATCACCGGCCTGTCGATGGCGGCGCGTGCGCAGCCGGTGACGGACCGGGCCGAAGCCGAGAAGGTGCTGCGCATGCTTCCGCTGAAATACAAGGATTCACCGCCCGTGCCCCTGAAGATGCCGGGCCCGGACGAGGTGCGGCTGTTCCGCGTGACACCGGCGGTGATTTCGGTGCTGGATTACTCGAAGGGGTTTGCGCACACGGATCTGGTCAGCTGTTGAGAGCGCGTCGCCCGGCGTTCCCCCGAAACATCCTCGCCAGCATCCGCAGCAACCCGACGAACGCGGCCGACCATGCCGCGAATGCCACCGCGAGGAACATCGGCGCGACGAACCCCAGGAAATCGAGCTGCAGGGCGCGCGCCATTTCATGCGTCGCCGCGGAATACATGCCCAGGGGGAACACCGCGCCCCAGTACAGCGGGTCGTAGCGCAGCGGGAAGCGCTTGTACACGTAGCGCCAGACCGCGAGCACGAGCAGCATCGGGATCCACCACGTGCCGGTGGCCCAGTACAGCACGGTGAAACCCTTGAGGAAGGGCAACAGCGCCTGCAGGAACGGCGCGTCCGGCGCGTTGACGATCAGCAGCGAGCCGGCCAGCGTGGAGATGGCCATCGCGCCCATGTTGATCCAGTAGGGCGGCGCGAGGTCGCTGGGCGCGAAACGGAAGAACGTGTAGCGGTAGAAGATCAGCGACATCATCCAGCTGTAGAGCATGCCGCCCCACAGCCACATCGACAACGCGAAGAAGTTCAGCTCCAGCCGCCACGGCTGCGGCGCGCGCGCGGCCAGCAGCGCGCCGAGCACCGCGAGCGACTGCGTCGCCACCACCGCCAGCAGCCAGCCGCCGTTGATGCCGCGGTCCAGCGGGGGCTTGTCCTCCTTGATCGTCAGCGCCGCGAAAATGGCATAGGTCAGCAGCACCCACAACACCGCGGCCAGCGCGCCCAGCAGCGGCGCCAGCGGCAGGTCGGGCCGGAAGATCGAGAACTGGCTGCCCAGCACCGCGGTGCCCGCCACCGTGGTGAAGAACCCGGGCCCGCGCAGGTGATCGCTCAGGTCGTCGAGCACGCGGCGCGGATGGCGGGCCAGCCGCAGCAGGCTCAATGCCCACAACGCCAGCCACATGCCGATGTTCAGGGCGAACAGGCCGCCTGCGATGCGGTCCAGCCCGTGCAGCCGCGCGCCCAGCGACACGATGCCCGTCGCCATGACCATGGCGAAGGAGGCCGGCGACAGCCCGGCGAGGCCCCGAGAAGCTTGCGTGGGCTCAGCGGGCATCGGGGGAGGAACTGGGTGGTTCATGGGGCGTCGGACCGCCGCCATGCGTCGGTCCGAAGCACATTCTCCCCGATACCGCCGGGCCACCCGCCTTGGGGCAGCTTCACCCCTTGCTGCGCAGTTCCCTCGATGGGGCGAACACAGTCTTCGGGTCCGGCCGGTCCGGCAGTTCGGGGAAATCCTCGCGGGAGCGACCGGTCCGGATTCGCTCGACGATCACTTCTCGCTTCCGAACACGCCGTGGTAGGACTGGCGCAACTCCCGCTTCAGCAACTTGCCTGACGGGTTCTTGGGCAGGCTCTGCGCGAACACCACGCTCTTCGGCGCCTTGAACCCCGCCATGTGGCGGTTGCAGTGGTCGAAGACTTCCTGCTGCGTCAGCGACTGCCCCGCCTTCACCACGATCACCGCCGTCACCGCCTCCACCCACTTGGGGTGCGGCACGCCGATGACGGCCACTTCGCTCACGGCGGGCAGCCGGTAGATCATTTCCTCCACCTCGCGGCTGGCCACGTTCTCGCCGCCGCTCTTGATCATGTCCTTCTTGCGGTCCACCACCGTGATGAAGCCCTCTTCGTCGATGGTGGCCAGGTCGCCGGAATGGAACCAGCCGCCCGCGAAGGCGGCCTTCGTCCGTTCGTCGTCGTGGAAATAGCCGAGCATCAGGTGCGGGCTGCGGTGCACGATCTCGCCCACCTCGCCGCTGCCCGGCTTCACGTCGCGCAAATCGTCGTCCACCACCCGCGTCTCCACGTTCAGCACGGCGCGCCCGCACGAGCCGGGCTTGCGCAGCTGGTCGTCGGGGCCGAGCATGGTGGCCAGCGGCGCAATCTCGGTCTGGCCGTACAGGTTCCAGAAGCCGACGCCCGGCAGCCGTCGCGCCAGTTCCTTCAACACCTCCACCGGCATGATCGACGCGCCGTAGTAGCCCTTGCGCAGCGTGGAGAGGTCGGTGTCGTCGAACAGCGGCGAGCGCAGCAGCGCGATCCACACCGTCGGCGGCGCGAAGAAGCTGGTGATGCCGTGCTTCGCGATCAGCGGCAGCAGGTTGTCCGGGGTGGGCTTGGCCGTGACGATGCTCGTCGCGCCGACGTAGATGGCCGGGCCGAGGAAGACGTCGAGCTGCGCGCAGTGGTACAGCGGCAGCGCATGCAGCATCACGTCGCCATGCGCGATGCTCGCGTCCACGGCGCAGCTGGCGTACTGCCAGATCACGGCGTCGTGCGTCAGCATCGCGCCCTTGGGGCTGGATTCGGTGCCGCTGGTGTAGACGATCTGGGCCAGGTCGGTGCCGGCGAGTTGCGGCGTTTCGGGCGCCGCGTCCCGCGTCGCCGCGAGTTCGTCGAACGAGGTCATGCCCGCCACCGGCTGCGACGGGTCTTCCGAAGGCAGCCAGATGAACTGCCTGACGGCCGTGTCCATCGCCGCCGCGGCGCGGGCCGTCTCGGCCAGGCTCGAATCCGTGGCGAGCGTTTGCGCGCCGGCGTGCTTGAGGATGTACGCGACCTCTTCGGCCCTGAGCATGAAGTTGATCGGCACCAGCACCGCGCCGAGGCGCGCCAGTGCAAACCTCAGCGCCGCGAAGCCGTGCGAGTTGCGGGCCAGCACCGCCACGCGGCTGGCGTGGCCGACGCCCATGTGCGACAGGCCTGCCGCCACGCGCTCCACGACGGCGTCGAACTCGGCGAATGTCCAGCGCGTGCCGCCGCAGACCAGCCCCATCTTCCCGGGGTAGCGCTTGGCGGTGCGGTGCAGCAGGTCGGCGATCGTCTGCCGGCGGATGGCGGGGTGCATGGCTTCTCCAGTGATGTTTCGTCCGCATCGTAAGCCAAGCCGCGGATCGCGCGGCAGCGGCTGAACACCCGGGCCGCGGCGACCCGGGGCACGATGTCGGGCTTGCCCGGTGGCCAGGTCGAGCCCCGGCAAGCCCGTCGCCTGCGTGGGCCGACGGTGCCCGACGACTCCCCATGGCGGGCAATTCCTACAGGGCCGTTTCCCGCCCGCGCGCAGGATGAAACTGCCGTGCAACCTTCGTTGCGCCCATTTTGGAGAAAGTCATGAGATTCGCTCTTCTTTGCGCCGCGGCCCTGCTGGCCGCGCCCGCGCTCGCAGATGAGATGGTCGCCAGCAGCGGGAATGATTCGGTCCGGCTTTCCAACAGCCCCTGCTCCAGCGAGCATGTCCTCAATCGCCTGAAACCGCAGCACCACGCCGAGCTGCGCGACGCCACGGCCGTGGTGCAGGGGCGGACCTTCAAGGCCTGCTGGGTCGTCGAGGGACAGGCTGCCCACCTGCTGTACGAGGACGGCGACCAAGGCTTGATCCCGCTGCGGGATTTCAAGGTTCCGACGTCCGCCTGACCCTCATGGCGCCCGCTGGGCGGCCAGCACTTTCACGACCACCGGGTCGTCCGACATGCGCGCGTGGTGGTCCGCCACTCTGGGAAAGCGGGCGATCTCCACGCCATCGCTCTTCATCCAGCCTGCCAGCGTGAACAGGTACGGGTCGCAGACGGAGAAGTGCTCGCCCATCACCCAGGGGCCCTTGAACAGGTGCCGCTCAATCAGCTCGAAACAGTCGCCGATGTTCTGCGGCACCTTCCTCTTCATGGCTTCGATCGCCGGCTGGTCGTCCGCCCAGCGGTAGCCCCGCATGCGGTGCGCGTGCGCAATGTGGACGGTCGAGCAGAGGTAGCTGTTGAATTCGTTCACACGGGCCAATTCGAACGGGTCCCCCGGCGCGAGACGGGCGCGCGGGTAGGCTTGCGCGATGTAAAGCAGCAGAGCGGGCGTCTCCGTGAGGACGCCGCGGTCCGTGACCAGCGCCGGCACGCGGCCCTTGGGGTTAAGCCGCAGGTACTCTGGCGATTGCTGCTGCTTGCTCGAGAAATCGACGCGGACGGCCTTGTAGTCGGCGCCGGCGTATTCGAGCGCGAGGTGCGACGCCAGTGCGCACGTTCCGGCGGCGTAGTAAAGGGTCAGCATGCCGCGATCATAAGTAATTGACGATTCCCACACGGCCCTGCTGCTCAGTCGAAGTGGTCCGACGAATGCGTAGGCGCGAATCCATTTTTTGAGGGCGCAGGCGGATCGGACATGCCGGCCACCGCCGGTCGCCTGATACTGCTTTCGGTAGTTCGACAGCGGATGGATTCGAGAGCGAATGGATCGGCATGGACAGACGAGACTTTTCAAAGGCTGCGGCCGCATTCAGCGCGTTGTCGGCGATCGTGGGAACGGCCATCGGCGCCCATAGGCCCGGGCACAAGCCCAAGCCCACGCCTTCACCGACACCTTCACCGACACCTTCACCGACGCCCGCACCCACGCCCGCACCCACGCCGGCCCCGCCGCCGGCCGGCGCCGCAGTGATCGGCGTGAATCTCTCGGGCATGGAATGGGCCGAAACGGGTTTTCGCTACGGCTCGGGCACACAACCCAACCTGAACTACACGGTGCCACGCGGAGCCGACGTGGCATGGCTTGCGGCCAATGGCTTTTCGCGGTCGCGCCTGCCGATCAAGTGGGAGATGCTGCAGCCCATGCTGCACGACACGCCCGCCAATGCGACGGCGCGTTCGCTGGTCGGCGAGCCCGGCGCGTTCCACCCGGGCTACGAGTCGTACATCACCGGCGTGCTCGATGCGCACGCGGCGGCCGGCATCAAGTGCATCATCGACCTGCACAACTACTGCCGCTATCGCGATTTCGT